>ENA-OQHF01000324-OQHF01000324.1-human-gut-metagenome-genome-assembly--contig:-NODE-324-length-30528-cov-5.048321_pt1 | contig 30528 bp, 38 predicted proteins | sample MGYA00242559_ERZ504709 | MGnify/ENA primary metagenome ERZ504709 (study PRJEB26092, sample SAMD00036203) | human gut metagenome | host: Homo sapiens | study: EMG produced TPA metagenomics assembly of... | reverse complement strand
ATGCGATTGATGTAGATGTACCGGATGAGAACATCGTAAACCGTATGAGCGGAAGACGTGCTTGTTTTAAACTGTGGTGCTACATACCACATTGTTTCCATTCCGACAAAGGTGGAGGGAATCTGCGACAGATGCGGACAGCCGGTTGTCTTAAGAGATGATGATAAACCGGAGACCGTTCAGAAGAGACTTACCGTATATCATGAGCAGACCCAGCCATTGATCGATTATTACAAAAAACAGAGTATCTTAAAAACAGTTGACGGTACGCAGCCGATGGAAAAGGTATTTGCAGATATCGTTGCGATTTTAGGCGAGTAGAGGAACCGGAGTAATGGCTGTAACAATAAAATCTTCCCAGGAAATAGAACTGATGCGCCAGGCAGGAAAAATCCTTGCAAAGGTGCATGAGGGATTAAAAAAGAATTAAAACCCGGAATGTCGACACTTGATATTGACAGGATTGGGGAGGAAATGATTCGGAGTTTTGGATGCGAACCATCTTTTAAGAATTATCAGGGATATCCGGCATCCGTCTGTGTCTCCATCAATGAAGAAGTTGTACACGGGATTCCGCGCAAAGACAGAATCATTGAAGAGGGAGATATTGTGAGTCTTGATACCGGCGTGATTTATAAGGGGTATCAGTCAGATGCTGCAAGAACACATGGTGTAGGTGAGATTACTGAGGATGCAAGACTTCTGATCGAACGTACCAGACAGAGCTTTTTTGAAGGAATGAAATATGCGGTGGCAGGAAATCATCTGCATGATATTTCCGGTGCAATCGGTGATTATGCCGAGAGTTTTGGCTATGGTGTGGTACGGGATTTATGTGGACACGGAATCGGTACACATATGCATGAGGATCCGGAGATCCCAAATTACCGCAAATTCCGCAGGGGCATTAAGCTGAGAGCCGGAATGACATTAGCGGTGGAACCGATGATAAATTTGGGAACAGAAAGAGTCGTATGGATGGATGATGACTGGACGGTCGTCACACAGGATATGGATCTGTCGGCTCATTATGAAAATACCATCCTGATCCGGGAAGGAAAACCGGAGATATTATCACTTACGGATTCTGAGATCGCCGAAGGAATCTGGAGTAATGATCCAATTCTGTAAAGCATATAGAAAAGAACCGGAGGATATTTCAGAAATGGAATTTGCAAGATCCAAGTCGGGACACGACAAAAATCAGATTTATCTTATCAAAGAAAAAGATGAAAAATTTGTATATCTGGTAAACGGAACGACCCGTACCCTGGATATGCCAAAGAAAAAAAATTGCAAAGCATATTCAGATTATCAAAAATCTACCGATAGAAGTTACGGAGATTTTGGAAGAAAACTTATCAGATCTTACAGTAAAAAGAGCAATCAAACAGTACTGCCAAATGAATGAGGGCAGACAGGAATCATAAAACAGGAGGATTTATTCAATGTCAAAAGCAGACGTAATTGAAGTAGAAGGAACCGTTGTTGAGAAACTCCCGAATGCATTTTTCAAGGTGGAGTTAGAGAATGGACATCAGATTTTAGCAACTATCAGCGGAAAACTTCGCATGAACTTTATTCGTATTTTACCGGGTGATAAAGTTACCATCGAGATGTCTCCATATGACCTGACAAAGGGAAGAATCATCTGGAGAGACAAATAAGATTTTTATGAAAGATCTTATTCAAAAAATAGTTGACTTCTAAACAGTGTCCGTGCTATAATGCTAAACGGACACTTTTGGATAGTGCCTTTTTGTGCGTGCGCATTTTGCTGCAACAGCACAGAAAAGAGCCTTGTTAAGAAAGGAGGATTTGCTGTGAAGGTAAGATCATCAGTTAAACCTATTTGCGAAAAGTGCAAAGTTATCAAGAGAAAAGGAAGCATCAGAATTATCTGTGAGAATCCAAAACACAAACAGAGACAGGGCTGATTCAGTTCTTGTCTTATTTGTGCGAATGGGGTAATATGCGCATTTTTAATGAGCTAAAACCCGCCAAATTATGTGCGGCTGCAGTGGAACGCCTGGTAGGGTTGTTCACACTGTTATCATAATCAAACAGCCGGGATAGCTGCTTTTTTATGTCTACATACCGAGGACATAGAAGGGACATATCCAAATAAGAAGAAAGACGGATGGGACACACATTTCAGGCCGCTGACAACGGAGCTGTCTCAGATGATTTCTGAAATAAAGTCACAGCGTCAGGTGATTTGAAAAATGAAACAATATAACAGGTGCAAAATGCATCGGATGAATTAATGGAGGTTAAAAAGCACATGGCTCGTATTGCAGGTGTAGATTTACCAAGAGAAAAACGCATCGAAATCGGTTTGACATACATCTACGGAATTGGTAGAACAAGCTCTAGCCGTATCCTTGCAGCAGCAAACGTAAATCCTGATACTCGTGTCAGAGATTTAACAGACGATGAAGTAAAGAGAATCAGCGCAGTAATCGATGAGACTCAGTTAGTAGAAGGTGATTTAAGAAGAGAGATCGCTTTCAACATCAAGAGACTTCAGGAGATCGGATGCTATCGTGGAATCCGTCACAGAAAAGGTCTTCCGGTTCGTGGACAGAAGACAAAGACAAACGCTAGAACACGTAAGGGTCCAAAGCGCACCGTTGCAAATAAGGAAAAATAATGCAGCATAGAGGAAGTTCTCTTTGTGTATTGTAGCAAACAAGAAGAAATCATTCGTATCAGTCGATATTTTATATTTTAGAGAAAGTAGGTTAGTTTAGATATGGCTAAAGTTACCAAAAAAAGTGACAAAAAAGCGTGTAAAGAAAAACGTTGAACGCGGACAGGCACATATTCAGTCATCTTTTAACAATACAATCGTAACTATCACAGATGCTGAAGGTAATGCTTTATCATGGGCAAGTGCCGGTGGTCTTGGATTTAGAGGTTCAAAGAAATCTACTCCATATGCTGCACAGATGGCAGCTGAGACAGCTACAAAAGCAGCTTTAATCCACGGATTAAAGACCGTAGATGTTATGGTTAAAGGACCGGGTTCAGGAAGAGAAGCAGCGATCCGTGCACTTTCTGCATGTGGTCTTGAGGTTACCAGCATCAAAGACGTAACTCCAGTACCTCACAATGGATGTCGTCCACCAAAACGCAGAAGAGTTTAATTAGGAGGGAAAGACGAAGATGGCAGTAAATAAAGTTCCTGTTCTGAAAAGATGTAGATCACTTGGTTTAGAGCCAAGTTACCTTGGATATGATAAAAAATCCAACAGAGAGTTAAAGAGAGCAAATAAGAAAGTTTCCGAGTACGGACTTCAGTTAAGAGAAAAACAGAAAGCTAAATTCATCTATGGTGTTCTGGAAAAACCTTTCCACAACTACTATGAGAAAGCTGATCAGATGAAGGGCATGACTGGTACAAACTTAATGACCATGTTAGAGTCCAGATTAGATAACGTAGTATTCCGTATGGGATTCGCTAGAACAAGAAAAGAAGCAAGACAGATCGTTGACCACAAGTTCATCTTAGTAAATGGCAAACAGGTTAACATTCCTTCTTACTTAGTAAAAGCTGGCGATGTTATCGAGATCAAAGAGAAGAACAAAGGTCTTCAGAGAATGAAAGACATCGTTGAAGTTACCGGCGGAAGATTAGTTCCGGAGTGGTTAGATGTTGACGCTGAGAAATTACAGGGAACTGTAAAAGAATTACCTTCCAGAGAGCAGATCGACGTTCCTGTTGATGAGATGCTTATCGTCGAGTTATATTCTAAGTAATAGTTAAGCAAATTACCCGAGAAGGAGGGACTTTGTAGTGTTCGATTTTCAAAAACCAAAAATTGAAATCGCAGAAATTTCAGAAGACAAGAAGTACGGAAAGTTTGTTGTAGAACCTTTGGAAAGAGGCTATGGTACGACACTTGGTAATTCTTTAAGAAGAATCATGCTTTCTTCTTTACCGGGTGCTGCTGTCAGCCAGGTTAAGATCGACGGTGTTTTACATGAATTCAGTTCCATTCCTGGCGTTAAGGAAGATGTAACTGAGATTATTATGAATATCAAAAATCTTGCCATCAGAAATAACAGCTCTACAAATGAACCTAAAGTTGCTTACATTGAATTCGAGGGCGAAGGTGTAGTCACAGCAGCAGATATCCAGGTTGATTCTGATATTCAGATTTTAAATCCGGATCTGGTAATTGCCAATTTAAATGGCGGACCTGACTGCAAGCTTTACATGGAGCTTACCATTACAAACGGCAGAGGCTATGTAAGTGCAGACAAGAATAAGACAGAGGATATTCCGATCGGCGTTATTGCCATCGACTCTATCTATACACCGGTAGAAAGAGTAAATCTTTTGATTGAAAATACCCGTGTTGGTCAGATTACAGACTATGATAAGCTTACTTTGGACGTTTATACAAACGGTACCTTAGAGCCAGATGAGGCTGTCAGCTTAGCTGCTAAGGTTTTAAGCGAGCATTTAAGTCTTTTCATCGATCTTTCCGAAGCTGCTCAGCAGGCTGATGTCATGATCGAGAAAGAGGACAATGCAAAAGAGAAAGTTCTTGAGATGAATATCGATGAACTTGAACTTTCCGTTCGTTCTTATAACTGTTTGAAGAGAGCCGGCATTAACACAGTCGAAGAACTGACAAACAGAACACCGGAAGATATGATGAAGGTTCGTAACTTAGGACGTAAATCATTAGAGGAAGTTCTTGCTAAATTAAAAGAGTTAGGACTTCAGTTAAACCAGGGAGAGGAGTAAAGCGAGCGCTTTACATTCCCCGATACAGGCAGAAACAGTAAGACCATGCGGCATGGAGTATGTCTGGTGTGCAGAGTGTATGCATTTGTTGCTCTGATATGCCTGACGAGGAAATGCGTCAGAGACAGTCAGAGGGATGAGGCAGACGAGATTCTGACACACGGATCATGAGTGGCACTTGGAATGGCACTGTGCGGTATCACAGAGTCACTCCGAAACAAGAATATGGCGTCCGGTAAGTAAGTCCAAAGCGCGTGGCCGGATGTTCCACAAAATGGAGGATATTAAAAATGGCAAAGTATCGTAAATTAAGCAGAACCTCTAGCCAGAGAAAAGCTTTATTAAGAGGTCAGGTAACAGCATTATTAAACAATGGTAAGATTGTTACCACAGAAGCAAAAGCAAAAGAGGTTCGCAAAATCGCTGAGGGAATCATCGCTTTAGCAGTAAAAGAGAAAGACAACTATGAAGAAGTTACTGTAAAAGCAAAAGTTGCCCGCAAAGATAAAGACGGTAAGAGAGTAAAAGAAGTTGTAGACGGTAAGAAAGTTACTGTATACGATGAAGTTGAGAAGACTATCAAGAAAGATAAGCCATCCCGTCTTCATGCTCGTAGAGAGATGTTAAAAGTTCTCTACACCGTAAAAGAAGTTCCGACTGAAGCTGCCGGAAGAAAGAAAAACACCAAAGAAGTTGATCTTGTTGCTAAATTATTCGATGAGATCGCTCCGAAATATGCAGACCGTAACGGTGGTTACACAAGAATCGTAAAGATTGGTCAGCGTAAAGGTGATGGCGCTTTAGAGGTATTACTTGAGTTAGTTTAATCACTATCCAAATATGAGAACGTGAAGAAAGCCAGTCCAGGCTGCAGATGATGCAGACTGGGCTGGCTTTTTGTGTGAGGTATGTGGATTTGGATATCAAATGGTGGTTTTCAGTTTTTTGAGTGGAAAATTGCACTAAGCCGAGGCTGTTTTGTGCCGTTGTATGAAAATAAGAAAAACTAAGTTTGCCTGATTTGAAGTTTCTCAGAGTGACGTGAACGGCAACAACGAGTCATCCATGACTCGATGCTGCCTTGTTCTGCCATCCGTGGCAGAACATCACTGTAAATCGACAGGCAAACTAAGATTTTCTAATTTTCTCCCAAAGTCACAAAACGAGTCTCGGCTTGGTGCAATTTTCCAATCGATAAGTTGTGAACCACCTTTTGATATCCAAATCTATATGATGTTGATGTAAAATGCTGTTTTTTAGTTTTTGAAGAGATAATTGTACAAAGCTGTGTTGGTTTTGTTTCGTTGTACGAAAATAAGAGAAACTAAATTTGCTATCGAAGTATTTATATAAGAGAATTTGTTTCATACGAAGTTTCCAGCTGGAGCCTGTTCATATATGTTGGAAAATGTTATTCTAAACATGACATATAGTTGTCGCGTTTGTAATGGTATGATGGGACAGGATGTGGGAAAGATACTTACTCCCAAACCTGTTATGCAAAGATGCAAGGATGGGGAATGGTATGAAGATAGACAGACTGATCGGGATTCTTTCGGTGATGTTGCAGAGAGAAAAGGTGACGGCACCGGAACTGGCAGAAATGTTTGAGGTGTCCAGAAGGACGATAAACAGGGATATAGAGGCTTTGTGTAAGGCAGGGATTCCTGTCTGTACGTCACAGGGGATAGGCGGAGGAATTTGTATCATGGATGGTTACAGGATGGACCGGACGATTCTGACATCCAAAGATATGCAGATGATTCTGGCTGGTCTGCGCAGCCTTGACAGCGTGAGCGGCAGTCATTACTATGGTCAGTTAATGGAGAAGATCAAGGCTGGTTCTTCCGAATTTGTGAGTGGAAGTGAGTCGATATTAATTGATCTGTCCTCCTGGTACAAGGATTCACTGGCTTTGAAGATTGAGCTGATCCAGGATGCAATAGAAAAAAGAAAGGTAATCACGTTTAACTATTATGCACCAAACGGTGACAGCAGCAGAGAAATAGAACCATATTATCTGATCTTTCAATGGAGCAGTTGGTATGTATGGGGATTTTGCAGGCTCAGAAAAGATTTTCGGATGTTTAAACTGAACCGGATGGATGCAATTACGCTGACTGAAAAGGAAGTGGAAAAACGGGATGTTTCAATGCCGGATCTGTCAACGGAAAGGATTTTTCCGGGAGGGATCATGGTGAAGGCAGTGTTTGAGCCGTCTATGAAATGGCATCTGATTGAGGAGTTTGGAGTTGATTCGTTTCAGGTACAGCCGGATGGAACGCTGCTCTTTGAACATAAATATACCGACAAGGACAGCCTTATCGCATGGATGCTTACCTGCAGGGATCAGGTGACAGTCTTAGAGCCGGAGAATGTCAGGGAGGAGCTTTTCCACATCGCAAATAATATTGCAAAAAAAATATGGAGGAGACCAGCTATGAAAAAATGGTATAATGAAAACTTTCATAAGGTTGGATCTTGGAAGGAGTAGTAGGATGGCGTTTGATTTTAAGAAGGAACAGAGAGAGTTTTATCTGCCCAAAAGAAAACCGGAGATTATCAAGGTACCCAAAATGAGTTATATCGCTGTCCGTGGAAAGGGAGATCCAAATGAAGAAGGAGGAGTATATCAGCAGGCAATCGGTGCTCTGTACGCAGTGGCATATACATTGAAGATGAGTTACAAAACAGATTACAAGATAAAGGGATTCTTTGAATATGTTGTTCCGCCTCTGGAAGGATTCTGGTGGCAGGAGCATGCAGAAGAAATAGATTATGGAAACAAGCGTGCATTTCACTGGATTTCTGTGATCCGCATCCCTGATTTTATCACAAAAGCAGACGTCAACTGGGCAATAGAGACTGCGTCAAAAAAGAAGGAAACAGACTGCAGCCAGGTAGAATTTCTTGAACTGGAAGAAGGACTTTGCGTGCAGATCATGCATGTTGGTTCTTTCAATAATGAACCTGCTACGGTCGCGTTGATGGATGAGTTTTTATTGAAAAATGGTTATGAAAATGACATGAATGATACCAGATTCCATCATGAAATATATCTGTCGGATGCGAGGAAAATTGCCCCGGAGAAGTGGAAAACAGTGATCCGGCATCCAGTTAGAAGTGGAAAACAATGATCCAACGTCCAACTGAAAAGATCAGAGAAAGCAGATCGGTGACACAGAAATAACCGGAGATTAAAAAGGGAAAATGGCATCAAGCAAGGAATATTTGCAATTTATTTTAGGACAGTTAGCGGAGTTGGAAGAGATCTCGTACCGGGCTATGATGGGTGAATTTATTATCTATTACCGCGGTAAGATTGTCGGTGGCATCTATGATGACAGGTTGTTGGTAAAGCCGGTAAAGGCGGCAGTTTCCTATATGCCGGAAACCTCCTATGAACTGCCGTATGAGGGAGCAAAAGAAATGCTGCTGGTAGACGAGGTGGATGATAAAGAGTTTTTGCAGGGATTGTTCGTTGCGATGTATGAGGAGCTGCCGGAGGTGAAAGGGAAGAAAAAGAAGTAGGAAGGTAAAATAAAGATGTAGTACAAAAAGTAATTGACAATTAATGAAATTTATCGTACTATAAACATAGAGAATAATTGTTGAAAAGATAGTTATTCTATAATATTGGAGTGCTTCGCCACTTTTTGAGAGCGAATTATATATGTTGGAGTGCTTCGCCACTTTTTTAAGAGCGAGTTATAATGTTAGAGTGCTTCGCCGCTTTTGAGAGCGAACTATAATGGATAAATAAGAGATGGCTTGCCATCTCTTATTTAGTTTATGAGTCATGAAAAAAATTAATCGAGTGTTGGGGTGTGAAGATTTGACAAGTACTGACATAGAACCACTGTGATAATATGATAGACGAGTAAAACGTAATCCTCATAGTTCATAATAATGAGACAGTTTATGTTGATGTATGACAATATTGTTTTTTGGGAGGAAGAATGGCATTATCATTTTACGATATAGATAAAGAATACGTTAAATACTTACAAAAAGAAGAAATGAACGAGAGGGGATTTACTAAGGTTCCGAATATAGAATATCCGGGAAATTTGCCTAAGTTTACATGTGGAGTAGTTTTGGATGTTCATGAATATAAATATTATGTCCCGGTATCATCTTACAAAATGCAAAAACCGGATAATATATTGATAAACATTGAATCTGAACGCTATAACAAAGTGAAAGGGGCACTGCGGTTTAACTATATGTTTTCAGTTCCAGATGAATGTATAAAGGAAAGAATAATAGCGGATGATCCTAATAAAATTTTGTTAAATCTGGAGTGGAAATTTTGTAATGAGAATGAAATTCGCATAAGAAATAAAGCAAAACAAACTTACTCAAAAGTAATAAATAAAGTAAATCCAAGTATTGTAAATAACAGTTGTGATTTTAAATTATTAGAAAGATTGTGTGCCGAATATCAAAAGCAATGTTAATGAAATAAGGAAAAATGAGAAAGTTGAATTTTAACAACTCTGTTATGCAGTAGGAGGAGCATGCCACTAGGCATGCTCCTCCTGCTCTTTCGCCAACGGCAGCGTAAAGATAAACTCCGTACCAACGCCTTCCGTGCTGATACAGTTGATATTTTCTCCATGTGCCTGGATGATTTCTTTTACAATGGAAAGTCCAAGTCCGGTGCCCTTCTTGTCTTTTCCGCGGGAGAGGTCTGTCTTGTAGAAACGATCCCAGATCTTTTTGATGCTGTCTTTTGGAATGCCGATTCCGGTGTCTTTGACGGAAACAAAGACTTTCTCATTTTTTTCGGTCGTCTCGATCGTGATCGATGAATTTGCATGGCTGAATTTGAGTGCATTGTCGATCAGGTTATAAAGCACCTGCTGGATCTTGCTGAAATCAGCGGAGACAAACAGGGTTTCGCCGCTTAAGATCAGGTTGAAACTGATATGCTTTTCCATGCAGGTTCCTTCAAAAGTCTGTACCGTCATGCGGATCGTATGATTGATATCAAAGCTTGTGATATCGAGCATGACACCGTGTGAACCGAATTTATTTAATTCCAGAAGGCTCTTCGTTAATTTGTTCAGGCGCTCCGTCTCAAACAGGATGATGTTTAAATATTTATCCTGCATTTCCACCGGGATCGTTCCGTCGAGCATTGCCTCCACATAGCCCTTGATTGAGGTCAGCGGGGAGCGGAAATCGTGTGAGACATTGGATACGAATTTTCGCTGATCCTCCTCGAGCGTGTTCAGTTCATTTGCCATATAGTTGAGCGAGGCGGCAAGATAACCGATCTCATCGTTGGAATGGACATCGATCTTTGCCTCGAAATTTCCAGAGGCATATTCATTGGCACCCTGCGCAATTTTGCGGATCGGGATATAGACGATCCAGGTAAAAAGCGCTAAAACGACAAAGGCTGCCAAAAATAAAAGTGCAAACGTCTGGTAGGATAGATTTGTCAGCTGGTTGGATAAATTGACGATGGAGCTGACCGGTTTATGTATGATCACATAGCCGCGTACTTTATAATTTACAGTGATTGGCGAAAAAACACTTAAAGTTTCCGTGTCAAAATGACCGTAAAAGTTTCCAGTGCGGTAATATTTACTTCCAAAATCGGTTACGTCAAAATCAGGAATTACTTCCGGCTCTGCATTTTCCACTGGAGAAGTAGCAGAAGCTGTGTTTAAAAGGATCTGTCCCTGCTTATCGATGATCCAGATTTCGCTGGAAAGGTAAGTGCTTAGGGTGGAGAGCTGTGTTTTCATTTCCTCTAAGGTTGTGGAACGCTTAAAATAGTTTTCCGCATAGTTAGAGGAAATCAGCGCAGACTCCCGGTAGAGCGTCGAGGCATCCCGGCGCTCTAAGAAGTTAAACGTAATGTGGTAACCAAAGGTTGAAATAATAATAAAGCAGATCAGTCCATAGATCAGATAGCCGCCGAGCAGTTTGGGGTAGAGTGTCCGTTTCATATATTTTTAACCTCAAATTTATAACCAATGCCCCAGACGGTCGAGAGACTCCAGCTGTCATTGTCCTTTATTTTTTCACGGAGACGTTTTACATGGACATCCACGGTGCGGGTGTCACCAATGTATTCGTAACCCCAGATGTGATCGAGAAGCTGTTCTCTGGTAAATACCTGGTTCGGCGAGGATGCAAGGAAATATAAAAGTTCTAATTCCTTTGGTGGCATATCGATTGGATTATCTTTATAAATAACGGAGTAATTGGATAAGTTGACGATCAGATCCGGGTATTTCACACATTTTAATTCCGGCGCTGGCTCTTCGACTTTGACAGGCTGGTAACGGCGCAAAACGGCTTTGACGCGCGCAACAAGCTCCTTGGAATCGAACGGTTTCATGATATAGTCGTCTGCGCCAAGCTCAAGACCGAGTACTTTATCAAAAATCTCACCCTTTGCGGAGAGCATGATGATCGGCACGTTTGCTTTTGCACGGACTTCGCGGCATACCTGATAGCCGTCGATGCCCGGAAGCATCAGATCAAGAAGGATCAGGTTCGGATTGTACTGTTCGAATGCTTTTAAGGCTTCTTCACCGTCATTTACAATTTTTGTATCAAAACACTCTTTCGTAAGATAAAGAGAGATCAGTTCTGCAATATTATTATCGTCATCGACGATCAGTATTTTTTGTTTTGCTGCCATAAAATTACCTCCTGTTAGTTGTTATTCTGTTTGTAAATCAGACGAAATGGTATTGCTTCGGCAGTGCTTTGTGCATGGGATCAGATAAAATCTGTCTTACTGAAATTACTTTTTGTCTGAAATCAGTCTTTAAATTCGGCAATCGTTACGCCGGCATCACCTTCGCCATATTCGCCGAGGTGGAATGATTTCACATATTTTAGCCGTTTTAAATGCGCCTGCACGGCATTGCGCAGTGCACCGGTTCCCTTGCCGTGGACGATGCGGACAGACGGAATATGTGCAAGGTAGGCATCATCTAAATATTTATCCAAAAGAGCGATCGCCTCGTCGGTGGTCTTGCCGATCAGGTTGATCTCTGTGGAGACGGATGCGGACTTGCTCATTTTGATTTTGCCGGCACCGGTACGGCCGTATTTTTTGCTGGTCGGAGAAGTTTCTTCCTCTAACAGGATCAGGTCGTTGATGTTGACAAGGGAGCGCAAAATTCCCATCTGTACATAAAGGTCACCCTTTGCGTTTGGCAGGGAATGCACGGTTCCGTTTAAGTTCATGCTGATGACTTTGACGCGGTCGCCAATGCGAAGTTTCTTTGGAATCTTATGGTTCGGCGCAGCATTCTTTTTCTGGTCAGACATTTTTTTCTGTGCGTTGTTCATCTTATCGCGCAGTTTTGTACGTTCTTTTTCCATTTCGCTGACGGGAGCGTGTGCGGTGCCGTATTTATTGAAATTGCGGATCGTTTCATCAGCAAGATCTTTGGCTTCTCTGATGATATTGTAAGCCTGCTCATTTGCTTCGCGCAGGATCTTGTCACGGCTTGCGTCTAAGCGTTCCTGTTTCTGTTCGAGCTGTTCTTTTAGTTTCTGGATTTCCTCTTTATACTGATTGATCTCAAGCTGTTCTTTTTCAATCGTGATACGGCTCTTTTCAAGGTCAGCTAAAAGATCCTCAAAATTCATGTCATTTTCACTGATCCGTCCCTTAGCGTCCTCGATGATATCTTCGCTGAGACCGAGTTTCGTGGAAATCGCAAATGCATTACTCTTTCCAGGAATACCGATTAAAAGACGGTAAGTCGGGCTTAAAGATTCCACGTCAAATTCACAGCAGGCATTTTCTACGCCGGAGGTCTGCAGGGCAAATACTTTTAATTCGCTGTAATGAGTGGTTGCCATGACACGCGCACCGTACAGTTTTAATTTCGATAAAATGGAGATCGCAAGTGCGGCACCCTCCGTCGGGTCAGTTCCGGCACAGAGTTCATCGAAAAGCACGAGGGAGCGGTCGTTGACCTGGCTTAAAATGCGGGTGATGTTTGTCATGTGGGAGGAGAATGTACTTAAAGACTGCTCAATACTCTGCTCATCTCCGATGTCGGCAAACACTTCCTCAAAAATTCCAAGCTCCGAACGCTCGGAAGCCGGGATGTGAAGTCCTGCCTGACCCATCAATGTCAGAAGGCCGACTGTTTTTAAGGAGACGGTTTTACCACCGGTGTTTGGACCGGTAATGATAAGCAGGGTAAAATCTTCTCCGAGGCGCACGTCGATCGGCACTACTTTTTTTGCGTCGAGCAGTGGATGACGGCCTTTTTTGATATTGATCCGTCCATCTGTGTTGAAGGTCGGGGCAACACCATTGTAAGTCTGTGCGAAGGCTGCTTTTGCAAAAATAAAATCAAGTTCCGTGAGTACGTTATAGTCGGTGTGAAGCTGCATGGAGTATCCTGCCGTTAAGTTGCTTAAGTTTGCGAGGATGACTTCGATCTCTTCTTTTTCTTTGATCAGTAACGCTTTGTATTCGTTGTTTAAGTTTACGACAGCGAGCGGTTCGATAAAGAGCGTGGAACCGGAGGAGGACTGGTCGTGCACCATACCAGGAACCTGCGATTTTGCCTCGGCTTTGACCGGCAGGCAGTAGCGGCCGTCGCGCATCGTGATGACAGCATCCTGTAAATAGCTGCGTGTGGTCGTGTTGTTGATCATCGAGTTCATCTGTGCGCGGATCTTATCGTTCATGCCACGCATGGATTTGCGGATGGAGCGGAGCGTACTGCTGGCATCGTCCGCGATCTCGTCCTCCGATAAAATGCAGCGGCGGATCTCATCGCATAACGGTGTGAGCGGCTCAATCTGATCGAAAAATCCGGTCAGTGAGTCGACCGGAAGTTCGTCTGTCCCGTCTGCTGCGGCAGGACGGTCCGGTCCGGTGTGTCCGATGCTGGTGCGGGAAAATGCTTTTGAACGTTTTGCTGCCTCTAAGAGAGAGCAGACGCGCAGCAGTTCCGTGATGCTTAAGGATGCACCGATCTCTAAACGTTTCAGGGAGTCTCGGATGTCGTGTACACCGGAAAAAGAGATGCGCCCGCCTTTAAAGAGACGGTTTAGGGCATCTTTGGTCTGTAACTGTAAAAGGTTGATTTCGTTTATGTCTGTGCCTGGTGTGAGGGTAAGACAGCGTTTTTTTGCGTCCTCGCTGGAAGCGTGCTCCGCGAGACGTGCGATGATTTTATTGTATTCTAATGTTTTTAAAACTTTTTCATTCATATGATTTGTAATTCCTTGTGGTTGAAAATTTAGTTTGCAGTGGCAGCATGCCGACGGATATGTGTGTTCGACTTTAGTCCGCAGTGCCAGCCCGAAAAATCAGAGGTTGCGCTGAGTTGACGGGGAGTTGTGTTCGACTTTAGTCCGCAGTGCCAGCCCGAAAAATCAGAGATTTTCCGGGCTGACGGGCATTCGCCCTATCAAACATAAAAATAACAAAAAAGTGTCTGCGAGCAGCCATTTTTTGTTATTTCCATGTTTGGCACTGCTCATTGCTAATTCACATTATATCCCATTAATTAGGGGAATGAAAGCCGGAAATGCAAAAAATAGTGTTGCAAGCGTATGTGTTTCAAACTATAATAAACTAGGTGCGGTTTTCATTTTTGTTAAGGAAGGGAAAATCATGCAGGAGAAAGAGAAGGGTGGCTTTTCTTTTATTAATGAACAGATCAAGGAGAAGCCGTTGAATAAAAAACGTCTTGTAAAAAAAGCATTGTTTACGGTAGCGCTTGCCGTAATTTTTGGTGCGGTGGCTGCGCTGGTGTTTAGTTTACTGCAGCCTGAGTTTTCAAACTGGTTTTACCCAGAGGAGAAGCCGGTTGTTACGATTCCGCAAGATGATGTCACGGAAACGGAGGAGCCAAGTCAGGGCGATATACAGGAAGCGTCGGAACAGAAGGATACACAGGAGACAGAGAACGACGGGCAGCAGGGAGAAAACGGGGCAGCGGAGAACAACGGATCGCAGGAAAATGGAGAAGTGGGAAACTCACAGCAGGAACAGACGGGTGAAACGGAAACAGAGCAGACCGGAGAGAATGTTCCGGACAATGACCTGCGGGAACTTGAACTTGCTGATTTTCAGAAGCTGCAGAACAAGTTATATGCCGTTGGAAAAGAAGCCAATAAGTCTATTGTGACTGTAACCGGCGTAAAGAGTGACACCGACTGGTTTAATAATCCGTATGAGAGCAAAGGTCAGGCCTCCGGAATCATTGTAGCGGAGAACAGCAGAGAACTTCTGGTTTTGACGGAGCGCAAGGCGATTGCGGATGCCCAGGAGATCTACGTTACATTTATTAATGATGTTTCAGTGAAAGCTGAGATGAAAAAATACGATGGCAATACAGGGATTGCCGTGTTGAGCGTAAAGACTTCGGAGCTTACAGAAAGTACAAAGAATGCGATCACGGTTGCAGTTCTTGGCAATTCACTGACCGTTACGCAGGGAACGATTGCGATTGCAATCGGAAGTCCGCTTGGAACAAATTATTCGATACTGACCGGAAATATCACATCTACGACAAATAGTATTTCCACGATAGATCATAATTACAGTGTATTTACGACAGATATTGTCGGAAGCAGCAACGGAAGCGGAGCACTTGTCAATGTAGATGGCGAGATCATTGGAATCGTGATGCAGGGATACAGCAGTGCGGGGGATGAAAATACGCTGACAGCGATCTCTATTTCCGAGTTAAAAGCATTGATTGAGATGCTGTCAAACGGACAGGATATCCCTTACTTTGGGCTTGAAGTGACAACGGTTACAGCGGCGATCGAACGTGAATATGAGATACCGAAAGGTGCATATATCAAGGATGTATGTATGGATTCACCGGCAATGGCTGCTGGACTTCAGAGCGGGGATGTCATTACGGAGATTGACGGGGATGAGATTCTTACGGCAGAAAATTATGAGAAAAAACTGCTTTCGTTAAAGCCGGAAGATACGGTGGAAGTGAAGATTGAGCGGCAGGGACCGGAAGGTTATACGGAAATCACCTGCACGGTAGAAGTCAGTGTACTGCCATAGAGATGTGAACCAGATACAGGCATGTATTTTAGAAGCAGAAATGCGGATGCGGCCATGCATGTCAGAAACAGAAATGTGGACACCGGTATGCGTTTTAGAAGCAGAAATGCGGATACAGGCATAATAATTTTAGAAAATAAAAGCAGGAATAAGGAGTAGTATGAAGTATATTGAGAGCCTCAGAGAGGGCGAGCGAATTAATGAAATCTATCTATGTAAAGTAAAACAGTCTGCACTGACAAAGGCAGGAAAACCTTATGATACATTGATCTTACAGGACAAAACGGGCACACTGGATGCGAAGATCTGGGAGCCTGGTTCTGTTGGAATCGATGAGTTCGATTCACTGGATTACATAGCCGTAATGGGTGATATCACCAGCTTTCAGGGCAATTTACAGCTGAATGTAAAGCGCGTCCGCAAGGTGCAGGAAGGGGAGTATGATCCAAAAGATTACCTTCCGGTCAGCGATAAGGATATCGACCAGATGTATGAGGAGTTAAAAGGCCTGATTGCGAGCATCAAAGAAGTGCATTTAAAGAAGCTGTTAGAGAGCTTTTTTGTGGAAGATGCAGATTTTGAAAAACGCTTTAAATTCCACTCTGCTGCAAAGACTGTGCACCACGGATTTGTCGGTGGTCTGCTTGAGCACAGCTTAAGTGTGGCAAAGCACTGTGATTATTTTGCAGGCTGTTATCCGATGTTAAACCGCGATCTTTTGATCACGGCAGCTATTTTCCATGATATCGGAAAATTAGAGGAGCTTTCCACATTCCCGGAAAATGATTACACGGATGACGGTCAGCTTTTAGGACATATTATTATCGGAACCGAGATGGTCGGTGACAGGATCCGCACGATCCCGGATTTTCCAAAGGGACTGGCAAGCGAGTTAAAGCACTGTATTTTAGCACATCACGGCGAGTTAGAGTTTGGTTCACCGAAAAAACCGGCGCTGCCGGAGGCATTGGCACTCAGTTTTGCGGATAATATCGATGCAAAGATGGAGACGGTGCGCGAAATCTTTAACAACGTGCCGGAAAATAATCAGGAATGGCAAGGGTACAACCGTCTGCTTGAGAGCAATATCAGACGCTCCGGGAAATTATAATTATGCAGAAAAATGATATCATAGAACTGAAAATCGAAGATATGGGCGTGGACGGCGAAGGAATCGGAAAATACGATGGCATGACCTTTTTCGTTAAAGATGCGGTGCTTGGAGATGAGATCGAAGCCCGCATCACAAAGATGAAGAAAAATTATGGTTATGCGAGAGTGGAGCAGATTTTATCGCCGTCTAAATTTCGTGTGACACCACAGTGTGAACTTCACAGGAGATGCGGCGGATGTCAGATACAGGCGTTGGATTATGAAAAGCAGCTGGAATTTAAGCAGAACAAAGTGCGCGGAAATCTGATTCGTATTGGCGGTTTTGCGCCGGAATTGATCGACCGAATCATGCTTCCTGTCGTGGGGATGAAAGAACCATACCGCTACCGGAACAAGGCACAGTTTCCGATCGGTGCGGATAAAGATGGGAATCCGGTTGCCGGTTTTTATGCAGCGCGTACCCACAGTATTATCCCGGTCAATGACTGTAAACTGGGTGTGGAGGAAAATCAGATTATTTTAAATGAAGTCCTTTCTTATATGAAAGAATATCATGTGGCATCTTACGATGAAAATACAGGTAAGGGGCTGGTTCGTCATGTCCTGATCCGCTATGGGTTTTCCACAAAAGAGCTTATGGTCTGTGTGATTATCAATGGAAATAGTCTTCCTAAAGTGGAAAAACTGATCGACAGATTGACAGCCATCGATGGAATGAAGAGCATTTCCATCAATCAGAATACGAAGAAAACAAATGTGATCCTCGGGGATGTGACGAAATGTATCTGGGGCGATCCATACATTACCGATATGATCCATCTACGCGATACGAAGGATTTTTCACTGACTGATACAGCGGTCGCATACCATATTTCACCGCAGTCATTTTATCAGGTCAATCCTGTCCAGACGGAAAAACTCTACAGCCTTGCGCTCGACTATGCGGGACTGACCGGAAAAGAGACCGTGTGGGATCTATATTGCGGCATCGGCACGATTTCACTTTTTCTTGCACAGAAAGCGGGAAAAGTTTATGGGGTGGAGATCGTCCCACAGGCAATCGAGGACGCGAAGAATAATGCGGCGCTCAACGGTATCAATAATGCTGAGTTTTTTGTAGGAAAAGCAGAGGAAGTGCTGCCGGCATTTTATGAAAAAAGAAAGACACAGATGCAGATATGCTGCACCCGGATGTGATCGTGGTCGATCCGCCGCGAAAGGGGTGCGATGGTGTATGTCTTGAGACGATGCTTAAGATGCAGCCGGAGCGGATCGTGTATGTAAGCTGTGATTCGGCGACGTTAGCGAGGGATCTTAAGGTGCTTTGTGAGGGCGGATATGAGCTTTGCAAGGTAAGGGCGGTGGATCAGTTTGGGAATACTACACATGTTGAGTCGGTAGTTCTGATGCAGTATTGTGGAAAATAAGAAAAATAGGGCATGTTATAACCACAGATTGCTTTGTGGTTTGAGGGTCAAAAATTGGAGCAAAAAATGACCAAGTTTTTGCCCTATTTTTTTTCCACGTTTTATTGAGAATGCATAGAGGCAAAAAAGAGATTTTTAAGTATTTTGGGACAAATTCAGAGAAAGGAAAAGAAACAGGGATGGAGAAAAAGCAGCATCCCAAGTTACGGAATGATTCGGTTTGCAAGGTCCTCAAGTCGGTGGATTCAGGAACGGCATTGTTTGGAAGTTCCATCATGCATAATAATGTCATACGCCTGTCCATTTCAAAAGGCATGATGGAAAGGGAGGGCAACGAGGACTGGTTTTTGGCAGGGACAGACATCAATGACATGATCGTTGAGGTGGAGATGTCCTATACACAGTTTGCCGAAGCAATCACATCACTTAACATTGGAGAGGGGATACCGGTTACCATTACAAAAGTGAATGGGACATTCGTTGAACCATGCCCATACAGTGACAGGCAGAAAGTAATGCGCCGGGAAGTGGATGAAGCAACCCGTGACTTGGTGCGGCAACTGGAAAAGAGGTCAGAGGAGATTGAAAAACTTCTGGATGAGAAACGTGTCCTGAGCAGGGAGGACCGGAGAAATATCGTCTCGACATTGAAAAATGTACGGCAGGAGTTAAAAAGTAATATCCCATATCTGCAGAAACTGTTTGCTGAACAGATGGATAAAACCGTGACAGAGGCGAAAGGGGAGTTTGAAACTTACCTGCAGAACAAGATGAACAGCATTGCACTTGCAGCAATTTCAGAACAGATGAAGCAGGAGGAAATCAGTTTAAACAGAAACATGATACCGGAACTGGAAGTACAGGAGGGCGGGGAAGAGGCAGGGGAGATGGAAGCGGGAATGCACATGGACATGTAAGGCGGTACTTATTTTAGAAATGAAATGGGTACCGCTATTTTTTTATCCGAAAGGAAGGGGATGAAGTGAAGCGCAGAAAAGGACATGAGATAGACTATGCAGGGAAAAAATATGTTTCACTGCATGAACTGTGCGATGACCTGGACCTGCCTTACTCTCCGCTGGCACATAAATATTACAGGACAAAAGATATTGAACAGTCGGTAGAGAGGGCAAAAAAGGTAAAAGATGCACAGACCTACACCGTCTGGGGCAGGGAATATAAAAGCCTGACGGATATTGCAAAGGAGTACGGGACCAGTGCCGCCGTCATTTCAAAAAGACTGCAGGACGGAAAGACAGCCGAGGAAGCCATCGCAGAAATCATACAGAAGGAAACATTTTCTTTCTGCGGAAAGGAATTTCATGGACTGGCACAGATAGCAAACTTTTATGGAAAAGATTATTCGCTGGTCTGGGAGCGGCTCAAATATGGCATGAGAATGGAAGAAGCACTGTTTCTACCGATCAGGCAGATGAACAAGCCGCAGTATGAAATAACCTGCCGCGGAAAAACCTATCAAAGCAAACGGGCATTCGCAAGGGAAAATAACATCGGGATTGTCTGCATCCGTGAGATGATGGAGAACCATGGAGTGGATTTTGAAACAGCCGCGGCCATCCTGCTGGAGATAAAGGAAAAGGCAGGCATCCCGGCAGAGCAGATGATAACCAGATTCCCGATGTGCATGATCCGGGGAAAGGAATACCGCACACTGATAGAACTGGCAGCGGAGCTTAAGATTTCGGCAGCGGCGGTCAGTACCTACAAGAACAGAAACGGCTGTGGGGGAATTTTGGAAACACTCTGCCAGATGCAGAAGGAAGAGAGGGAAACCTATTTTCTGGATGGCAGGGCAGTCTCATATAAGGAGCTGATGCAGATGGGATATACTTCTGTATCATATCAGACGGTCCCGAAAAAGAAAATTCCGTTATACCCACAGCTTGCAGGGCATGATTTTGTTACAGGCTGTGTCGATGTCGCAAAAATTTATGAGGAGGTCAAGTCAGAAAGGCTGGAACAGGAAAAAGGGATGCAGATGAACATGTAAGGCAGTACTTATTTTAGAAATGGAATGGGTGCTGTCTTTTTTTATGGAAAAAGGAAGGAGACAGATCGGATGTCGGGATTTTTTTGCAACAGTCCAAGACTGCAGTTATTAGAACGGCAGATGCGCCAGCCGCCGGGATACCGTCCCAGAGGGCATGGGTGGATGTTTGACATGGAAGAGTGGAAAAGCAGGGGAAATTATTCGGAGATTGTGGACTGTGTCATCAGCCGGATGCAGATGGAACATTTAAAGAAAAGAATACAGGAGGTATTTGGAAACGCAGAAAAGGAACTGATTTTTTATGACAGCAGGCACAGAAAAGATTTTTCTTCCCTGCTGATTGGCAGACGGAAAAAGAACCTGTGCGGACTTCCGAATTATGCCGCCGCAGTATTTCTTCTGTCTGCAGATGAAAACCTGTGGGAGAAAGTTTCTAAGCAGGTGCTGGATACGGGGATTTATTTTGACCGCATCCGGCTTGGCAGCGTCACACTGGAACAATATATCTTGTTCCATGCGGCTAGGGATGTGTATCTGGGGACAAAGCATATCCGGCTGTCGGAGCTGACCGACAGGGAATTGATACCGGATGAAATCTTTAGGCTCATCGTCAATGCATTCGTGATGGAAAGGTATGGGGTGGACATCGTGGAACGGGAGGTGTGGAATGAAGATTAGAGCAAAAAATGGGGGACAGACTGTAGATATAACTCTGCCGGCAACGGACATGGACATGCAGTATTGCATGAAATGTATCGGGATAGAAGATATTGTACCGGTATGCTGTATCAGTGAGGTGTGGGATGAACCGTCCTATTTTGGGTTCCTGAAAGGCCAGACAGTCAGCATGGACGAACTTAATTTCTTAGCCAGAAGGCTGGATGGAATGACGGAATACGAAAAAAGAGTGGTGGGTGTCTACAGCAGTGAAACAGGCATCCGGGAAATGAAACAACTGATCAACCTGACTTACAGCCTGCAGGGACTGTCCCTGCTCACAGACTTGACGGACGGAAACCGTGTCGGGCTGAGACTTTATCTGGACCGGCATCTTGCAATCTCAGAAGAAGAAAAGAGCAAAATGGATTTTAACGCATATGCACAGAAGATTTTTTCAGAAGGAAAATGTAAGTTCCTGCCACATGGGATACTGGTAGATCAGGGATTCCAGATGGAGGAGGTCTATAACGGAAAAACCTTTCCAGAATACATCGACAGACCGGATGAAACCGTGTCGGTTTTATCTCTTGAAAATGAGGCAGGGGATAAGGAATACCTTTATCTTCCAACGGACATCAGTGCCATGGATAAGGTAAAGAAAAGACTCAACATCGCAGCATTTGCTGAAGGCATTGTGAACGGGATAGAAAATATCCGGCTGCCGGAAAGCATCCTTCCTTCCCCGGAAGATATGTGTATGTCTCTGCAGGGTGATGTCCAGAAACTGACTCTTTTTAATGAGATGTGCCAGACCGTCAGCTGTTTTGATGAAGCAAAAATGGACCGGCTTGCAATGGCGGCAGGATTCGTGGGGACAAGTGAATTTACTGATATCACTTACATCGCAAAGCATCTGGATGAATTTGAAATACATCCGCAGATACATACGGATAAAGAGTATGGGGAATTTCTGGTTAAAGAAGCGGGGATGTTTGAAGTTGATGAACTTCTCCTGCCGCATATTGATTATGCCGGGGTTGCCCGTGATAAAAGACAGGCAACGATGGCAGACAGCGGATTTATTCCAGAGGGCTTTGTTGGCACGCAGAGGGCGATCCATGAGTATCAGGAATATCAGGGGGAATTTGCCGATCTGCTTGAAAAAAACGGGATACCCTGTGAAACGTTCTGCCTTTACAGTTCGCTGGCAGGGATGATGTATCAGGATGGAGAGGAGCAGGAAACGCTGTACCGGAGTGAACTGGCAGATTATGAGGAACAAATCCAGAAAGCCATCCTCAAAGAAAGGCATGTGGAAGAAGAACCGAGGGGACTCATGCATTATTTTGACGGGAACAGACAGGTGGCTGCAAAAGTGATTAGTGCATTCCCCAAAGTGCAGAACATCCGGGGAGAACTGTTCGGAGTTCTGGAATGCAGTATCTGCCAGCCGCTGACACAAAATGAAATCTATGAACTGAAAAATTACTGGGACGGACAGATGAGTGACGGCTGGGGAGAAGGCTTTGAACAAAGACCAATCTATACGCAGGAGGGAGAACTGTATGTCAGTTTCTGGACACAGGAAAGACACTGGGGCGTCATGACGGAGGAAGAACTGGACAGAATCTGGAACCATGGCATGACGCAGACCCTGTAAAAAAATAATATTCTGCTGGATATGTGCTGGTGTATGTAGTATTGTGTGTCCCAAAGAAAACAAGGAGGCAAACAGATGAAATTGGATGATACAGTCATGGTGCAGTTTTTTGGGGAGCTTATCGAATCATACCGCCAGCAGATCATGGATCAGGAAGAGGCAAGGGAACTTTCAAAGAAGAAAAAAAGTTCCTGGCAGACTTAAGAAAAGAACTGGAGCTGCCAAACCCGCAAGCGTACAGGATGGTGACAGAACTTTTTGGATGCATGTTAGACATCAGCCAGATCAAACAGGAACAGCTTTATATACAGGGAATAAAGGATGGAATACGAATCCGAAAACTGGTAAAAGAAATCGAGGAAGGTGAGGAATGTTAAGAAGGGAACAGATAGAACGGCTGAAGGAGAGATATCCTGCGGGTACCGTGGTCAGGCTGGGGCAGATGGAAGGGGAACACCAGATGCCGTCCGGCATGGAGGGAAAAGTAATTGGTGTGGATGATATCGGACAGATACATGTGGAATGGGAAAATGGAAGCACGCTGGCTCTGAATGTGGAGGAGGATGACTTTACTGTCGTACCGCAGAAGGAAACCCTGTCCGAAAAGAAATGCAGGGAATTTTTAGGGAAAATAAATGAGATATTAAAGGAAACAGATTTCTATCTGCTGAATGTGTCATGCAATGGGGGGGATACCGCCTATGCTGCCCAAAAGCTGCTTGCCATGCATCAGGCATTTGAAACCGTGTACGGGGAAGGATATGTGGATGAGGAGTATGGGATGGTGATGATGCCGGCGGTGGTCTGCGGAAGGGATTCCGGCATACGCACGCTGGCACTTGTCACGCTTGATCTGGAGTCTTCCGGGGAACACTTCGGAACGATTTTCATGACGCCGGGCGGCATGATGGAGCAGGAGAGCAGCTCCCTGAGTGAAAAACAGAAACAGGCACTGGCAGAGTATTATATCCCATATGACTACTGGTACACACCGCTTGTGGAAAGGGACCACCATGTGGATTTTACACAGATGCCGGAGGAGGTGGCTGACATCCGCAGGATGGTGGACGAACTGCCGGTGCAGGGGGAGGCTTTCCATATGAATGAACCAAAATAGGAGGAAAAAATTTTGAACAGCATCATAAGCTGGGTTGGCGGCAAGAAAGCACTGCGCGATCTGATCTATCTGCGCATGCCGAAAAACTATGACCGCTACATAGAAGTATTTGGCGGTGGCGGCTGGGTTTTATTCGGAAAACCGCCGGATAAATGCATGGAGGTTTACAATGATTTCAATTCAAATCTTGCAAACCTCTTTTATTGTGTCAAGGAAAGGCCAATGGCACTGCTTCGGGAACTGTCCTTCCTGCCGCTCAACTCCAGAGATGAATTTACAACGCTGCGGAAATTTCTGGCCATGGAAGAATTTAAGAGTGAACATCTTGCGGAAGAATTGGAGATTGCAACGCACTTCTTAAAAGAACCGGAGGCGGCAGAAATCCGTGACATCCTCATGGAGCGTGCCGCAGTAGGTGATGTGAAAAGGGCGGCGGCATTCTATAAGATTATCCGCTACAGCTATGGGAGCGGATGCACCTCTTATGGATGCCAGCCTTTTGACATACGCAAAACCTTTACCATCATCTGGGAGGCAAACCGCAGGCTGAAGGATACCGTAATCGAGAATAAGGATTTTGAGGCACTCATCCGTCAATATGACAGACCGAATGCCTTTTTTTATTGCGATCCGCCGTATTTTGAAACCGAGGGACACTATGAGGTGGTGTTCCGTAAGGAAGATCATGTGAGGCTCAGGGATACCTTAAAAGGCATACAGGGAAAGTTCATGGTTTCCTATAACGACTGTGCCTATATCCGTGAGCTGTATCAGGACTTTCAGATTGAAGCGGTGACAAGGATCAATAACCTTGCACAGAGGTATGACAACGGAAGTGAGTTCCCGGAAGTTCTAATCGCCAACTATGACATGGAGGAAAGAAAAAAAAGCATGCCGATGCAGATGAACCTGTTTGAACTGTACGGGGAACAGAAAACGGTTCGGTGGAAGGGAAAGGAGACAGAGGAAGAGCCACAGGACACATAAAAAAAGAAAGAAGGAGGAAAACATGCTTCAGTTAGTAGAAATGGAAGGAAAGATGACGGAAAACGGGTGTATTGAGATTCCCGCAGTGGTGTTAGAGCAGGCTGGTATCTGTACCGGTGACACCGTGAAACTTGTGTATATGGCAGAGGACGGGGAACTTAAGAACACGGCAAAGGAGTTCCTGCTTGCAAGGGCAGGACAGGATGTGGCAGAGGAACTGGCAAAGGAGGAAAACATTGCGTTCCAGATACCGGAAGAATTATTAAGGGATGCCGGAATCCCGATGGACGCAGACCTTGACATTGTGTGTCAGGAAGGACGCATTATCATCCTGCCGTCAGAACTTGTGCAGGGGACGGAAGTGCCGGAGGAACTGCTTGCCATCTGCAGGGAGCTTGGCATCACGGAGGATAAGGTAAACATCATCTTGCGGACCACAGAGGAGGGAACGGATGAAAAAACCGGTGTATAAGCTGTTAGACGAAAAAGGACGCATCCTGATCCCGAAAGAATTCCGCCAGATGGCAGAGCTTGAGAGCGGGGATATCGTAAAGCTGTCCGTGAGCAGTGGAAAAATCATGGTATCCAAAGTAGATATCGTGGAGATGGGGAGTCAGGACCCGCAGGCAGTGGAAGCCTATGTAAATGCGGCGGTAAAACATATGAGTCCGGCAAAACAGGTGGCACTTGCGGCAAGGATTCTGAAATTCGCACAGCAGGAGGGAGGTACGGATTGTTAAGGAATAAGTACAGGGCATTTGAAATCAGGGACGATCAGGTCAGCCAGACGCTGGTGGACGGGAATCTCTGCTCCATTGCAGAATTTATCCGGCATTGCGATGAGGGAAGCATCATCACCCTGCACACCATGGAGGGCGAGCCGTTTTTGATCGGACTCTCCAAGATGTTTGTATTCTGCGGGGACAAGGCATTCTTAGACAGGCAGTTGATCCCTTACCTGCGCAGCATGGGTGGGGAAAGCGTATGAAAAGGATTTATGTTCAGAACGGGATCGTATTTTTTTATGGGAATCCGGCTGGCTATCTGGGAGACGGGAAAGCAGTCATTGACTGCATGTTCCAGAAAGAGGAGCTGGTTTCATTTGTGAAGGAACAGTTTTTGGTGGAACCCGTATTCCGGGAGGGTGTGTATGACCGGCTGTCGGAGGGAGGTGGTGTCAAAGAGACAGCGGAGGTCAGCATTGGGGAAGGGAGGAGGCTTAGAATCTATCAACTGGGACAGGACAGTCCGATCATGATGCGGTTTATCAGTCTGGCAGAGAGAAAAAAGAGAGGGTATGACAGGCCGAGTAGGGAGGAATATGTCAGAGTCTATGAGGGGGAGATAGAAAACTATAGTCTGGAGGAAGTCTGGGAAAAATACGGACGAAGAGTACCGGAAGGGTTTCAGGGACATGCATTGTCCATTTCGGATGTGATCGAGTTTGCGGATGGGGAAAACAGCCGCTTTTTCTACATCGAACCATCCGGGTATGAGGAAATCAGATTTTAACAAGGAGGATCATTATGCCAAAGGCAAAAACTGCCCAGAGCCGGGCAGAAACCACAGAACAGCACGCGCCATCCGGAGCAGGGAACAAAGAAAACACCCCGCTCCAGTTTGATGTGCGCATCCAGTCCATCCGTCCGGGGGACAGCATCAAGGGAACGGCATCCGTAAACATCAACGGGGCATTTGCAATCCGGGGTGTCAAGATCATTGAGGGAAGCAATGGACTGTTTGTTTCCATGCCAAGCTATAAGGCTGGGAATGAGTACAAGGACATCTGTTTTCCTATCACGCAGGAATGCAGAAAACAGCTCCATGAAGCAGTCATCGGAGCTTATGAGCAGGCAATTTCGCAGGGGCAGGATACGGTAGCAAAGCATCATGGGATGCAGGCACCGGAAGGACAGCCGATGGAGATGGCAGGAATGTAACAGGATAAAACCAGAGAACATAGAGCAGACCGCACAGAAACGGTCCGGCAGATCATGAGAAAAATTGGAGGAAAAAAATATGAGAAATATGATGAAAAAAGCAGCACAGAATGTAAAGGCAGTTGCCGTGAGAGCAGGGATGTTAATGAAGGATACCAAGGGCGAGAACTATGTGGATACGGCGGTCAAAATCCTGATCGCAGTCGTTCTCGGCGCACTGCTCCTGGCAGGTCTTTATGCACTCTTCGGGGATGTGGTGATGCCTACCCTTACCCAGAGGATTCAGGACATGTTCAACTATGCAGGATAAGGAACACCGGTCCAAGACAGGGAAACAGGAAAAATAACAGAATGATATGGAGGAAAACAGATGCCTAGAAGAGCAAACACACAGACACAGCAGGAAGCAGTACAGGAAAATGCCGCAGTGCAGGCAAATACAGGGGCAGACATGCAGATGGAGGCTGCCATCACAAAAACACAGCCGGAAAAGGGTGTCCTTGCCCTTGCCGATGTAAAAATCGGGGATTTCATGACGATCCGAAATGTCAGAATCAAGGAAGATGACTACGGGCTGACGGTTGCCATGCCGAAAACAAAGGCAGGAGCAAATGAACAGTACAAGGATACGGTGTTCTTTGCCGACAGGGGAATCAAGGAAAGATTTGACCAGACGGTACAGAAAGCGTATGAAACTTTTATGCACCAGCAGACGGATCTGGACGAGGAACCGGAGGAGGCAGAGGAGCTGGAACAGGAAGAAAGTGGCATGAACATGGGAATGTAGCATGATCAGGCTGGCTTTCTTTTTTTTCTGCCCTGTCTTTGGCGGCGGTCATGGATATGAGGACAAGGACCATCCCGGACTGGCTGGTCGTTCTGGTGGCACTTACCAGCATGCTGCCACCGGGACAGCCCAATCTTTTGGGAGTTCTTGCAGGACTGCCGCTGCTCCTCGCAGGGATTACCATAGGAGGAATCGGCGGAGGGGATGTGAAACTCATGGGGGCATGCGGCCTGGTTCTTGGAGCGAGCCAAGCGCTTACGGGACTGTTTCTTGCATTGTGCCTGCTGGTGCTGTGGCATACGGCAGGGAACATGGGCAGAAAAAAGAACAGAAAGATACAAAAGGAGAAGGAACAGGCATACCCGCTTGTTCCGTTTCTTTTTGCAGGAATGCTGATTGGTATCTGGATAGGAGGTTAAAGAATTGAAAAAGAAATTATTACTGGCAGGGATTGTGGCACTGCTTGCAGGAACTGTCGTAGCAGCAAGAAAGAAAAAATACACAGAGACATCGAGATAGGAGGAGAAGAGAACCATGAAACTGTTAAAAAACCGTACTGTTCTTGGGGTACTCTGCATTGCAGTGTCCCTGCTCATCTGTTTTGCAGTGACACCGCTTGTCAATGCCGGACTGTCCCAAAAGACCACAATCGTGCGTTTTGTAAAGGATGTTAAGGCAGGCGAAGAGATCAAAAAAGGAATGCTGCAGGAAGTCGAGGTGGGAGGTTACAACCTGCCCGAAAATGTGTTAAGGAGCATCACGGAGGCGGAAGGAAAATATCTGACCGCAGATGTTTATGCAGGGGATTATATCGTAGCAGAAAAAGTAGCGGACGAGCCGGCTGCAGAAAATAAATACCTGTACAACTTAAACGGGGAAAAACAGGCAATCTCCATCACCATCAGTTCTTTTGCGGAAGGACTCTCCGGCAAATTAAAGAGCGGGGATATCGTGTCGGTCATCGCACCGGATTACCTGGGCAGCGGGGAGACTGTGATCCCGGCAGAATTAAAATATGTGGAGGTCATCGCAGTGACGGCAAAGTCCGGCTATGATGCCAATATACAGGAGCAGGAAGAGGAGAAGGAGCTTCCGTCCACCGTCACGGTGTTAGTCAGACCAGAGCAGAGCAGACTGCTGGCAAGGCTGGAAGCAGAGGGAGAAATCCACCTGTCACTGGTATACAGGGGAGACAGCCAGAAAGCCGCACAGTTCATTGAAGCACAGGATCTGGTGCTGGAGGAGCTTATGGAAGAAACCGCAGAGGAAGAAGAGGTATCTGTTGTAAAAAATGAGGTGCCGAGGACAGGCGGGGAAGCGGATGCAGTGACGGCAGAAGAAACCTCGGCAGACGAGAAAAATGATACGGATATGGAGGAATAGTGTTTGAATTTCATGAAAAATTCTTTGTTCCAGAGAAATCTGGAGCAGGAAAGGGAAGAAGAGATGCCGGAAGAGGGAGGCGTGCTTGCCGTGTGGGGCAGCCCTTCCTCCGGCAAGACGGTGGTGTCTGTGAAACTGGCAGAGCATCTGGCAAAGAAAAAGAGAAATGTCATCTTAATCCTTGCGGATATGATCACTCCGCCGCTGCCTTACTTATGCGCACCGTCAGACATTGAACAGGAAAGGTCGTTGGGGAGCATTCTTGCCGCCTCCCATGTGACGGAAAACCTTATCAAGAAGAACTGCATGTTCTACCGGAAGAATGACTATCTTTCCATGGTCGGGATGTTAAAGGGGGAGAATGTGTTCACCTATCCGCCCTATGAAAAAGAGCAGGCGGCAGAACTGCTCCAGCTTGCAGCACAGATCGCACCGTATGTCATCGTGGACTGCACCAGCAATATCGCATCGGATATCCTGTCGGCGGTCGCATTGATGGAGGCAGATACAGTGTTAAGGCTGGCAGGGTGTGACTTAAAATCCATCAGTTACTTATCCTCCCAGCTTCCACTGCTCTCAGACCACAAATGGGATGCCGACAAGCAGTTAAAGGCCGTGTCCAATATCAGACAGCAGGAGGCGAACAGCTACATGGAACAAATCCTTGGCAGTGTGTCGTTCCAGATTCCGCACAGCAGTGAGGTGGAAGCACAGTTTTTAGAAGGGGAACTGCTTGGGGAACTCGGCCTGAAGGAGAGCCGGGCATTCCGCAGGGAGATAGAGAAAATCAGCAGGGAGGTATTCGGGGTATGAAAAATAACCAGAATCTGTTCTTTTCCCCGGAGGAAAAGGGAAGGGCATTTTCGGATGTCTTAAAAGAGGTGCAGGAGTATATCTCCAGCAAATATTCCACACTTATGGTGGAAGGCGGGAGCGAGGAGGTAAAACAGCAGGTCAAGCGGTACATTACAAAGTATATCTGCGACTACCGCATCACGGTAAAGGGAAAAACACAGGAACAGTTGATCGATGACCTTTACACGGAAATGGCAGAGTTTTCCTTTCTCACCAAGTACATTTTTGGAACCGGGATAGAGGAAATCGATATCAATTCCTGGCGGGATATCGAGATACAGTACAATGACGGCAGGTGTGAAAAGCTGCAGGAACACTTTGAATCCTCGGAGCATGCGGTCAATGTCATAAGGCGCATGCTCCATGTGTCGGGCAATGGTGTTGGACAATGCCTCTCCTGCGGTGTTAGGGCATCTGAGCAAGAATATCCGAATCGCCGTGTTAAAGACGCCGCTTGTGGATGAAGATGTGGGGATTGCAGCGTCCATCCGTATTGTCAATCCGGCAGAGCCTGAAAAAAGGAAAACTTTGTGGATGGCGGCACCGCAACAGGGAAATGCTGGATTTCTGGCAGAGTGTCTGCGTTATGGAATCAGCATCTGTGTTGCAGGAGCAACCAGTTCGGGAAGACCACGCTTGCAGGCTGGCTGCTTACCACCATACCGGATGGAAAGCGCATCTTTACCATCGAAAACGGCAGCCGTGAGCTGGCACTTGTAAGGGAAAAAGGGATGGAAAAAGTGACCAACAGGTGTCATCCATACGCTGACCAGATACAGCGAAAAATGAAAAAC
>ENA-OQHF01000321-OQHF01000321.1-human-gut-metagenome-genome-assembly--contig:-NODE-321-length-30861-cov-12.574348_pt1 | contig 30861 bp, 28 predicted proteins | sample MGYA00242559_ERZ504709 | MGnify/ENA primary metagenome ERZ504709 (study PRJEB26092, sample SAMD00036203) | human gut metagenome | host: Homo sapiens | study: EMG produced TPA metagenomics assembly of... | reverse complement strand
GTCACGGACTTCCACGCGGACACCGATATCGACGGTTCCGACCTCGGTCTCGATGCCGTGGCCGTTGCAGATATGTGAGAACCAGTCGGCTCCCTCGCGGCCTACTGCGGAGACAATCTCATCTGCCTCGTAAACCGTTCCGTCCTCAAGTGTTACAGCTGTCGCACGGCCGTCCTCGATCGTAATATCATTGACCATCGTGTTGAATTTCATCTCCACGCCGATCTCTTTTAAGTGATCCTCGAGGCGGCTGTAAATCTTGTATCCCTCCTCGGTTCCGAGATGGCGGATTGGACATTCGATCAGCTTCAGGTTGGCGTTGATCGCTCTGCGGCGGATCTCACGGATCTCTTTTTCTTTATCGACACCGTAAACATTCTTGTCTGCGCCGAAATCCAGATAGATCTGGTCGGACTCATGGATCAGCTCAACCGTCTTTTCATATCCTAAAATCTCCGGCAGATTTCCACCGACATCCGGGGAAAGAGAAAGCTTTCCGTCGGAGAATGCGCCTGCTCCGGCAAATCCCGTTGTGATCGAGCACGGTTTGCAGTTCACGCATTTTTTCGTTTTTCTCTTTGGACACTGACGGCTCTCGATCGAACGTCCTTTTTCGATCATCAGCACCTTCAGATCCGGTTTTTCTTTCAGCAGTTCATAGGCACAGAAAATACCTGACGGGCCTGCGCCGATAATAATGACATCATATTTCATTCTTTTTTTAATTTCCTCTCGTTTTTTATCCCATCACGATCAGATACTGGCCGTCCGGCAGGGCAAAGACTTCGCTCTGCTCTTCTAATTCTGCATCCGACATTTCTTCCACGTCCATGCCCTCTTCTTCCATGTAGGCGCGCACGTCGTCCAGATTGTCGGCAACGACTGCAAGGCAGTCCTCCAGAAAGGCCTCTGCCTCATCGTAATTTTCAGCCACCGGCTCGTCGAATAACTGGCCCTGATTCATTAAAAATGTGTTGATGCATTCTTCAGTATATTCTCCCATTCTGGTTTTCTCCTCTGTTCGTTTTATTTTCCTGATTCTTTCTGTGAAAAAGCGTTAAGATTTCCTCCGGCCGGTCGAGCAGCTCCATCGCATGGTTGTCGATCAGCTCCTGGCGCGGGCGGAATCCCCACGTCACACCAACGGTAAACATGCCTGCGGCGTTTCCGGTCTGCATATCCGTATTGGTATCGCCAAAGTACAGGCACTCTTCCGGTCTGGCGCCGAGTGCGTCTGCAATCGCGAGCGCACCGATCGGAGACGGCTTTCTCGGGATTTCTGCGGTCTGCCCCTGAATCCGGTTGAAAAAGCCCGGTCCGTACACGCTCTCCACGACGTGGATGGCCGCCTCGTGCGGCTTGTTGGAACATACGGCAATCGGAACTTCTTCCCGCAGCGCGGTCAGGGTTTCCCGCATATTAGGATACGGTTTTACGTGATACAGCGGGTCCTCGTTGAACCACGCGCGGCCAAGGCGGATGCCCTCCTGCAGATAGTTGAGTTCTGCATCTCCGGCGTCTTTTAAAGCGCGCTCCACTGCCAGATCGAAACCGTCTCCGGCGTAAAAGTTGAAGGCTTCTACCGGGCGCTGCACAAGTCCAAAATGTTCCAGAACGCGGTTGACTGCGTGCGCAATCGACTCTACAGTGTCTGCGATGGTGCCGTCCAGGTCAAAGATACAAGCTTTTATCATATTCTGACTTCCCTTCATTGTCTCTTTTGTTCTTCGATTTTCTTTCTTCTCTCTCTTCTTGTCCGCAATCATTATATCCTGTATTTTCTCCCTGCGCAACCATATTTTCTTTTCCTGCACTTTGTGATAAAATGAAGCTGTTTTTCAGATTCTTGGAAAGGAAAATAGAGAATATGAATCAGACTGTGAAAATATTTTTTACCGATATGGACGATACCCTGCTAAATTCCGAAAAGCAGGTGACAAAAGAAAACATGGATGCCATTTCAGAGGCACTTGCCGCCGGCCACAAAATTGTGTTCAACACCGGCCGCCCGCTCTCCGGCTTTCTGCCGATCTTAAAAGAGCTCGGACTTGACCGCGAAGGCTGCTATGCCATCGCTTTCAACGGCGGACTGATTTACGACTGTGCTGCGCAAAAAAACGCTGCACCGCCGCACGATTCCGCTCGAATATGCACGCGTCATTTTCGAAAAAACGCAGGAGGCAGGCCTCTACTGCCACACCTACTCCGACACCTCTCTTCTCTGCCGCCATGTGGGCGAGGAAACGCGTATTTACACGCAGGCAATCCACATTCCCGTCGTGGAGGATCCGCTTCTGCCGGAACACCTCGCCAAGGAGCCGTGCAAGATGATCGTGATTGATCTCCACGACCGTGCAAAAATGGACGCTTACCGCGCTGCCATGGAGCCGTGGGCAAAAGGAAAAATTTCGATGTTCTACTCCAGCCCGCATTACCTCGAGCATGTCCCGGAACACGTTTCCAAGGGCCATGCCGTGAAAAAACTCTGCGAGCTTCTTCAGATTCCGCTTGCCAACACCGTGGCTGCCGGAGATCAGGAAAATGATATTTCGATGATCGAGGCCGCTGCCGTCGGTGCCGCCATGAAAAATGCGACCGATGCCGTAAAGGCGAGTGCCGATTATATCACGGAAAACGACTGCAATCACAGCGGCGTGGCGGAGATTCTTCGTAAGTTTATCCTTGCCTGATTCTGTTTCTGTGTCAGGAAACCTTCTTTTTCTTGTTTTCTTTGGCACTTTTTCCGAATTCTGTAAGATTTTACTTTCTTTTTTGTTGAAACTGTATTACAATAGTTTCAAAGGACGGCATTTGAAAGGAGACTTGAATCGAGATGTCACGAAAATCAAAACGTATTCTGCTTACTCTGGCTTCTGCCGCTGTCGGCGCAGCCTGCGGTGCGGCAGTCTATTTTATCCGGAAAGGAAAAGCAGATCTTGAAACAGATTTTGACGATTTTAAAGACGAATTTGAAGAGGAAGAGCCTGCTCCTGCTGAACGTACTTATACGACCCTTCCGAAAACGAAAGGTGCGGAGGATGCTGCACCGGATCTGGAATCTGGCGATGATGAAGCGGATTCTTGCGAGGAAGAAACAACAGAAGAAACTGCAGGCGCCGCAGAAGAAACACCGTCTGCTGCGGATCGTGAAGTTTCTCCGCAGGAAGAAAGCGAAGTAACCGCAGAATAAAACCCAAAAACAGAATATAGAAACATAAGGAAGTAATTCCTGGGGAGGGAAACCTCCCCTTTTTTATGGAAAGGAGATTGTTATGGAACTTGCAAAACGCGATGACGTTCCTGTAGAACTTACCTGGGACCTGTCTTTAATTTATCCAACCGAGGAGGCCATGCTGGCTGATGCGCAGAAAATGAAAGAATTAAGTCTTTCTATGGAAGCATCCTACAAAGGAAACCTCACCGATGCAGCCACGATCAACCACTGCCTCGACGATTACCAGGAGGTCTACCGTCTGATCACACTGACCGCCAACTACTGCGATCTCGCCGTTTCTGTCGACTATTACAACAGTGCAAACCAGACGCGCAACGACCGCATCAACAGCCTGATCTCTGAGATTTTCAGCCGTCTCACCTTTATCGAGAGCGAGCTTTCCGAACAGTCCGAGGATGTTTTGAACGAGGCCATGCAGCAGTCAGATACGAACCGCTGCTATCTCGCCGAGATTCTCCGCAACAAGGCACACCGCCTGAGCCCGGAAACCGAGCGTGCCATTTCCGCTCTTTCCCAGACCTTCTCGGCTCCGTACCAGATCTACAACATGGCAAAGCTTGCCGATATGAAATTTGATTCTTTCACCGTAAACGGAAAAGAATATCCGCTCGGCTACTCCCTGTTTGAGGATAATTACGAGTACGAAAAAGACACCGATATCCGCCGCAGTGCATTCTCCGCCTTTTCTGCAAAAATCAGACAGTACGAAAATGTAACGGCAGCTGCTTACAATGCCCAGCTGCAGACAGAAAAGACCATGGCCACGCTGCGCGGCTTCAATTCCGTCATCGATTCTCTGCTGTTCCCGCAGCAGGTCAGCCGTGAGCTGTACAACCGCCAGATCGATCTCATCACCACCCGCCTGGCTCCGCATATGCGCAAATATGCCCGCCTGCTGAAAAAGGTTCACAACCTTGACCGCATGACCTTCGCCGATCTGAAAATCGCCGTCGACCCGGAGTACGATCCGTCTGTCACGATCGAGGAATCAAAACAGTACATCGAAAAAGGCCTTGCCATTCTCGGTGATGATTACGTTTCCATGATTCAGGAGGCCTACAAAAAACGCTGGGTTGACTTTGCACAGAACCAGGGAAAATCCACCGGCGGCTTCTGTGCCAGCCCGTACGGAAAAGGTTCCTTTATTCTCTTAAGCTGGAATAACCGCATGGCAGATGTTTTCACGCTGGCGCATGAACTCGGCCACGCCGGCCATTTCCGTCTCTGCAACGGCGCACAGGCGATTCTCGATACCGAGGTTTCCTCTTATTTTGTCGAGGCGCCGTCTACCATGAACGAGCTTCTTATGGCTCATTATCTGCTGAAAACGACCCCGGACAAACGGTTCCGCCGCTGGGTTTTAAGCTGTATGATCAGCAACACATATTATCATAACTTCGTCACCCATCTGATGGAGGCTGCTTACCAGCGCGAGGTTTACAAGCTCATCGATGCCGGCGACAGCGTACAGGCTGAGACGTTAAGCAGCATTATGAAAGAGACCCTGCAGAAGTTCTGGGGCGATGATGTGGAAATTTCCGATGACGCAGCGCTCACCTGGATGCGCCAGCCGCATTACTATATGGGACTTTACTCCTACACCTACAGCGCCGGACTGACCGTTGCCACACAGGTCTGCAAGCGCATCGAAATCGAAGGCCAGACCGCTGTCGATGACTGGAAAAAGGTACTGACCGCCGGAAGCACGAAGACACCGGAAGAGCTGGCAAAAATGGCCGGCGTTGATATCTCGACGGATGCACCGCTTCTCGATACGATCGAGACGATTGGATCGATCATCGATGAGATCTGCGAGCTGACCGAAGAGCTGGGCTGCTGATCCTGTCCGCATTGTAACTCTCTATCGAACAGTAAAAACGGATTGTTCCGTCAGCTTTTGTTACTGGCGAAGCAATCCGTTTTTTTCATATCTTTTTTCACGCATTCCAGCACTTTTTCAGAATCGCAGCTGCCTCTGCAATCTCCTCCTCAGAAAGCCCGGCGTACCCAAGCAGCACTGTGCCGCCCTGTGCGGGATCTGCGGCAGCGCCGATGCAGTACCGTTCCAGCCCGTACACGCGCACGCCATCCTCTTTTGCCCGCTGCACCGCCTCCGCTTCGGAAAGTCCTCTCGGCAGGTGGACCAGCACATGGACTCCCGCATTCTCGCCGGACACCGTGTACTCCCGCCCAAACTCCTTCAGAAGCCGGATCAGCAGGTCGTGTTTCCCTTTATACTGTGCACGCATCCGGTTCAGATGGCGCTCGAACGCGCCGCTCCGCATAAACTCTTCCAGAATCTTCTGGTCCGTCTTCGAAACTGTCGCGGAAAAGCATCTTCCGTTCTCCTCGTAGGCAGGCAGCAGCGTCTCCGGCAGCACCATGTAGCTGATGCGGATGGACGGCGCAATCGCCCGCGAAAACGTTCCAAGATAGATCACTTTTCCCTCTGTGTCATTGCCCTGCAGTGCCGGGATCGGGCGGCCCTTGTAGCGGAATTCACTGTCGTAATCATCCTCAATCAGATACCGCCCATTTTCCCTCGATGCCCACGCAAGGAGCTGCATCCGCCGCTTCATCGGCATGACCATGCCCATCGGGAACTGGTGCGACGGCATGATGTACGCCAGATCCGCCCCGCTTTTTTCCAGCTCCGCCGGCCGCATGCCCGCTTCGTCCATCGAAATCGTACACATCGCATAGCCAAGCTTCGCAAAACAGCGGTAGGCACTGATGTAGGTCGGATTTTCCATCGCCACTTTATGGCCACGCCCTAAGATCACCGAAAGCAGCATCAGCAGATAATCATTTCCCGCTCCGACGATGATCTGCTCCGTGCGGCAGTTCACGCCGCGTGCGTGGTGCAGATAGTCGCGGATTGCCTCCCGAAGACCGTGCTCGCCCTTCGCATCCCCGAGCTGGAACAGGCTGTCATCTGCGTCCAGCAGGACTTCTTTCGAGATCTTCTTCCAGCTGTTCTGCGGAAATCCGCCCGGCGCCGTACCGGTCACGGCAAAATCGTAGCGGAACGGCATCTGTTCCGCGGCATCATCCTCTTTTGTCTCCTCTTTCTTTTCATCGAGGCGGTACAGCCCCTCAATCTCACAGACAAAGTAGCCTTTGCACGGCACACTCTCCAGATACCCTTCGGATACCAGCTGCTCATACGCCAGATCCACGGTACTCCGGCTCACCGACAGATAGCCCGAAAGCGCCCGCGCCGACGGCAGCCGCTCCCCTGCACGGATCCGTCCGCCGCGGATTTCCTCGCGGATAAAACCGTAGATCTGCTCATAGAGCGGTGTCTTCCGATGCGGATCCAGCGAAATCGTCAATTCATTCATCTTCCCATCTCCCTGACAAAAAGAACAGCCGCTTGGGATGTCGGTTTCATCCAGGCGGCTGCTCTGTTCCATTTCAAAATTCTTATTTATTTCGCTGCCGGCAGCTTGAAAGAGCTCTTCAGAGATACGATACGGTTGAACACCAGCGCATCCTCTTTGGAATCTTTTGCGTCTACACAGAAGAATCCGTTTCTGACAAACTGGAAGCTGTCATATGCTTTCGCATCTTTTAAAGACGGCTCCAGATAGCACTCTTTTAATACGGTCAGGGAATTCGGATTCAGGTTCATGGAACCATCCTCGTTGTAAACGCCCTTCTCCTCGTCGATCAGGTTTTCGTACAGACGGCACTCTGCTTTGACAGCGGTCTTTGCTGCTACCCAGTGGATTGTTCCTTTTACTTTTCTTCCGTCCGGGGAATTTCCTCCCTTGGACTCCGGATCGTACGTTCCATGGATTACGGTAATATTTCCGTTCTCGTCTTTCTCGCATCCGGTGCAGGTGACGAAGTATGCGTTCATCAGGCGGACTTCATTGCCCGGGAACATACGGAAGTATTTGCGGACCGGCTCCTCCATGAAGTCTTCGCGCTCGATGTACAGTTCTCTTCCGAACGGTACCTGACGGCTGCCAAGCTCCGGATTCTCGAGGTTATTCTGTACTTCCAGCATCTCAATCTGGTCTTCCGGGTAGTTGTCGATGACAAGTTTCACCGGATTTAAGACTGCCATGGTACGGGCTTTTTTCAGCTTCAGATCCTCGCGGATGCAGTACTCCAGCATCGCATAGTCAACGGAGCTGTTTGCTTTTGATACACCGCACAGATCTACGAATTTCTTGATGGACTCCGGTGTAAAGCCTCTGCGGCGGAGTGCTGCGATGGATACGAGACGCGGGTCATCCCAGCCGTCTACCACGCCGTCCTCTACCAGCTTTTTGATGTAACGTTTTCCGGTAACCACGTTAGTCAGATACAGCTTTGCAAACTCAATCTGGCGCGGCGGCATCGGATATTCCAGCTCGCGTACAACCCAGTCGTACAGCGGACGGTGGTCCTCAAACTCCAGCGTACAGATAGAATGGGTAATGCCTTCGATGGCGTCCTCGATCGGATGCGCGAAGTCGTACATCGGGTAGATGCACCAGGTATCGCCGGTTCTGTGGTGATGCATATGGGCTACACGGTAGATAACCGGGTCTCTCATGTTGATGTTCGGTGATGCCATATCGATTTTCGCACGGAGTACTTTGCTTCCGTCCTCGAATTCGCCGTTTTTCATGCGCTCGAACAGGTCCAGGTTTTCCTCTACGGAACGATTGCGGTACGGGCTCTCTTTTCCAGGCTCGGTTAAGGTTCCGCGGTACTCACGGATCTCCTCTGCGGACAGATCGCAGACGAATGCTTTTCCTTTTTTGATCAGTTTTACGGCTGCCTCATACATCTGTGGGAAATAATCGGATGCGTAGTACAGATGATCTTTCCAGTCTGCACCAAGCCACTGGATATCGGCTTTGATGGAATCAACAAACTCGGTTTTCTCTTTCGTCGGGTTTGTATCATCGAAACGCATGTGGAACTCTCCGTTGTACTCCTGTGATAAACCGTAGTTTAACAGGATGGATTTTGCATGTCCGATATGAAGATAGCCGTTTGGCTCCGGCGGGAATCGTGTGCAGACATGGTCGTAAACGCCCTCTGCCAGATCTTTGTCAATCGCAAGCTCGATAAAATTTTTGGAAACAACTTCTTTTTCTTCCATAATAAGGTCAGGCCTCCCTCGAATCTTTTCGTTTGGAGCACTGCCCCGAAAAGGGCGCAAAATGCTCTGTGTATTTTATCACTATAACACAAAAGCATTCTCCTGCAAAGCATTTTTTTCGATACACAAAGCCGCCGGAGCGGACCGGTGCCTATTCTTCTGCCTCGTGTGCGGTCACCTGGCGGTGCTCCACGGAGGTCGAGAACACGATCTGCGTCCGCGTCCGTCCAAAATGCTGCAGCTCGCCGATAAACTGGTCGAGCTCAATGGTACTAACAAAAAGGCCCTCAATGAGCATGGAGTAATCACCGGTAACGCAATTACATTCCACGACATTGTGGACCTTTTCAATATAGGGATAAAATTCTTTTTCTGAACCGGCTCAACCTCGAGGTTGATGAACGCTTTGATCGGATATCCCAAAAGCGCCGGATTAATTTGACCTGATATCCTGTAATGTAGCCTTCCTTCTCCAGCCGCTCAATTCTGGCGGAAACTGCCGGGGAGGATAAAAATACGTGTTCCGCGATTTCTTTCAGCGGCATCCTGGCGTTTTCCCGAAGAAGATTCAGGATTTTTTGCATCGATGTGATCGAGCTCATGGCGCATCGCATCGTTCTTGCTTTTTTCATGTTTCATACGCTGCTCTCCTGTTTTTTCACTTTTATACTGTTCAGCATATCACGTTCGCCGTTTTTTGTCTACGAAAACGTGTCCTCGCGGAAACTGCTTTCGAAAAATAAGTAAAAGTGCCTCTTTCCCTTGGTATTTAAAATCAAATGCAAAAATAAATAAAATTCCACAGTTCTTCGGCGGCGGTATTTACAAATTTCTGCCCTGGTGTTATTCTTCCGGTATCGAAAGGCAAAGCAAGAATTGTTTCAGACAATATACACAACTCAATGCGTGCAGAAAGAAGGAGATTATTATGAAAACAAGAATTGAAGCAGATTCCATTGGTTCCCTTGAAGTCCCCTCCGACGCCTACTACGGGGTACAGTCCCTGCGGGCAAAACGGAATTTCCCCATCACGGGAACGCCGATCCACCCGGTCATGATCCAGAATCTGGCGAAAATTAAAAAGGCAGCTGCCATCTCCAACCGCGAAGCACAGAGACTGCCGGAGGAAAAAGCGGCTGCCATTATCTATGCCTGTGATGAAATCATTGCCGGCAAATTAAAAGACCAGTTCATCGTTGACGGCATCCAGGGCGGCGCCGGAACGAGTGCTAATATGAACGCAAACGAAGTCATCGCAAACCGCGCCATCGAAATCCTGGGCGGCGCCAAGGGTGATTATACCATTGTCCACCCGAATGACCACGTCAACATGGCACAGTCCACAAACGACGTTATCCCAAGTGCAGGAAAACTGACCGTGCTCGATCTGCTCCCGGATCTTCTGCATGCGCTCGAGTCACTCCACGCAGCACTGCTCGATAAGTCCCAGGAATTTGACCACATTTTAAAGATGGGAAGAACCCAGCTTGAGGACGCTGTTCCGATGCGTCTCGGCCAGAGCTTCCACGCTTACGCAACGATGATCGAGCGTGATATCCGCCGGATCGAACGCGCCAGAAAAGAGCTGTTCACCCTGAACCTCGGCGGAACAGCCATCGGTACGACGATCAATGCTTCCGATTACTATCTCCACCACATCGTGCCGACCCTCGCTGCTGTGACAGGCTATCCGCTGATGCAGGCGGACGATCTGTTTGACGCGACGGAGAACCTCGACGGATTTGTGACGATCTCCAACACGTTAAAGACCTGCGCCGTCAACCTCTCCAAGATGTGCAACGACCTGCGCCTGCTGTCCAGCGGACCGCGAACCGGATTCGGCGAGATCAACCTGCCGCCGATGCAGAACGGATCCTCGATTATGCCGGGCAAGATCAACCCGGTTATCCCGGAGGTTGTGACACAGGTTGCCTTCCATGTCATCGGAAACGACACCACAATCACGATGGCGGCTGAGGCTGGCCAGATGGAGTTGAACGCGTTTGAGCCGGTTGTCTTCTACTCCCTGTTCTCTTCCATCACCTCGATGACAGGCGCTGTGAATACGCTTGTGAAGAACTGTATTCTCGGCATTACCGCAAATGAGAAACGATGCGAGGATCTCGTTTCGAAGAGTGTCGGCATCACAACGGCGCTCTGCCCGTATATCGGATACCAGAAAGCGGCCTCGATTGCAAAGAAATCGCTGAAGACGGGCGAGAGTGTTACTTCTCTGGTTCTGAAAGACGAACTGCTGACACAGAAACAGCTCGACGACATTCTCGATCCGTACGCTCTGACCGGACCGGAACTGCCGGCAGAAGACGATCTGGCTGGCTGAATGTAACTGCTGCTTTCCTTCATAATTTCTTAACGATACGCAAAAAGGCTTCCCGGATTTCCTTGCTGTCCGGGAAGCCTTTTTCTGTCGTTTTCTTTTGTATCAAACTCTGTTTAGATTCTCGCTACGCCGCTCTTTCTTGCTGCCTCTGCAACGGCTGCTGCCACCGCATCTTTGACACGCGGATCAAAGGCTGCCGGGAGGATGTAGTCTGCGTTCAGCTCTTCATCGCTTACCAGGCCTGCGATTGCGTAAGCTGCTGCGACCTTCATTTCATCGTTGATATCAGATGCTCTCACATCGAGCGCTCCGCGGAAGATGCCCGGGAAGCAGAGTACGTTGTTGACCTGGTTCGGGTAATCGCTTCTTCCTGTGCTGACAACGGCTGCTCCTGCTGCTTTCGCCTCGTCCGGGAAAATCTCCGGCGTCGGATTTGCGCAGGCAAAGATGATCGGCTCTTTTGCCATCGTACGTACCATATCGGGAGTGAGCGTACCCGGCGCAGAAACGCCAATAAAAATATCGGCTCCTTTGATTACCTCTGCAAGCGTGCCCTTCTCATGGTTGTAGTTTGTGATCTTCGCCATCTCCTCTTTGATCGGGTTGAGGCCGTCGCGTCCCTCGTAAATCGCACCTTTGCGGTCTGTCATGATGACGTTTTTGAGACCCATCGAAATCAGCAGGCGGATAATGGCGATTCCGGCTGCACCGGCTCCTGAGGTAACAATTTTGACTTCATCCAGTTTCTTTCCAACCAGTTTCAGCGCATTGATGACACCGGCCAGTGTGATCACGGCTGTTCCATGCTGATCATCGTGGAAAATCGGAATATCACAGCATTCCTTTAATTTCTTCTCGATCTCAAAACATCTCGGTGCGGAGATGTCCTCCAGGTTGACACCGCCGAAGCTTCCTGCGAGAAGACGCACGGTATTGACAATATCATCCACATCCTTGCTGCGCACGCAGAGCGGGATTGCATCGACACCACCGAATTCTTTAAACAGCACGCATTTTCCTTCCATGACCGGCATGCCGGCCTCCGGGCCGATATCTCCAAGTCCGAGAACTGCGGTTCCATCTGTAACAACAGCTACCGTGTTCCATCTTCTGGTCAGCTCGTAGCTCTTGTTGACATCTTTCTGAATTTCCAGGCACGGCGCCGCCACACCCGGTGTATAGGCAAGACTCAAGGCATCTTTTGTATCTACGGCCGCCCGGGAAGTGACCTCAAGCTTTCCGCGTAATTCATAGTGCATCTTTAATGATTCTTTTGCGTAATCCATCGCTTTTTTCCTCCATTTCATGTGTGACTGCGTCTCATTAATAATAGGAAGAGAGATTCACGCGTCACACGGGATGTCTGTTCGCTGCACCCCTATTATAACAAGCGTTCTCTAAATTTCAACCGGTGTTTTGATTAATGAAAAAATTTCCACTTTTCCACCAAAAACAGCTGCTTCATTTGCGAAATTTTATCAAAAATACTCTTTTTCTTTCTCTCAGCCGCAGTCCGATCCTGCCCGGAGGGCTTTTTTTGCTTTACAGTAAAATTCAACAAAGTTTTTTATAAAGCAAAAAATCTGCCCGCCTCCCATCCTTTTCAGACTGGAAAACAGACAGATTTTTTTCTTTACTCCGCCACAATATTCTGCAGCCAGACTCCTTTCTTGACAAGGACAAATCCAATCACGCACTTGATCAGGTCAACCGACATAACCATAAAGTAGATTGCGTAGATCGAAAGTCCGGTAAAACGGCTCAGGCAGAAAGCCACCGGCACACTGACAACCCAGATGAAGACGCTGTCGAACAGGAACGTGATGATCGTTTTTCCACCGGAGCGCAGGGTAAAGTAGCTTGCATGCAGGAATGCATTGACCGGCATGAACATGGCCACTTCCACGATGAAGATTGCCGCCATGTGGCGTACTTCGTCCGTCGTGTTGTAGAGGCGTGGGAAGATTGGAGCCACGAGCGCCATCAGCGCGCCGATCACAATGCAGAGTAATACGGAAAACGTGATCAGCTTCGTATCGGTATCCTTTGCCTCTTCCATCCTTCCGGCTCCGAGGAGCTGTCCGACGATGATGGCAACGGAATCGCCGAGTGCGATGAAAACGACGTTGAACAGGTTCGAGATCGTGTTGGAGATATTCATCGCGGCTACGACATTCAGTCCACGCACGGAGTAACACTGCATCAGGATCGCAACGCCGCCTGCCCAGAACGTTTCGTTCAGCATCAGCGGTGTTCCTTTGATAAGGATCTGTTTCGTCAAAGCCGCCGGAACACGGATCGTGCGGTACAGATGCTTCGTAAAACGATATTTTTCTTTGTTTCCGTGCGTGCGGATCAGCACGATCGCCATCTCCACGTAACGGGACAGCACCGTTGCAACTGCCGCGCCGACAACTCCGAGCTGCGGTGCGCCGAATTTTCCGTAGATTAAAATATAATTAAAAATCAGATTGACAAATACGGCTGTGATACCGGCCTTCATCGGAAGCATCGTCTCGCCGCATTCGCGCAGCGTGCTGGCATAAAGCTGCACAAACAGGAACGGCGGAAGTCCTACCAGCATGACCTTCATATAAGAAATGCCATAGGCTAATGTCGCATTCATGTCCTGGCTTCCCTGATCTCCTGTCAGGTAGAGACGAATCAGAGGCTCGTGCGCACCAAGGAAAATAGTGATTGCCGCTGCCGTCAGGATCACGCCGATCCAGAGCTTGAAGCGGAAGGTGTTTCGCACACCCTCGTCGTTGCCCTGTCCGAAATACTGCGCAGTGAAAATTCCTGCACCGGATACCCCTCCGAAAATGCAAAGGTTATAGATAAAAAGAAGCTGGTTGACAATTGCAACGCCGGACATCTGCTCGGTACCGACCTGTCCTACCATGATGTTGTCGAGAAGACTGACAAAGTTGGTGATACCGTTCTGAATCATAATCGGCATCGCAACGCCAAGTACCATCAGGTAAAACCGTTTGTTCCCAATAAATTTTCTGTGTTTCTGCATGGTTTCCCCCTTTTCTTGCTGTATAAAATAAATGACATAAATCGGAGCCTTTCTGGATTTCTCCAGGCAGGCCCCGAACAGTAATGCTTATTATACACGATTCATGTTTAGAAAGAAAGATCCTTTTTATCTTTTTTCTGGCTTTTTTTGACATCTTAATTTCAGAGCATCAAACAGCCTCAACGATAAGATAAGCATAACTCCCCATATTACCCATGCCGCAAAGCACCCAATTCCCTGATGGCGGATATCTACCATTATTCCAACAATAAAAGGAAGTGACATAAACATAATTACTGCCATTATAAAATCAAAAATAATGTATAACACTATGTTTACCTTCCCTATTAAGAATCTGCTGTTTGATATTCATCCTGTATTTTCTGATTTGCCGCCTGACCAATATTAAGCTTTTCAAACATTTCTTCTGTATCCAGACTTCTGCTGTAGTACGCAGTCATCATATCCGCTGTGATCGATTTTCCAAATCTTCTGGGGCGGCTGTTGCAGATAAACTTCGATGTTGTGTCAATCACACTGTTGGTGTATTCCAGCAATCCTGTTTTATCGATATATATTCTTGAGTTTAATACGTCCTGAAAAGCATTCACCTTTGAATTTAAAAAATCGTCCCACAGCATGCCGCAAATTTTTCCACCAGCGCCACTGCCACCTTCATCACCCCGGCCAGTACCATCACAAAGATTGGGTTCTTTTTGCCTTTCTGCAGCAGAATGAGGCTGATGATAAAGATCACGACAAGACTCCAGTTCGTCTGCGCCAGCCGGATCACGGTATCTCCTTCACTACTCCAAAACGCCGTGACCAGAATTGAAATCCCTGCGGAACCGATCATCGCCACAACCGCCGGGCGGAGGGAGTGGAGGATTCCCTGGAGCATTGCCATTTCGCGGTATTTTAAATATAGCTTCGCAAGCAGTGTGACGAGAATACACGACGGCAGAATACATCCAAACGTTGCCACGAGCGCTCCTGGGATGCCTGCGATTTTAATTCCGACGAAGGTTGCCGAATTGACTGCGATCGGCCCCGGTGTCATCTGAGAGATGGTGATAAGATCCGTAAACTCCGACATCGAAAGCCAGCCGTGTCCCTGCACCACCTGTCCCTGAATCAGCGGCATGGCCGCATAGCCTCCGCCGAAGCTGAACAGGCCGATCTGGAAAAAGCTTAAAAATAACTGAAGATAGATCATTTCGCACCCCTCCGTTTCGCCAGAATCGTCCGCACCGCACCGATGGCACCGCAGACCAGTACAATATAAATCACGTTGACCTTGAAAAAACAGGCTGCTGCAAACGCACAGACAAGAATCACCAGCGACAGTGGATCTTTTTCTTTCACAACCCCGGCTCCCATCTCATACGTCACGGATGCAATCACGGCTCCGACGCCTGCCTGCATTCCTTCGAGCATCTGGCTCACGAAAAAATTATCCCGGAACGCCTGATAGCAGACCGAAATCACAGAGATAATCAGAAACGGCGGAATAATCGTTCCAATAATCGAAACCAGCACACCAATCATCCCCGCCAGCTTATACCCGACGACAATCGCTCCGTTTACCGCAATCGGCCCCGGCGACGACTGTGCAATCGCTACCAGGTCCAGCATCTCATTTTCCTCAATCCAGTGGTACTCATCCACGAACTTTTTCTTCATCAGCGTCACAATCACATACCCGCCTCCGAACGTAAACGCGCTCAGATACAGCGTGGAAAGGAACAGCTTCTGCAGTACCTTACGTTTTGACTCCATTCTTTTCACCTCGTTTTTTCCGATCTGTCTCCCGTTGTTTTTATATAATGAAAAAATCCCGGTTTCCCGGGATCTTTCTTAAGTAAGCTGATGACGGGAATCGAACCCGTGACCTCCGCCTTACCAAGGCGACGCTCTACCGACTGAGCCACATCAGCATTCGCAAGTTGTTTTGCTTTTTTTGTTAGCTCCTTGCTACATTTGGTATTCTATCAAAACTATAGTGAATTGTCAACAGTTTTTTCTACAAATTTGAAAATTTTTATTTGTTCACAGATTTTCCTGCACTTTTGACAATTCACCGTAATTTTTTCGGTCGTTTTTCCATCTCACGAACAGACCTCCCGCACTTTACTGCGGATTCTCTGCAGTGCATTGTCGATTGCCTTCGGCTGCTTTCCAAGTTTTTCTGCAATCTGCGTATAATCGTACCCTTTCAGATACAATTCCAGCACCTGGTACTCAAATTTGCTGAGCCGTTCTTTGATCCGCTCATGCATGCCGATTACGTTTTCCCGGCTGATCATGATCTCCTCCGGTGTCTCCTCGTCCACCAGGCGCAGCTCCTGCTCGGAAACCGGTTCACTTAACGAGACGAAGCTGTTCAGCGGCTGATGCTTCTGGCGCTGGGACGATGCCACTGCCGAATACATCTGACGGTCGATGCACAGGCCGGCGAAGGTGGCAAACGATGCCTCCTTCCCCGGTTTGTAGTCACGCACTGCCTTAAAAAGTCCGAGCATGCCCTCCTGGATCAGATCCTCGTGATCTCCGCCCACCAGGTACAGCGCCCTCGCCCTGGTCCGCACCAGCGATTTGTATTTGTCGATCAGATAATCGGTAATCTCGCGTTCTCCTGCCCGCAGACGCGCAATCAGCTCCTCATCCGTACAGGTATCGTAATCTTTCACCATCATATCTCTTGTATCCTTCATCTTTCTTCCGCCGGAGCGTAATGTGATTTTCCGCAATTTCTAGCAGCTTCTCTGTCTTACAATCTCATAAGCGAGCACGCCGGCTGCCACGGAAGCGTTCAGAGAGTCGATATCGCCTTTCATCGGAATTGTGGCTGTGAAGTCGCAGTTTTCTCTCACCAGACGGCTGACACCCTCTCCCTCATTTCCGATTACAAGGCCGATCGGTCCCTTGAGGTCGAGATCATACATTCTCTGTCCGTTCATGTCCGCGCAGACAAACCAGATGCCCTTTTCCTTCAGCATTTCCATGGTCTGCACCAGATTCGTCACCTTTGCCACCGGTGTGTAATTTAATGCACCTGCCGACGTTTTGGCAACGGTTGCTGTCAGGCCGACTGCGCGGTGCTTCGGCACGATGACACCATGTGCGCCTGCCAGGTTTGCGGTACGGATGATCGCACCGAGGTTATGCGGATCCTCAATGCCGTCCAGCAGAAGGATAAATGGCGGCTCCCCTTTCTCCTCTGCGCGCGCGAGGATGTCCTCAACGGTTGCATAACTGTAGGAAGCCACCTGTGCAATGACACCCTGATGCTTTCCGGTGGTGGACAGCTCGTCAAGACGTTCTTTTTCTACATAATTGATGATGGTATCGTGTTTTTTCGCCTCACGGATGATCGTGCGGATCGGGCCGTCCTGGCTGCTTGCAAGGACGAACAGCTTGTCCACGGTCTTGCCGGAGCGGAACGCCTCGATGACAGCGTTTCTTCCCTCTACCATGCCGCCTGTAAACTCCTCATCCGCCTGCTGTACTTCCTGTTTTCTGTCTCTGTCACGGTAATCTCGTTTCCCCTTAAAGTCACGTTTTTTTCCGTCTCTTCTCTCAAAGTTTCTCTTGTCGTTTCTGTTGTTTTCTCTCATATCATTCCTGTTCCGCGGTCCCAAAAGCAGTGGGAACTTTTGCTTTTTCAAAAGCCCCACTGCCCTGCCGCTTCTTTTTTATTTTCTGAATCTTATCTGCTCTCACACTTCGCCAAGTCCTGCCCGGATCAGGTCGATCATCCGCTTGTAATCCCCTTTCAGGTACAGATACCCCATCACGGCCTCAAACCCGGTTGCCCGGCGGTAGTCGATCGTGGACGCATTTTTTGCCTTGGTATAGGATTTCGCATTTCTGCCTCTTTTATAAATCTGTTTTTCCTCTTCGGTAAACAGCGGCTCCAGAATTTCAATCATCGCCGACTGGTTCTCCGCCTTTACAAGCCCTGCCGCATGGCGGTGCAGCTTGTTGACCTGCATATTTGCTTTCCGCACCAGAATCGTGCGGATGACGATCTCATACGCAGCATCCCCGATGTAGGCCAGCGTAAGCGGCGAATACATGCGGATGTCATGCTGTTCCAGTCCGAATACCTCCGAAAGATAATCCTTCTCCCCGAAAACCGCCTCTGGAAAAAGCTCCTCGTTTTCTGTCTCTTTGCCCACTTCCGTCACTTCTGTTCTGTCCTTTCTTTTTTCCTCATCTGACGCAGCTCGCCCTCCAGCTCGAGCACACGGTTCGTAAGCTCCGTATTCTCCTGCTGCAGTACTTTGATATCCTCGAAAATCGGGTCCGGCAGATGAATGTGATCCATGCTTTTTCTCGGAATCCGCACATCATTCTGCTTCACAATGTGCCCCGGCACGCCGACGACGGTACAGTTCGGCGGAACCTCCTCGATCACAACCGATCCGGCTCCGATTTTGGAGTTTTCCCCGATCGTAAACGATCCGATGATCTTCGCACCGGCGCTGACCATAACATTGTCCTTCAGCGTCGGATGACGTTTCCCGGTCTCCTTACCATTACCGCCAAGCGTCACGCCCTGATACAGCGTCACGTTGTCTCCGATAATGGCTGTTTCTCCGATAATCACACCAGAACCATGATCAATAAACAATCCCTTTCCGATCGTCGCACCCGGATGGATTTCGATACCGGTTTTTCTCGCTGCCCGCTGTGAAATCCACCTGGCCAGAAAGTAATGGCCTTTCAGATATAGCTTGTGCGCCCGTCTGTACTTCAGCATAACACGAAATGAAGGATACAGCAAGACTTCCATGGGAGAATGTATCGCCGGATCCCGCTCTTGAATCACCTGAAATTCCTCTTTAAAATACGCGAAAAAACTCATCTTTCCTCTCCTTGCCTCCTGCCAGGACTTTTTCAGATTTTTATTTCTTACCACCTTTTTTGCCCAAAGGGCAATATTCAAAAACGGAGCTGTTTCATCTCCGATAAAGACGAAATAGCTCCGTGGTTCCACTTTACTTTAAGGGCATGCATGCCCTCTTCTTTTCTTCTGCATAACGTGCAGGACCCGTGCCGGACTACCCACTTTTTCCGCTTCACCCGGCCTGCTTCCGGACGCACTTCAAAAATCCTCATTTCAGGCAGCTTCCAGCCCCATTTGTCTGCCATTCTCTGTGAAACAATTCTGATTTTCTACTTTTTCCGTTCCAAGCCTTTTTCTGTTTCCGTTTGTTCTAGTTTATGCAAATTTTTCTCGTTTGTCAAGCAAATTTCCGCCGGATCCACTTGCTGATTTCGACCGCCGGAATGACAAGCAGTCCAAGGCCGATCGCCACATCATATTCCAACGCGCTGATCCGCTCAAAACCGAACGCACTCGACAGTACCGGGATGTAAATCACGGCGGATGTGAGGACAAATGAGAGTGCCATCGCGCCCCACAGATACTTGTTCTGATGCTTCATGTGGAAAATAGAACCTTTCCGTGATCTCATATTGAAGGAATGGAAAATTTCCACCATAGAGAGTGTCAGAAACGCCATCGACATGCCGTCCGGGCTGTTGACGATTTCCCAGCGGCCGGCTTCCAGATAGTGGCCGATGAAGTAGGACGCCAGCGTCAGCACCGTAATCACGATGCCCTGAAACGCAACATCAAAGCCGAGGCCGTCCGCAAAAATACCGTCATCCGCATTTCTCGGCGGGCGTTTCATGATGTCTGCCTCACCGTCCTCCATACCGAGCGCCAGCGCCGGGAAGCAGTCCGTAATCAGGTTGATCCAGAGCAGATGCACCGGATTTAAAATCGTAAAGCCCATCAGCGTCGCGCAGAAAATCGACAGCACCTCGGCAAGGTTCGATGCCAGAAGGAACTGAATTGCCTTGCGGATATTATCGTAGATTCGTCTTCCTTCCTCAACCGCTACGATGATCGTCGCAAAGTTGTCGTCCGCGAGCACCATATCTGCCACGTTTTTCGTCACATCCGTTCCCGTGATGCCCATTCCGATGCCGATATCCGCACGCTTGATCGACGGCGCATCGTTGACTCCGTCTCCTGTCATCGCGGTGATTCTGCCTTTCCGCTTCCACGCATCGACGATCCGCACTTTATGCTCCGGCTGGACGCGTGCGTAAACAGCATATTCCTCGATTCTCCGGTCAAGCTCCTCGTCGCTTAACTGGTCAATCTCGGCTCCCGTTACCGCTTTCCAGCCCGCCTCCAGAATACCCAGCTCTTTTGCAATAGCAACCGCTGTGTCTTTGTGGTCACCCGTAATCATCACCGGACGGATGCCTGCCCCGCGGCATTCCCGGATCGCATCGACTACTTCCGGCCGCACCGGATCAATCATACCGCAAAGTCCTAAAAAGCAGAGATCCTGCTCCAGAAAGTCCGGCTCCTGGGAGGACGGCATCTGGTTCCACGCTCTTCCTGCTGCCGCTAGCACGCGGAGTGCCTGGTCTGCCATCGCCTTGTTCTGCGACAGGATTTCCTGCCGGAATGCTTCTGTCATCGGCTGTTTTCTGCCGTCACGCCAAACGGAGGTACACCGCTTCAGAATCTCATCCGGTGCGCCTTTTGTGCAGGAAAAATACGTTCCGTCGTTTGCGCGGTGGATCGTTGTCATGCGTTTCCGCATCGAATCAAACGGCGCTTCCCCGACACGCGGATACTGGACGGACAGGCTCTTCTTCGGGCATCCCTCTTTCTGCGCATCGTTGACCAACGCACATTCCGTCGGTTCTCCGACTGCCTCGCCGTTTTCGTCCGGCTCCGCATCGGAGCAGAGTGCCATAACGGATACGAGACGTTTTATATCGCTTCCCTCATGTTTTACCACGGTCATCTTATTCTGGGTCAGCGTTCCTGTCTTATCCGAGCAGATCACCTGCGTACAGCCGAGCGTCTCGACAGCCGTCAGTTTCCGGATCACCGCATTCCGCTTTGACATTTTGGTCACACCGATGGAAAGCACGATTGTGACAACTGCTGCAAGTCCTTCCGGAATTGCCGCTACGGCAAGGCTGACGGCTACCATAAAGGTATTTAAGATGTTCTGCGGCGTCACGCCCTCTTTTAAAATACCGACAATGAAAATCACGGCACAGATGGCGAGCACCATCACGCTTAAGATTTTGCTGAGCTGGTTCAGCCGCTTCTGCAACGGTGTGCTCTCATCCGCCGACTGCGTCAGAACATGGGCGATTTTTCCCATCTCGGTTTTCATACCCGTTCCGGTGATAACAGCGCGGCCGCGGCCATAGACAACGGTGCTTCCCATATAGACCATGTTTTTCCGGTCCCCGAGCGGAACCTCGCTGGCTGCGCCGGCGTTCAGAACATCCGCTGTTTTATTGACCGGGACAGATTCTCCGGTCAGCGCTGCTTCCTCGATTTTCATGCTGGCGCTCTCTAAAATACGGCCATCCGCCGGAACAGCATCGCCCGCTTCGAGAATTACAATATCACCGGGTACGAGCTCCTCGCTCTTTTTCACTTCCATTTTCCCGCCGCGCATCACCTTCGACGTGGCTGCCGCGATCTCCTGCAGAGCTTCAATCGCTTTCTCTGCCTTGCTCTCCTGCAGAACACCGAGCACCGCATTAATGATGACAACGGTGAGAATAATGACCACATCAGCGTACGATTCGCCTTCATACGCCGATGTGATGCCGGAAATCAGCGCTGCGGCGAGCAGGATCAGGATCATCGGGTCTTTCAGCTCTTCGAAAAACCGCTGCAGATTGCTCTTCTTTTTTCCCGCCGCCAGCCGGTTCGGTCCGTGTTCGGAAAGCCGCCGCGCAGCTTCCGCCTCGGAAAGTCCCTGCTCCGTTGTCTGTAACTCATCAAGAATCTTCGAACTTTTTTCCAGATACTCTTTCATTTCCATCCGTCCTTTCTTCTGAAAACGCTTTTTTGCGTTCCTATGATAAGTTCCCACTGGTACACCGGTCTCTTTCTATATAGAAAAAGACCTATCCGCACCATATTTGTTGATACAGATAAGTCTTGTCATTTCATACAAAGCCAGAAGAAATGCTTTTTCTTCGGTTGTTGGCCTTATAGCGTCACGTATGCCGCCGACTACTCCCTTATTCTTCTTCCAGTCTACCACATCTTCCGGCCTTGTGCAATCGCATTTCTCTTTTATTCTTCTGCGTTCTTTGCGCATCCTGGGCAGCCGCTGCATCCGCCTGCGATCCGGTCGTCCGGCATCAGGTCGAGTGCCTTGGAAATGCAGCAGATCGCCTGTGCGGAAATTCCCTCTTTCTTTCCGGTAAAGCCAAGTCCTTCCTCGGTCGTTGCCTTGATATTGACCTGATCCTCTTCGAGATGAAGCGCCTCCGCCACATTTTTCACCATCGTGTCGATGTATGGCAGGAGCTTCGGCTTCTGTGCAATAACGGTTGCATCGATATTTTCAATCAGATACATCCGCTCCTCGAGCATCTCACCCACTTTTTTCAGCAGTTCGATGCTGTCTGCGCCCTCATACGCCGGATCATTGTCCGGAAAATGGCGTCCGATGTCCCGCAGTGCTGCAGCGCCGAGAAGCGCATCCATAATGGCATGGACCAGCACATCTGCATCGGAATGTCCCAGAAGGCCATATTCATACGGGATTTCCACACCGCCCAGAATCAGTTTCCGGTTTTCCACCAGTTTATGCACATCGTAACCCATTCCTACTCGCATTGTTCGTTCCTCCGCTTCGTTACTTTCTAGTTAAATCCATACAGCTTCTGCGCTACCTTGTAAGCATAGACTGCAATTTTCTGTCCCGGTTTTGATTTGCTGCTCATAACAGTTCCGAAAATGCCGTGGCGGATGCGGAAGTAATCGGCTGCATCCTCCTGCTTCAGGTATCTCCACAGATCGTTCTTTTTCTCGAGATTTTCTTCCGTTCCGGAGCGCATCATCATCACGGAAGAAACCGTCATAATAATGGTCAGATAGCTGATCATATATTTCCGCAGGTACTTCGACAGCCCTTTCTGTTCACCAAGGTAATCGATCATCAGCTTGTTGACACGGATCTGCTGGTCAATTCTGCCGATCATGACTTTCTCGTTAACCGACTGGTCGGCTCTTCCAATAAAGTAGCGGTAGAAATTGACATCGAGATAATACATCGTTTTGACGTACGGAAGCGGAATAAACGCAACCAGATTATCCACATAGAAGGTGTGCTCCGGTAGCTTCATGCCGCACTCTCTTAAAAGAGAAGTCCGGTAAATCAGCGAATGCATCAGCAGATAATGTGTTTTGCCGAGAGCTTTCGCCTCATCCCATCCGAAAAAGCGGCCTTCCGGCAGCGATTTCGCATAGCGCATCACACGTTTTCTCTTGGCGCCCTCTTTTTCATACACATAGTTACTGATCAGAAGGTCGAGTGTTTTCGGTCCGCGTACGACTTCTGCCAGAACATTTAAAATCTTCTGGTATGCCTCTGGGTTTACCCAGTCATCACTGTCCACAACTTTAAAGTACAGACCCGTCGCATTTTCCACACCCGTGTTGACTGCTCCGCCGTGGCCCTTGTTTTCCTGATGAATCGCTTTTACAATCGTCGGATATTTTTCCTGATAGCGGTCTGCAATCTCTGTGGTTCCGTCCTTGGAACCATCGTCCACGATCAGAATTTCTACTTCTTCTCCGCCGACCAGCAGCGAATCGATACATTTCTCCATATATGCTTCTGAATTATAGCATGGTACTGCAATTGATAAAATCTTCATCTTTTTTTCTCCCTGCTCTTTTTTGCTCTTCTGCCGTTTCAGGCACGTTCCAGATCTGTATATTTTGCGTATTCCGCAAACGCAGACGGAATGGCATATCTTTCAGCCGCGGTTTTCGCATCCGCAAAAATCAATCCGGCTTTTTCTTCCCCTTCCTGCTCCACATCGTTTCCTGCAATTTTAATGGCGTATCCTGTGATATGCCACTCGACATGGGAAAAAATGTGCTTGTACGGCGGCAATGCCTGAATATGAAGCGGCGTCACGCCGAATTTTTCTGCCTCTTCAAGTGCTTCCTGTTCGGAGAGCACGCCATCGAAGTTCGGGAACTCGTAAAGTCCCGCCAGAAGTCCTTTTTTCGGCCGTTTCCGCACTGCTGTGTGCGCACCGTCCAGAAATAACAGAACGGTTCTGTCTTCGATTCTGCGCGGCTTTGCGCTCTTTTTAAACGGATATTCCGTCCAGGTCTGATGCCGTCCCGCCAGACACTGGTCAAAAAGCGGACAGACTTCACATTTTGGTGCTCCGTTCGGCAGACAGACCATTGCGCCGAGATCCATCATCGCCTGATTGAAGGCTCCCGGATCTTCTGCCGGCATGATTTCGGTCAATTCCGCTTCCACGCGGTTTTTCACGGACTGCTTTAAAATGTCCTCACCGTCCTCCCGGAGGCGTGCCATCACACGAAGCACATTTCCGTCCACCGCCGGCACCGGAATGCAAAACGCGATCGATGCAACGGCTCCCGCTGTGTAATTTCCAATTCCCGGAAGTCCTTTTAAGGCTTCGTAATCTGCCGGAAATACACCGTCATACACTTCCATAATTTTCTGTGCGGCCTTCTGCATATTCCGCACACGGTTATAGTAACCAAGGCCTTCCCAGAGCTTCAAAAGCTTTTCCTCGGGACAGACCGCAAGTGCTGCGACATTGGGCAGTTCACGCATAAACCGCTCATAAAACGGCTTGACCGCCTCCACCCTCGTCTGCTGGAGCATAATCTCGGAAACCCAGATTTCATACGGGTTCTTTTTTTCTCTCCACGGCAGCACTCTTTTATTTTCGCCATACCATTTCAATAATGGCTTTGTGATTGTGTCCTGCATAGTAATCTCCTGTTAATATATCATTCTTATTTTGCCACATTTTCCTCCAAAATGCAAAATAAACATTGCGCTCTCACGTGTTTTTGATTAAAATTAATAAATACTTTAAAAGAATAACCAAAACCCTTAAGATATGGAGGAAAAACTCTTGATCGACAGTATTATTTTTGATGTTGACGGCACCCTGTGGGACTCCACAGACGTTGTTGCCGACGCATGGAATCAGATTATGGAAAAAGAAACTGATATGACACCAAACCTCACCGGAGCCGTGTTAAAAGGCCTGTTCGGCCGCCTGCTCCCGGATATCGCCGCCGTCATTTTCCACGAATATCCAAAGGAGCGCCAGTTAGAACTGATCGAGGCATGCTGTGCCAAAGAGCATGAGGCACTTCTTGCGACACCGGCTCCTGTTTATCCGGGACTTGTCGATGCACTTTCTATTCTTTCCAGACATTACCCGCTTTATATCGTAAGCAACTGCCAGGCGGGCTATATCGAAGTTTTTCTGGAAGCCACAGGCCTCGGTCACTATTTCAAAGGCCATCTCTGTCCTGGCGATACCGGAAAGGCAAAGGCAGACAACATCCGTACAATCATCGAACAGAACCATCTGCAGCACGCGGTCTATGTCGGCGATACCGACGGCGACTACAAGGCGACACACGAGGCCGGAATCCCGTTTGTCCATGCCGCATACGGTTTTGGTCAGACCGAAAACCCGGACTACACCATCACTTCCCCGATGGATCTTGTCACACTGTTCGTACCGGAAAATTAATTTTTAACAGTTTCTTTCTCATAAAAAATACGCATTCCTGTTTTGATAACGGAATGCGTATTTTTTATGTTCTATTTCTTCTTTTCTCAGCTCTCGCCCTTACCTGGGTAATCATCGTCACCCGTATGGTCTCCCTGATCCGGTGCGCTCGGCTCCTGGGTCGGTTCCGGTGTGGACGGGGTCTCGGTCGGTGCTACGGTCGGCTCCGGCGTAGACGGGATCTCGGTCGGTGCTGCGGTCGGTTCCGGCGTAGACGGGGTTGATGGAGTTGATGGGGTTGATGGAGTTGATGGGGTTGATGGAGTTGACGGCGTGTAATCATCGTACGTGTAGGATGGCGTTCTCGTCGGCGTTACTGTCGTGGTATTCGTCGTATCATCGACATTTTCGTCATCTGCTTCCGGTGCCTGTGTCACAGTAAGCGTGTCTTCACTTACCTCATAAGCTTCGGAATAATAAATGATAACCGGTGTTCCGTCATCGACATTGTCATATAATGCCTGTGCCACTGCAGTCGGAAGTGCAACAGATCCTGTCGTCGATCCTGCAGTCAGATACAGGTTTCCGCCGAAACTACTTCTCCAGGAAGCATCGTAGAAACCAATCTCTCCGTTGAACGGAATCCAGGAATCCACATCTCTTTCCCAGGAATAGCTGCCGTCTGCCTGAAGCTCTCCGTGCAGTTTTTTCTGGCTTTCTTTTGCTGCGGTTGTGTAGATACCCGGCTTCGTGTAGCTGCTCTGCTCCATCAGACCGGTTACACAGTCACCGTCGACAACCAGATTTCCATCTTTGTAGAGCCAGATATGCTGACGGCTGGCATCAACCTCAACATACGTCTTGCCGAATCCGTTGTTCTCTGTGGAAGCAGCAAACTCTCTCTGCGCATACTGCGGCTCTCTTGCATCTGCTGCGTGAGCATCTACTTCTTCTGCGATCTTTGCTATCTCCTGCTCCTGATCCACTTTCCATCCGTAGCCTTCCTGGCTGATGGTCACGCCGCCTTCGATACCGGTTGCCGGGAAGGTGTGATCCTTGCCATCGGTATCAATCGCTGCCGCAAGATTTGCCACATATTCTTTTACTCTTTCATTCCACTGGTTTTCATCTTTGGAATAATTTCCATCCGCATCGACTGCCAGCCAGTCTTTCATGGTATTTCCGTCAAGAACCTGTGTTGTTCCATCCGGCATACTGTATGTGATGCTTGCGCGTACCAGTTCATTTAACTGATCCTTCTGTGCATTCAGTGTTTCGTCATCTGCTGTTACCAAGGTTCCGTCGTAAACGCCTGCTTTTTCAAGATCCACTTCGGTATCCGCATTGATCAGCGCGTTTTCGATGCACTGTTTTGCAAGGGTAAGATCCATTCCCTCACCCATAACAGCATCCACAATCTCAAACTCATTGTTCTGGAAGGTAATGTAGGCGCTGGCCGGTGCATTCTCACCGTCTGCGGACTGGAATTCGTCAAATCCATCAATCACCGCATCCAGTTTTTCCTGACTGTACTGCATGGTGACCTGGGAATCTTTCTCTTTTCCGCCATTTCCCAGGAACCAGAGGAAACTGTTCTGTTTCTTTAACACGCTCTCCACGCTGCCGTCTCCGGCGTAGGTGTAGTCGATGTCTTTTCCGCTGACACTCTTCGTATCATTGTCTTTGAATTTTACATTTAAGGTATAGTTTGCAGCCTGCTCTTTGATTTTCGTTTCTGCCTCTTTGGCCGTCATATCCGAGCAGTCTACTCCGTTGATGGTTGTTCCGTTGAAAAAATAATTCTGGTAATGGAACATTTTGCTTCCATAGAAAAAGCCTCCCACAGCAATAACAGCAACGGCTGCAACGGCGATAACCGCACCGCCTTTTCCCTTTTTCTTCTGCGGTTTTGCGCCATGCGGAATGTACTCTTCGTCGTCATCCCCATAATCGTCGTAGTCATCATCCTCATCGTCTATTTCCGGCATTGGGATATGGCCTACCGTGTCGCTGACGAGGCGCTCCATTGCGGCTTCCACCTGATCACCAAGCACTTCTTTCTCCGAACCTTTGGTCTCTGTCTTCTCTTCTCCCAGCAGATCATCCTCATCTGCGAATGGATCGTTGATGATCAGATCATCATCCACCATCACTTCTTCCGGTTCCGATTCTGTTTTTGTCTCAGCCGGCGTCTCTTCGATTTCTTCTTCCTCTTCTGTAAATTCCGGAATCTCGATGTCCTGCGTCACAGGCTCCACTTTGGTCTGCTTCATTTTCTGCTTCGCTTCTTCGTCTTTTGCACGCTCAGTTGCCTCAAGGACACTTCGCAGATTACTTAAATTTGCAGTCTCATCCGGGATGTGATCTTCGCTTTTTGTTTCTTTGCTTTCAAATTCAATGGAGTCTTCGATGTCTGCCAGTTCTTCCTGGAATGTTTCACCGCTCTCCTTTTCCGCCAGGTCACGGTCAATCTCTTTTTGCAGGGCAGCCCAAAGTTTACCGTCCTTTAAATCATCATCTTCAAACTTCATATTTTTTGCTCCTCATAGTTCTGTGTCTGCACTTTACTTACTTCTCTTCTTTTTTCCTTAAAAATGCCCCTATAGATTTCTTCTTTCGTCCAAGGGCATATACACTGTTAAGTATATCATAAAATCCGACAAAAAAAAGCAAAAAATTTGGTTTTGGCAAATTTCTCACTTTTTTCGTAAATCACCTATGGAATTCGTAAAAAAATACCTTCTGCAGCGCTTCTCCGAGGAAAATTCCAAGGGCAATTGCGCCTGCCGCGGTCGCTGTCTCTAAAAGATACGTTCCAACCATGTTTTCCGGCCCCATAACGATCGAGTAGACGATGCGGTACATACCGGCTCCCGGCACCATCGGAAGAATGCCCGGGATCACGAAAAGGATCACCGGCGCTTTGAAATGACGCGCCATTGCCTGGGAAACCAGGGCGACGGCAACGGCGGCAAGAAAGTTCTTCATCAGAATGCCGTCGTTGAATACTTCCACGATCAGATAGACCGCCCAGCCGATCATACCGACACCGGCCGTGTAGCATTCCAGCTTTTTTGGTGCGTTCAACAGTCTTGAAAATCCCCAGATTGCAACCCAGGCTCCAAGGGATTTCAGGATGATTTCACCTGCTATTCTCATATTTTTGCTTTAACCTCATCTTTTTTCTGTATCGGTTTTCTCTACCGCACCAGTGGACGGAGCAGCAGCATGCCAAGTCCCACGCCGATTGCGATGGCCGCAGCGGTTACAAACGCCTCAAGCATCCGTGCCGCACCGGAAATGTAGTCGCCGTGCAGGGTATCATACACCGCATTCGTGATCGCCACACCCGGTACGAGGGGCATGATCGATGCAATGATAATGACGTTCAGATCCATGGTCCCCGGCAGGTAATGAACACAGAGAATCGATGTGACCGCCAGCAAAAATGACCCGATACAGTTCACAAGAAACGACTGCATCCCGGCTTTTTTTCCTCCGTAAACACCGATTCCTGATATAAAACCTGCAAGTGCAGATGCCATCACTTCGTAGAACCCGGCTCCGAACATGATTGCAAAGCCTGCGGTCGTCGCCATCATCGCGAGCAGATTTTTTTTAATTTCCGACTTAGCACGATAGATATCCCGCACCCGGTGGAACAGCGCATCCAGGTCGATATTTCCTTCGCAGAAATCGCGGGAAAGCTGATTGACCGCATGGATCCGGTTCAGATCCGTTGCACGGCTCTCTACGCTGCGCATAACAGTCATGGAATCCATCGCCGGGTCGTCGAGCGTTACCACAAAGCCGGTCGTCAGCGCCAGTACATCCGCAGTTTTCAGGCCGGACATGCGCAGCATCCGCAGCATGGTATCCTCCACCCGCCACGTCTCCGCCCCGCTTTCCAGCAGGATTTCTCCCGCCATGACCGCGGTGTCCAGCAGCAGTTTATAGTCCATAGTTTTTGTCCTCTCAAATGTAACTCATATTTCACACATGCCAAACGATTGTACCATGAAGCAGTGTTCACTTTCAAGTTAATTCTATGCAAATTCGGCGATATCCGGGCGTTGGGATGTTCCGATGTTCACCCGCGCCATTCACAAATCTTTTCAAAGTTTCTTCAAACTCCATTCACACTTTCCTCACATATGACAACTATACTAAACGTATCAAAACAAAGGGACAACAAATCATCTTCCTCTATCTTTCAACCGTTGTCCCAACCTAATATTCTTTCCAATTTATATAGATTTTTCTTTTTCATAATGCCGGTGTTTCTGCCAGAAGAAATACCGGCCCTCCTTTTTTTATCCCCCAAAAAGAAGTGCCGACATCCCGTCTATGTACTATTCTTCAAATTTTATAACCAATGTCTTGTCCCCGACCGTCTCGGACAGCATTCCGGTAATCAGTGTTTTCGCCTGTTCCTGTGCCATCGTTTCCAGGTCATCCATTTCTTTCGTCTGCTGCTCTACATCCTCCTTCGCACTCGCGATTGCATCCATCGCATCTTCCTTCCGCTCCCAGTTCAGAAGCGCTGCCTTCTCATCGTAATACTGGATGGAATCATTGTCGATGGAAATATCAAAAATCTCCACTGCCGGAAGTGTAACTGTTACTTCTGAATCCGTCACCTCCGTATTCGCCTTCGCGAGATTCACGCCCGCACGTACCTCTGCACGGTATGTCATATTAAACGCCTTCTGCGTCAGAAACGGAATCGACCCGTCCGAGTAATGAATCAGCCCGTTATAAATCATCTTCGCCGACGTCAGCTCCCCCGCCGCCTCCAGCTTACTGTCAATAAACGTCCCCGTAATCTCCGGCTCCCGGTCCCGCCGCAGCGACTGCGTCAGATAAACAACCATTCCAGCAAGGATTACTACGATCAGAAGATAAATGACAGCTTTTACCGTGCCGCGGCTTCCATTTTTTTCTCTGCTCACGTTACACCCACTCCCTTCTCATGTTTCATTTTTCATTATTTTTGAATATGTTCTGTGGCTCTATTGTACCTTATTTACACCATAAAAAACAGTCCTGCTTTACAAAAATATCTTAAAATTCTGTAAATCCTGTTCTGTTAGACTTTTCTTTTAAACAATACGAAAAAAGAGTGAAGATTTTGTATCTTCACTCTTTCCTAATACAGGGGATGAGAGAATCGAACTCCCACCAAAGGTTTTGGAGACCCCTATCATACCATTTGACCAATCCCCTACGCTAGATATACCTTCAAAACCGCATACACTTAACATCTATACATCATACCATACTTTCTTTCCGAACACAACCATTTTCTGTAAAACTTCTGTTTTACATTCTAGGTCAAGCCCTCGACCGATTAGTAACAGTCAGCTCCATGCCTTACGGCACTTCCACCTCTGCCCTATCTACCTCGTCGTCTTCAAGGGGTCTTACTTCTTTCGAATGGGATATCTCATCTTGAGGGGGGCTTCACGCTTAGATGCCTTCAGCGTTTATCCCTTCCCGACTTGGCTACCCGGCCGTGAACCTGGCGGTTCAACCGGTACACCAGAGGTCAGTCCATCCCG
>ENA-OQHF01000319-OQHF01000319.1-human-gut-metagenome-genome-assembly--contig:-NODE-319-length-31067-cov-13.264771_pt1 | contig 31067 bp, 28 predicted proteins | sample MGYA00242559_ERZ504709 | MGnify/ENA primary metagenome ERZ504709 (study PRJEB26092, sample SAMD00036203) | human gut metagenome | host: Homo sapiens | study: EMG produced TPA metagenomics assembly of... | reverse complement strand
CGATCGAGAATATCGCCAAATATTGAATCGAATAGCTGCTTATGTGTTTCAATATTGGCTCTTATATTATATACTCTGTAATTCTATTTTTCATTACAACTAGCACACGAATTGTTTACTCTTAGAATTTCTTTAAATGAGGAATAAAATCCTCTAATTTATGAATTCTATGTTCTAAAACATGATCATTCTCAAATGGCGCTCCACAAGCTCCAAAAGGATAGATTTGATAAAATACACTATCATTCGCCCACATAATATGTTACTCCTTTGTGATATCGCCTGCTTGAACATGAATTAAATCCATCAATGTCTTTGGATCCATCTCAATCTGCATACCAATCTTACCTGCACTAAAATAGATTTTATCTTGATTTAAACAATCCTTTTCAATAAAGGTACGAAATTGTTTTTTCATACCCAATGGAGAACATCCACCACGAATATAGCCCGTAATCTTATTGATATCTTTCACATGGATCATTTCACAAGATTTGACTCCAGCTATTTTTGCGCACTTCTTTAAATCCAGTTCCTTTTCAACTGGAAGCATATACACCAAGTATTCCTTTGTGTTTGCCTGTGTAACTAAAGTTTTATACACAGCTTCCACTGGCTGATGTAACATATTCGCAACATGCACACCATCTACGGGATCCCCCTCTTTATGTTCATACGTATGCGCTTCATATTCCACTTTATGCTGATCTAAAAAACGCATCGCATTAGTCTTTTGAATCTTTTTCATGTTTGAAACTCCTCTAATAACTCTTTAGCCACCAAGAATTTCGTCTTATTCTGCTCCATCGCTATCTTTTCAATATAGTGATGTGCCTTATCTTCACTCCAATGATAATTTGAAATCAAAACCAACTTACAATGATCCACCATCTTCAACTCTAAATATTTCTGTTCAAGCTTGCTGATCTTCTTTTCATAAAGCTGGATTCGCCTATTCACACTCATAAGAATCTGAAATGCTTCATACAACAACTGCTTCTTGATGGGATACGACAGAACTATTATACCACTATCTTTACACTGATATGAAACTTGATCATAGATTTCCTTATTGCACACCAAAAGAACTTGTGTATTTAAACTCTTCGCAAAATTTAAAAGCCCACTTGTCGTTTGCGAATATAAGATCACAACAATCTCAAAATGCGTATTTCTCAACTTATTTAACGCATCATTATATGTTTTTGACAGCACATATTGATAATTGGCCGTATTTTTTAATAAAGCTAAGAAATTCTCATTTCCAAGTACTAATACTTTACTTGCCTCCATACGCACTTACCCAACATAAATATCCACTACATCTTTTCCTAAAACTTGTTTTAACCAATCCGAATTCAAAGCCTTTACCTTTGCCTCTTTTAAGCTTTGAGGAAGCTTTTTTGTATCACTCGATACAATATCCGTACAAGGATCGGGTACCATATTCTTTTCAATCCCCTCTAAACCGGCATAAATCAATAAGGCATAGGCCAAATAAATATTACAGCTACAATCCGGACTTCTTAACTCCATACGATTTGTCGAATGCGTAGCCGGAATACGAATCAATTGATTACGATTCTGATACGACCAGGAAATATAGCTTGGCGCCTTATCCTTACCCAAACGCTTGTAGGAGTGTTTTGTCGGATTTAAAAAGGCTGTCATCTCTTCAATACGATTTAAAATACCCGCCATAAAAGGCATCAACAACTCTTCATGTTGATCCACACTCATATTAATATGCATTCCATTACCGGGCTGATCCTCTAAAGGTTTTGGTGAAAAGTCAGCTACTAAACCCTGCATATTCGCAATAGCTTCAACAACCCACTTAAATGTCGCCGCATTATCCGCTGCTTGTAAAGCACTTGAATAACGAAAATCAATCTCATTTTGCCCAGGACCCATCTCATGATGCGAAACCTCTGGATCAATTCCCATTTCCGATAAGGTTAAACAAATCTCACGACGAACATTTTCCCCTTTATCTAATGGCGAAATATCCATATACCCCGCACAATCCAATGGAACATAGGTATTTTCTCCATCTTCATCCTGCTTAAATAAATAGAATTCAAATTCTGAACCAAAGTTAACACTGATTCCCATTTCTTTCGCTTTATTGACCGCTTTCTTTAATATGTAACGCACATCCCTTTCAAAAGGCGTCCCATCCGGATATTTAATATCACAATACATACGAATGACACTTCCATCCATACTGCGCCATGGCAAGATACTCATAGTGTTTGGATCTGGATATAAGAATAGATCACTATGCACTTCATCTAGAAAGCCATCAATGGCACTGGCATCAAAGCTAATTCCCTCCACAAATGCCCGTTTTAATTCGGTTGGTAAAACAGAAACATTTTTCTGTGTACCATACATATCAAAATAAGAAAGACGAATAAATCGAACGTCTTGTTCTTCACAAAAATTTAATACATCCTCATATGTCATACAATTCACCTCGAATAATTAATACACTATTTTCATTCTGTTTTCAATTCTTTTTACATTTTTTCATTGACAACGCAAAATATCTGTTTATAATGAATGCATACATGGCAAGGACGCCAAAGAAAACATAGGTCAAACCCTAGTTTTTTTAGTGTCCTTGCCCTTTTTTTATGTAAAGGAGAGCCATTATGAAATCGATCGTAGAAGAAATTTTTGGAAGTAAAGTTTTTGATGAATCTGTTATGCGAGAAAAGCTCGCAAAAGATACATATCGTGAATTAGAAAAAACCATTCACGATGGAAAACAGTTAAATATCAAAATCGCAAACGCGGTAGCCCACGCTATGAAAGAATGGGCCCTAGAACAAGGTGCAACACACTATACACACTGGTTCCAGCCAATGACAGGAGTTACAGCTGAAAAGCATGATGGCTTTATCAATCCCGATAAAGATGGCAAAGTCATTATGGAATTTAGTGGAAAAGAATTAATCAAAGGTGAGCCAGACGCCTCAAGTTTTCCCAATGGTGGATTAAGAGCCACATTTGAAGCAAGAGGATATACAGCTTGGGATCCAACAAGCTATGCCTTTATTAAAAACGGCGTACTATGTATTCCAACCGCTTTCTGCTCTTACTCAGGACACGCCCTAGATAAGAAAACACCACTACTTCGAAGTATGCAGGCCATTAATAAACAAGCCTTACGTATTGTGAAATTATTTGGTAACGATGATGTTCAAACCATTAAAACAACCGTCGGACCTGAACAAGAATATTTCTTAGTTGACCAGAAATATTATGAACAAAGAAAAGACTTGATCTATACAGGACGTACATTATTTGGCGCACCATGCCCTAAAGGACAAGAATTGGAAGATCATTATTTTGGAACAATCAAAAGTCGTGTTCAAGAATTCATGTCCGATTTAAATAAAGAGTTATGGAAACTTGGCATCTTGGCAAAAACTGAACATAACGAAGTAGCCCCTGCTCAACATGAGCTTGCCCCAATCTTTACAACGACAAATATCGCAACAGACCACAACCAATTGACAATGGAATTGATTCAAAGAGTTGCGAAAAAACATGGATTGGTTGCCCTACTTCATGAAAAACCATTTGAAGGCATCAACGGAAGTGGTAAACACAATAACTTCTCTTTATCTACGGATACAGGAATCAACTTACTAGAACCAGGCGATACACCTCATGAAAACGCACAATTTTTAGTCTTCTTAGCCGCTATTATTAAAGCTGTAGATGAACACCAAGACTTATTACGATTAAGTGTAGCCACTGCAGGTAACGATCACCGACTAGGTGCTAACGAAGCGCCTCCAGCTATTATCTCTATTTTCTTGGGTGATGAATTAACCGCTGTATTAAAGGCCATTGAAGAAGACAAACCATATGATGGAAAAGAAAAAGAATTGATGAAGATTGGAGCAACCGTTCTTCCTAAATTTCCTAAAGATTCAACAGATCGTAACCGTACTTCTCCATTCGCATTTACCGGAAACAAATTCGAATTCAGAATGCCGGGATCTAACTCAAGTATTGCCGGATGCAATATTGTGTTAAATACAGTCATTGCGGATGAAATCGAAAAATTTGCGGACATTCTTGAAGCTAGCGATGATTTTGAAAGCACATTACATGCCTTGATCAAAGATACAATCAAAAACCACAAGCGCATTATCTTCAATGGCAATGGATATGATGATTCTTGGGTTAAAGAAGCAGAATCTAGAGGCTTATTAAACTTAAAGACAACTCCAGATGCTCTTCCATACTTCAAAACCGATGAAAACATTGCCCTATTTGAAAGACAAAAAGTTTTATCTAAAGAAGAAGTGGAATCAAGATATGAAATTTTAATGGATGAATACGAAAAACAAATCAACATTGAAGCATTGACAATGTTAGATATTGCGAAAAAAGACATTTTACCAGCTGCAAGTAAGTTCTCTAAAGAATTGACAGATACAATCGCAAATAAAAAAGCCATCGGTATCGACTTAATCTATGAACTTGAAACGGCTAAAAAAGTCAGTGAATATTTAACCGAAGCTTACCAAGCTATGATGACACTTGAAAACGATGTTAAAAAACTACATGAAATTGATGATTTTGAAAAATCAGCCTTCTATGTAAGAGACTTCATTATCCAAGATATGGCCTCATTAAGAAAACCATGCGACGAACTTGAAGTCATTACTTCTAATAGTGATTGGCCATTTCCAACATATGGAAAATTATTATTTGGAATTCAATAAACCGGCATACGCCCGGTTTTTCCGTCTATAAAGGAGATGTAATTTATGTGTACAATTTTTGGATATAAATCATTAAAAGTAAATAAAGAATCCATTCATCAAGCATTACTTGCGACATATACAAGAGGTCCAGACGATGAAAGAATTCAAGAAGTCGGATGCGGCTATCTAGGTTTTCAAAGACTATCCATCATGGGACTAAGTCCTCTTGGCATGCAGCCATTTGTTAGAGATGGCAATTATGTGGTATGTAACGGCGAAATCTATGGATTTCGAGACATTAAATCGGAACTCGAAAAATCCGGCTATACATTTATTTCGCAAAGCGACTGTGAAATTCTTCTACCACTCTATGAAAAATATGGATTAGACATGTTTAAAAAGCTAGATGCTGAATATGCCTGCATTATTTATGATGCTAAGAAAAACGATTTTATTGCCGCCAGAGACCCAATCGGAATCCGTCCATTATTTTATGGCTATGATCAAAATCATAATATTGTCTTTGCCTCTGAAGCCAAAAACCTAGTTTCCATTGTCGAACAAATCTTTCCATTCCCTCCAGGACACTATTATGCCGATGGCAAATTCACTTGTTACTTAGACATTACTAAAGTTGATGAAGTAATCACTTCAGATCTTGAAACCATCTGTTCCAATATTCACGATAAATTAGTGGAAGGTGTCAAGAAAAGACTAGATGCCGATGCCCCACTAGGATTCCTTTTAAGTGGAGGATTAGATTCAAGTCTAGTATGTGCCATCAGTCAAAAATTACTCAATAAACCCATTGAAACCTATGCGATTGGAATGGAAGAAGATGCGATCGATTTAAAATATGCCAAAGAAGTCGCTGACTTTATTGGCTCTAACCACCATGAAATCATTATCAATAAAGAAGATGTCTTAAATGCGATCAAACCCGTCATTCAAACTTTAGCTACTTTTGACATCACAACCATTCGCGCCAGCATTGGAATGTATCTTATCTGTAAAGCCATTCATGAACAAAGTAACATTCGCGTATTACTAACTGGAGAAATCAGTGATGAATTGTTTGGCTACAAATATACAGATTTTGCCCCAAGCGCCCAAGAATTCCAACAAGAAAGTGTTAAACGTGTACATGAACTGTATATGTACGATGTATTAAGAGCTGATCGATGCATTTCCACAAACTCCATTGAAGCCCGTGTTCCCTTTGGCGATTTAGATTTTGTCAAATACGTTATGGCAATTGATCCACAAAAGAAAATGAATACGTACAATAAAGGAAAATATTTGCTTCGTCATGCGTTTGAAAAAGACGAAATTCTACCTTACGATATCTTAATGCGAGAAAAAGCCGCCTTCTCCGATGCGGTCGGTCACTCATTAAGTGATGATATTAAAGAATATGCCGAAAAGCAGTATACAGATGCTGAATTTGAAGAAAAAATCAAACAATACAAATTCTGTACTCCATTCACAAAAGAATCTCTATTATATCGTGAAATTTTTGAATCTTACTACCCTGAACAGGCAGGTATGATCAAAGATTTCTGGATGCCAAATAAAAACTGGCAAGGATGTAACGTCAACGATCCGAGTGCTCGTTATTTATCAAACTATGGAGACAGCGGAAAATAGAAGGGTTGTGTAAATTATGAATTTTGAAATCGAACACGATGCCTGCGGTATTGGTACCGTAGTCCAAATCGATGGTAAACAAAGCTATGATGTCTTAGACAAAGCATTGCACATTGTAGAAAAACTTGAACACCGTGCAGGAAAAGATGCCAGCGGTAAAGTGGGTGATGGAGTTGGTATTCTCCTTCAAATCAGTGATGACTTTTTTCGTAAAACATTAAAGAAAGACAACATTAAACTACCCGAACACTATGGTGTCGGTATGTTTTTCTTGCCAAGAAATAAACTGCTTTTAAACCAACACAAAAAAATGTTTGAAAAACTTGTCGAACAAGAAGGATGCGCATTCATTACTTGGCGAAAAGTTCCATGTGACGAATCCATCCTAGGCCAAAAAGCCAAAGATTGTATGCCTAGCATTTACCAAGCTTTCGTCCAAGGCGATACAGATCTAGAACAAAAACTATATGTGATTCGACGCGAATTTGAAAAGAGTTGTAAAGAAACCTATGTGGCCTCATTAAGCAGTCGTACCATTGTTTATAAAGGAATGTTTCTCGTTTCTCAATTAAGAAAATTCTATTTAGATTTACAAGATGAAAACTATAAGTCTGCGATTGCGATCGTACACTCACGTTTCTCTACCAATACAACACCATCTTGGCAAAGAGCGCATCCAAACCGTTATATTGCCCACAATGGTGAAATCAATACCATCCGTGCCAACGTCAATAAGATGTTAGCACGTGAAGAAAGTATGCATTCAAAATTCTTGGATGAAAATTCAAATAAGATCTTACCCATCATCAATACTTCGGGTTCCGATTCTGCCATGTTAGATAACGCCCTAGAATTTTTAGTCATGAATGGCATGCCACTTGAAAAAGCCGTTATGATCTTGATTCCAGAACCATGGAAACACCAAACCATGGATCAAAAGAAGAAAGATTTCTATCACTACTATGCCACTATGATGGAACCATGGGATGGTCCAGCCGCTATTTTATTTAGTGATGGACAAAAAGTCGGAGCTGTTTTAGATCGTAATGGACTTCGACCAAGTCGTTACTACCTAACAAGTGACAACATGTTGATTTTATCAAGTGAAGTGGGTGTATTGGATATTGATGAAAAGAAAATCGTAAAAAAATCAAGGCTTGAACCCGGTAAGATGTTACTTGTGGATACAAAGAAAAAGAAATTGATTGAAGACTATGATCTTAAAAATGAATATGCCTCTTCAAATCCATATGGAGAATGGTTAGATAACCACTTATTATACCTGAAAGATCTACCAGCTCCTGATAAAAAAACACACATCCACTCGCAACATGAAAGAGATATTCTTTATAAAGTCTTCGGCTATACCTATGAAGATGTAAAAGATATTATTTTACCAATGGCCCGCGTCAAACTTGAACCAACAAGTGCGATGGGTACCGATATTCCTTTGGCAATTTATTCCCAAAATCATTTAAGTTTATTCCATTACTTTAAACAACTCTTCGCCCAAGTAACCAACCCACCCATTGATTCTTTACGTGAAGAAGTTGTCACAGATACAACCATCTATATTGGTAGTGATGGAAACCTACTTCAGGATAAATCCGACAACTGTACCGTCTTAGAGGTCAACAATCCCATTCTAACATCACGCGATATGGATAAGATTCGTCAATTAAATCAGACAGGATTTAAAAATGAAACGATTTCTCTATTATTCTATCGTGGCACATCGTTAAAAGAAGCATTAGATAACTTATTTATTGAATGTGATAAAGCCTATCGAAATGGATCCAACATTTTGATTCTATCCGATAAAGGTGTCGATGAAGGTCACATGGCCATTCCTAGTCTTTTAGCTGTGTCTGCCTTAGAACAACACTTAGTTAAGACGAAAAAGAAAACCGATGTATCCATCATTCTAGAAAGTGGTGAACCAAGAGATGTTCATCAATTCGCAACGATTTTAGGTTATGGTGCAACCGCCATCTATCCATATTTAGCGCATGAATGCATTGAAGAAATGATTCAATTAAATATGTTAGATAAAGAAGTCAACATTGCGATTGATGACTATAATGAAGCCATTTTAAAAGGCATCGTTAAGATTGCCGCTAAAATGGGTATTTCGACTCTTCAATCGTATCAAGGCGCCCAAATCTTTGAGGCCATTGGAATCTCTAAAGATGTCATCGATACCTACTTCACAAACACCATTAGTGAAGTGGAAGGCATTACTTTAGAAGACATTGAAAAAGATTTGATCTATCATCATGATCGTGCTTATGATCCATTAGGACTTACAACCGATACAAGTCTAGATTCCATTGGATTCCATAAACTTAGAAAGGGTGATGGAAAAGAAGATCACTTATATTCTCCTGAAACCATTGTGAAACTTCAAAGAGCTACACAAACCAATGACTACGATTTATTTAAAGAATATTCGAATGAATTGAATTCAAACCATCAAAAGCATCATTTAAGAAGTCAATTACACTTTAAAAAGACAAGAAATTCAATCCCATTATCGGAAGTGGAAAGTGAATACGAAATCGTAAAACGCTTTAAGACAGGTGCCATGAGCTATGGTTCTATCTCTGAAGAAGCCCATACATGTATGGCTATCGCCATGAATCGATTGGGTGGTAAATCCAATTCGGGTGAAGGTGGCGAAAAACCAGAACGTTTAGGTACCGAAAAGAATTCCGCTATTAAACAAGTGGCGAGTGGTCGTTTTGGCGTCACCGAAGAATACTTAGTCAGTGCCAAAGAAATTCAAATCAAGATGGCACAAGGCGCAAAACCAGGTGAAGGTGGACACTTGCCAGGCAAAAAAGTCTATCCATGGATTGCGAAAACTCGATATTCAACGCCAGGCGTATCTTTGATTTCCCCTCCTCCTCACCACGACATCTATTCCATTGAAGACTTAGCCCAATTGATCTACGACTTAAAAAATGCCAACCCAAAAGCTCGAATCAGTGTTAAGCTTGTAAGTGAAGCCGGTGTTGGTACGATTGCCTCTGGTGTTGCCAAAGCCGGAGCTACCGTTGTCTTAATTTCTGGTTATGATGGGGGTACAGGTGCTGCTTCCCAAAGCAGTATTCATCATGCGGGTCTTCCATGGGAATTAGGTTTAGCTCAAGCTCACCAAAACTTAGTCGAGAACGGTTTAAGAAGTCGTGTTTTAATTGAAACCGACGGTAAGTTAATGACAGGAAAAGATGTTGCGATCGCATGCTTACTTGGAGCGGAAGAATTTGGCTTTGCGACTGCACCACTTGTTACTATGGGATGTATGATGATGCGTGTATGTAATCTAGATACTTGTCCTTTTGGTGTGGCTACACAAAACCAAAAATTAAGAAAGCGTTTCAAAGGAAAACCAGAATATGTCATGAATTTCATGTTGTTTATTGCGCGTGAATTAAGAGAAATTATGGCTGAGCTTGGCTATCACACAATCAATGAAATGGTGGGCCATACGGACAATCTAGAAGTGGATGAAGATGCGAATATGGATTACTCTAACATTTTAATGACACCTTACAATATTCATTATGAGCCAAAAGATACATACGATTTTGAACTTGAAAAAACGGTAGATATGAAGACATTGCTTCCTAAGTTTGAGCCTTATTTCAATGGGAAAAAGCCTCATGCTGAAACAATCTCAATTTCAAGTACAGACCGTACAGTCGGAACTATTTTATCCAGTGTAGTCACAAAACAATTTATTAACACTCTACAAGACGATACATATACTGTTCATTGTAACGGTGGTGCTGGGCAATCTTTTGGTGCCTTTGTACAAAAAGGAATCACATTAGATGTACATGGTGATGCCAATGACTACTTTGGTAAGGGCTTGTCTGGTGGTAAATTGATTATTCAGCCAAAAAATGAAGCAAAATTTAAGCCAAATGAAAACGTCATTATTGGTAATGTGGCCTTATATGGTGCTACCAGTGGCGAAGCCTATATTCGTGGTATGGCCGGTGAGCGTTTTGCGGTACGTAACTCAGGAGCAAGTGCTGTAGTCGAAGGTGTTGGTGATCATGGACTTGAATATATGACAGGTGGTACCGTTGTGATTTTAGGTCAAACTGGTAAAAACTTAGCAGCCGGCATGTCTGGTGGTATTGCGTATATTTATGATCCTAACCATGATTTATATACGCGTTTAAATAAACAATTAGTCAATACGTATGAAGTGAGTGGTAAAGCGGATATTGAAACATTAACGCAATTGTTAAAGAATCACTACAAATATACAAATTCAGATGTTGCACAAAAGATTTTATCAAATCTTGATCATGAATTATCCAACTTTAAAAAGATCGTACCTAAAGATTATGAAAAGATCACAACATTGATTCAAGAATTAAAGGCCAAAGGTTATCATGATGATGAAGCCAGTCTAATGGCTTTTGAACAAGTACATGCTTAGAAAGGATGAAAGATTATGGGAAAACTAACAGGATTTTTAGAATATGAAAGACAAGAAAACGAGGCCATCCAACCTCTTTCTCGTATCACAAACTTTAATGAATTTCATCCTTTTTTAGATGAAGAAACAAGGCGAAAACAAGGTGCGCGCTGCATGAATTGTGGCGTTCCCTTTTGTCAGTCGGCTATTAAGTTAAAAAACATGGTAACAGGCTGCCCATTACATAACTTAATTCCAGAATGGAATGATGAAATCTATAATGGCAACGATAAAAGAGCGTTATCTAGATTATTAAAAACCAATCCATTCCCTGAATTTACCGGTCGCGTATGCCCTGCTCTTTGCGAAAAGGCTTGTTTGAATGGTTTAGACCAAGAACCAGTCACAATCAAAGAAAATGAATTGTATACGATTGAAACAGCCTATACGAACAAATGGATGACACCTTATGTTCCTAGTGTGCGCTCCGATAAAAAGGTCGCCATCATTGGTTCAGGACCTGCAGGACTTGCCCTTGCGCATGATTTAAATCGAAGAGGTCATTCTGTGACAGTCTTTGAAAAAGAAGATCGTATTGGTGGTTTATTGATGTATGGCATCCCAAATATGAAGCTTGAAAAGAAAGTAATTCAAAGAAGATTAGAAATACTTACAGAAGAAGGAATCATCTTTAAAACCAATGTGAATGTAGGTAAAGACATCACCAAAAAGGAATTGGAAAAAGAATATGATGCGATTGTCTTTGCGACTGGATCTAAAATGGCTCGTGATCTAAATGTAAAGAATCGTGATTGTTCAGGCATTTATTTTGCGGTGGACTATCTTACAAAGGCCACGAAACATTTGTTGGATAACACAGAAGAAATTTCTGCCAAATATAAACATGTTGTGATTGTCGGTGGTGGAGATACTGGAAATGATTGTGTTGGTACAAGCATTCGTCAGGGTTGTGCAAGTGTTGTTCAAATTGAAATGATGCCTAAAGCACCGGATGAAAGACTTCAAAGTAATCCTTGGCCCGAATGGCCAAAGATCTGTAAGACAGATTATGGTCAAGAAGAAGCGATTGCCGTCTTTAAAAAGGATCCTCGCATCTACGAAACAACAGTTAAGGAATGTATTTTAGATGAAAAGAAAAATCTAAAACAGATCAAGACGGTAAAAGTCCACTTTAACAATGGTAAGCTTGAAGAAGTAAATGGTTCCGAACAAATTTTAGACTGTGATTTATTATTGATTGCGGCTGGTTTTATTGGTGTTGAAGATGATTTAAAGAAGAGCTTTAAATTGGAAACTTCACAAAGAAATACGATTGTGACACAACCAAATTCTTATCAAGTCAAAGACAAATATTTTACAGCTGGAGATTGTCATAGAGGTCAATCCTTAGTTGTATGGGCTATTCATGAAGGTAAAGAGTGTGCTAAAGAAGTGGATACGTATTTAATGGGTTACACAAATATGGAATAATTTAAAGTTCATTTAAGCTTATTGCGATATCCTTGTATTGCAAATAAGGAGGTACAAGGACATGAAAAATGAAATGCCAAAAATTCCAAATTCAAATCATAAATTATTAAAGAAAGGATCAAAACTAATTTTAAGTGCAGCTACTTTTGGTGTAGTTGCGGCTGGAAGTTTTCAAGGTGTCAACTATGTTGTTGATAACTATAATAAACAAAATACAACGGTTCAAAGTACAAATGTTGTGAAGACTTCAAGTTCGACTACATCCACAATAAGTGAAGTAGCTAAAAATTGTATGCCAAGCATTGTATCTATCACCAATGTTTCAGTATCGGATGTACAAAATTATTTCAGTATGTATGGAAATAACTCAAGAAGCAATCCATTTACGCAACAAGAAAGTACAAGTGTAGGTAGTGGTGTCATCATCAATAAAAAAAATGGTGAAATCGATATTTTGACAAACTATCATGTTATTGAAAATGCCAAGACCTTGACTTGTACATTAGCGGATAATACAAATGTTGAAGCTACAGTAAAAGGTGTAGACGAAGATCGTGACTTAGCTGTGATTTCCATCAAAACGAAAGATTTAAGTTCGGATACTTTAAAACAAATTGCGATTGCGACAATTGGAGACAGCGACAAACTACAAGTCGGTGAACAAGTCGTAGCGATTGGTAATGCATTAGGTTATGGTCAAAGTGTTACAACGGGTATTGTATCGGCTACAAATCGTAGTGTTTCAACAAGTTCAGATACAGACAAATCACAATCGTATATTCAAACCGATGCAGCTATTAACCCAGGTAACTCAGGTGGAGCATTATTGAATATGAGTGGTGAATTGATTGGCATCAACTCAGCCAAATTAAGTGATACGGATGTAGAAGGTATGGGCTATGCGATTGCGATCAGCGATGTCAAAGATTCAATCAACACAATGCTTCAAGGAAAAGATGTAAGTACATCAAGCAATACACCTTCTTCTTCATATTATCAACAAAATAATGAAGATGATGAAAATGATTCTACATTTCCATTCGATTTTTGGAACTAAAACAGGGACTTGATTCCTGTTTTTTTTTATTGTAAACTATTAAAGATGTTTTTTTGTGGATATGGATCGTATGACTATAATCTATGTATGAAGACATCAATTTGATTAGTTACATCGTATTCTTTTAAAGAAACGAAAGTAGGAGGAAATATGAACAAATCAAAACTATCAGTACGCCAGATGTGCGTGTTGGCTTTATTTTTAGCCATCGAAATCATCATGTATTTAACACCAATTGGATACTTACGTATCAACGCATTAAGTGTTACATTAATGCACGTGCCAGTTATTATTTTGGCTAGCACAATGGGACCTGCAGCCGGTGCTTTCTTAGGATTTGTATTTGGATGTACCTCAGTCATTGGAGCTACAATGACACCTGGAATCACAAGCTTTGTCTTCTCTCCATTTATCACAGTTGGTGGTATTTCTGGTAACTTCTTTAGTTTAGTTATAGCTTTAGTTCCACGTATTTTATTAGGTGTGATTGCTGGTTATGTATTTAAATTTGCGAAAAAATACGCAAAGAATACGCCAGTCGCTGCAGGTATTGCAGCAGCTGTTGCGACAGTATGCCATACAATCATGGTATTAGGATTGATCGTTATTTTATTCGGTCCTCAATACTCACAAGCTTTAGGCATTAGCCAAGCTGCATTGAACGGTGTTATGGCTGGTGTCATCGGAACAAATATGATTCCTGAAGTCATCGTAGCTGTTGTTTCAAATATGGCTTTAGCGACTGCATTAAGTTCAAGATACGTTGGAATTGCTCAACAAGCATAGTCAATGAATAGTGTAACTTTGGTTGCACTATTTTTTTTATTTGGATTATAATAATTTGGGTGATAAAAATGGATTTAAATTGGAAATTAAATAAAACCGAACATATTGTACAAGATGAATGGATCGACTTTCGTAAAGAGTCATTTATTCTTCCAGACGGAAAGGAATTCTCCCCTTTCTATAACTATTCAAGAAGAAACTTTGTCGTGATTATCGCAAGAACAAAGAGGGTAAGTATATAACAGTTCGTCAATTTAGACATGGACTTAAATCTGTAACCACTGAATTTTGTGCCGGTGGCATTGAGGGTGATGAAAAAGACAGTGCATTACTTGCAGCCAAACGTGAATTACAAGAAGAAACAGGCTACGTTTCAGATCACTGGAAACATATTTATACGATTCCTAGTAATCCTACAATAGCGGATAATTATGCGTATTTATATTATGCCGATGATTGTGAAAAAGTATCGAAGCAGCATCTAGATTCGACAGAATTTTTAGAAGTCAAAGAATATACAGAAGATGAAATCAATGATTTAATTAAAAACAACGAATTTGTTCAACCAATTTATCTAATGGGTTGGCTAATGTTAAAAAAAGGCGTATTATAGGAATATAAAGGAGACTTATAAACATGGAAAAATTAACTAAAAAGGACATCATTTCAAACATTGCCGAAGATTCTCACTTATCTAAAAAGGACATCACTGAAGTTGTTGACTTGGCATTAACACAAATCTTTGAAGGTTTAAGTGAAGGAAAAACGGTGGATCTTGCAGGATTTGGAAAATTTGAAATCACTGAAAGAAAAGCTAGAGAAGGATTCAATCCTCTAACGAAAGAAAAGATTCAAATTGAAGCTAGCAAATCTGTTAAGTTCAAAGTTGCCAAAGCTCTAAAAGAAGCCGTTAATAAATAATTTCAAAACAAAAAAGCATCCCTAGAGATGCTTTTTAATTAGCTTCTTCCATCATTACAACTCGTTGTATAATACTCCTTTTTATTCTGATACATTCTTTCATCCGCTAATTTAGAAACAGGATGAATTGAATCAAAAGATTGTTCAGAAGACTTGACGACACCATACGATACAGATATCGAATTTGAGTACTTACCATGCCAATCCGAAATAGTCGCATCAAATACTTGTAATATAGAATCTATATTCGATACAGATTCTTGAATCAATACGACAAATTCATCTCCACCAATACGATAAATTTTTCCATAAGAGGCAAACGCAAACTTCATGCAGTTACTGGCCGCACAAATAAGCTCATCCCCAGCACTATGTCCAAGTGAATCATTGGCTTGTTTTAGACCGTTTAAGTCTAAAGATATATAAGCCCATTCCGTATTTAAATCTAACTTTTCCATATCCGAATCATACGCACGTCGATTGAAACATTTCGTCAGTCCATCCGTATTCGAAGTATACATATATTTTTCTTTTTCATACTTCTCTTTTAATACTCTAGAAAGCATGAGAACAAGTAAGCATGAAGCTAAAGTTAAATAAATACCGACAATCAATATCGCTACGATATTATTTTGAGAAAACATCGATTCAGATAAGGATACAGATACATTATAATTTCCGTGTTTTCGAGTTATATATTGATAGTTTTTATTAGAAGTCAGAATCTTCTTCCCGATTTTATTTTTGTCAGTAGCTCCCTCAATTATATTCGTCTTTGAATTTACAACATAAATTTCCATTCCCTTATACACAGGCATATCAGCTACGACATTTGAAATTTGGTTTTGTTTCAACTCTTTTAAAAGACGCTTTGGCGTAATACCCACTTGAACCATATGCGTTTTAGATTCATTCCAAGTGATCGCATACATCATCTCTTTAGCTTTGGCCGTATTTGGTGTTACATCCTGGCATAATGTTAAATCATAATTGTTTAACATTTGTTTAAAGAAAGCCATTTGTTCACCAGAATCAAAGCTATATCCAAAATATTTAGGTATTGAACCCGAATATATCGTTCCTGTTTCATCAATTAAATGAATTTCATCCACGGACATTATAGATGCGATTTTTTGAAGTTCATCAATATCATATTCTACTTCCGGCTTTGCATCCACAATATAAGATATGGCCTTAGAACGAACTATATAATCATCTTTTAATGATTTCACAAACCGCTCTTCACTCGACTCATTTTTATCAAGAACTGCAATCACACGATCCAATAATACATTGGATGTTGTTTGCGCATTCTTTTCATTTACATATCTTAATATACATGTTTCAAGAATCAGAGCGATGGCAACGATAGTGATTGAAAGCACTAATATTTTTCTTTTTCTCATAATTACTATTTTAGGTTATATTTTTCAAAAATAAAAGTGGCATTTTTTATGCCACGATTTTTTGAATCGATTCTTTCAATTCTTCAGCTGCTTTTTTTGTATCCTCTTGATCCATAATAGCCGATACAACACAAACACCTTGAATAGGACTCTTTTCTAAAACAGAAAGATTGTCTTTATTTAATCCTCCAATGGCACAAACCGGAATCTTGACAGCCGAACAAATATCATTCAGTGTTTCAACACTTGTAATCTTCGTCTTCACATGCGTCTTTGTCGGATAAATGGCACCACAACCCAAATAGTCAGCACCATCAGCCTCTGCTTTTTTCGCAACTTCAACTGTTTTTGCGGTAGCCCCAATAATACAATCTTTTCCCATGATTTTACGAGCTACAGAAATTGGCATATCTTCATTTCCTAAATGAACACCACATCCTACAGCCATTGCGATATCCATTCGATCATCAATAATCAATGGGATGTTATAAGCATCCGTTATATTTTTTACCTTTAATGCCAATTCATAATATTCCAATGTGGATTTATTCTTTTCACGAAGCTGGACAATGGTTGCTCCACCAAGACATGCCCCTTTCACTTTATTTAAAAAAGTTTCTTCATCATACCCATCTGAATTGGTAATAAAATATAATGTATAATCTACTTTTTTCATTCTAACACCTCAATTTTAAACAAAGATTCATCAAAACTGGTAAGCTTATAGATTTCGTCCATAAAATGCATATGGAAAGTTCCAGGACCAGAACATTCTGTTTTTTCAGCAGCTACCTCATAATAACAAGTTGCCTTAATACAAGCCAATAATGGAGAATAACTAGCTAAAAATGTAGCGATTGCCACATTTAACATACATCCAGTCCCCGTAATTCTTGAAAGCATATCACAACCATTTGAAATTAAATTCACTTCTTTACCATCTGTAATGACATCCACCTTGCCGCTACAAACAACTACACAACCAAGATGTAAAGCCATGCCCTTTAGCCATTTCGCACTTTCATAGATATTCTCTTCATCAAGAACATCCGCATCTACACCATGCGCATGACTTGTCATTCCATAAAAAGCTTTACATTCACTGATGTTCCCTTTAATGACGGTTGGACAATATAAAGAAACAAGTTCTTTGGCATAATTCAATCTTAATGTTGAACAAGCCACTCCAACCAAATCTAAAATGAATGGAATTTTATTTTCTTTGGCACATTGAGCACTAATCATCATAGACTTAGCTCTTACATCATCAAAGTTACCTAAATTTAATGCCAAAGCCGCAGAATGGCAAGTGATATCATCAACTTCATCCGGATGACAAGCCATGATCGGCTTTGCCCCCAAAGCTAATATAAGATTTGCACAATCATTGATTGAAATCGGATTTGTGATACAGTGAATCAAATTATTCGTTTGTTTCAACAAATTTTTGCACTCCTAACTTTCTTTGAATATTTTCTAGGATTCCACTACGTGACATCGACTTTAATAAAACATACGCAATACTTCCACCGATGATTGTACCCATTAAAAAGCTAGGTACATAGAACATCCATGTAAGTCCGGTTCTTCCCCATAAATATGTCATCACTGGATATGAAAGAACAGAACCAATTAAACCTGTACCAATGACTTCACCTAGTACGGCAGCCCAGATTTTCCCTTTACTTACACGATATAAGATGCCTGATAACGTAGCTCCAAAAATAGCTCCCGTTAAAGCCAATGGTGGAATTCCCATAACTGTCATACGAATTAAACCAATAGCTAAAGCACAAAGAAATGAATACCAAGGCCCCATAAATACAGCCATAGTGATATTAATCAAGTGTGCCATAGGACACATTCCTTCTACACGTAAGATTGGAGAAATGACTACTCCAACAGCTACCATCATTGAAAAAAAGACTAAGCTTAATAAGTAATTGTGTTTATTCATAATACTACCTCCTACAGATACAGATGGCCTAGAAAACACGCAAAAAACCATCTGTGGTTTCGGTATTAGACAAACAGTCCTCTCTCATCCTGTCAATTCAGGCTCCCTCGCTTGTTTTCTATACTCTAGGCGCTCCCCTACAGTAAGGCAATAAAATAAAAAGACCTGCAACGTAAAAAGACAGGTCAAAAAAACATCTATACTTCCTACGCCGGCATTATCCGTCAGGTTTAATGGGTCGAAGTCGAACTTCCTCTCAGCAGTAGCTCCCCAGATTTATTTACTACATTTAGAATTTTAGTACAAAACAATTTAAAGTGCAAGCCAAATATGAGTTCAAGAAGGAATTTACGAATGAAACAATACAAAAATCATTTCTTAGTCATTTTAGCTATCTATATTTCTGATCTTTTTAACTATGGCAGAATCTCCATATGTGATTGTGAGTGGTTATGATAATTTTTTATCCCACATTCTTTTCTTTGAAAGCTTAATGACTACCAATCTCATTGCTCCGTTTGCACTAAATACAATCTACTTAGTATATTTATTATTTAAAACCATCCTATCTCAAGATAATTAGTGCCTATTTTAGCTTCTCAACTAACTTTAAAAACTTCTTCTCATTCATCACATCATTCGTTACATATTCACCATTGTAAAATAGCGCATATGTTGTGATGGGTGTTGGCGCATTTTGCGCCTTTTCTTTTGTATCTAGATGAATCGCTTTAAATTCTATATTCATTTCTTTAGACAAATTTTCAATGATTGGAACATATTTTGCATTAAAAGGACATTGACTTGTGTAATATAAGACAAAACCTGATTCTTCTATATGACAATCTTTAGCGCAGGATTTAAATTTTGGTAAATCAAAATCATTAAAAGCTAAATACCACAATTGAATACCATTACTCGCTTCATCAGAGACTCTAAAACCTTTATAAGCTAAAAACTTAGGATCCGCAAGATAGGATGTTTTCTTTTTACTTGATAAAATACAAATTCCATCCATCCCTTTTCTTTTACTATCCTCAATACACATATTTAATAATTCACTCGAATACCCATGACCCTTTAAAGAGCCAGCGACCCATAAACAATCAATATACATATAATTTTCTGCATCCACACTAATCCACGCATTCTTTGCGGGAATATACTCAATAAAGCATTTCCCTCTTACACTCGATTTAATAAACACAAGTCCATCCTCAAAGCGATCATACAACCAGTCTTTCTTTGATCTTACTTGTACATCTGAATTGTTACTAATTGCACAACAAATGTGTTCATGTTCAATATTTTCTTTCGTTACATATACATATTCCATATTTTTTTAACCTCGTAATCAGTATACTAAAAGGAGTTGAAATCCATCAACTCTTTGTTAATATTTAACCAGTTTCATTTTTTTATAATAAGTTGAGATTATATCATTACTAGATATTCCTGTAGTTTAGTGTAAAAAAACGTTATAAATACACCGAAAATTACACGAATACTTTGTAAAAAATAACACTAAACAACACATATCATAAAAAGGGATTGAAATTCATCAACTCCTACGTGTTTTATTTATCGAATTTAATAGCAGCCTGTGCCGCAGCAAGTCTAGCGATTGGTACACGATATGGTGAACAAGATACATAGTTCAATCCAACTCTATGACAGAATTCAATACTTGCTGGATCACCACCATGTTCTCCACAAATTCCTAATTTAATATTTGGACGAGTACTTCTTCCAAGTTCAGTTGCCATCTTAACTAGTTTTCCAACACCTCTTTGATCTAAGTGTGCAAATGGATCCGATTCAAAGATTTTTTTATCATAGTAATCTTGTAAGAATCCTCCTGCATCATCTCTTGAGAATCCAAATGTCATCTGTGTTAAGTCATTTGTACCAAATGAGAAGAATTCAGCTTCTTTTGCGATTTCATCCGCTAATAATGCAGCACGAGGAATTTCAATCATTGTACCAACATGATATTTCATATCGAATTCGGATTCTTGAATCAATTTGTCAGCTACCTCACATACAACCTTTTTAACATAGCGAAGTTCTGCAACATCACCAACTAATGGAATCATGATTTCTGGTTCAATCTTCCAGTCTGGGTGTCTTTCATTGACAGCTAATGCAGCCTGAATCACTGCAGTTGTCTGCATTTCAGCAATTTCTGGATACGAAATAGCCAAACGACATCCACGATGACCCATCATAGGATTGAATTCGTGTAAGCTAGAAATGACAGATTTCAATTCATCCAATCCAATGTGCATATCCTTAGCTAATTGTGTAATATCATAAGAGTTTGTAGGTAAGAATTCATGTAAAGGTGGATCCAAGTAACGAATTGTCACTGGTAGACCTTCCATAGCTTCATAGATTCCTTCAAAGTCACTTCTTTGCATAGGCAAGATTTTTTCTAATGCGACACGTCTTTGAGCTGCCGTTTTAGAAACAATCATTTCACGAACCGCTTTAATACGATCTCCCTCAAAGAACATGTGTTCTGTACGAACTAGACCAATACCTTGAGCACCAAATTCATGAGCTTGTTTTGCATCATGAGGAGTATCTGCATTAGTACGAACTTTTAATGTACGTCTTTCATCCGCCCAGTTCATGAAACGTTCAAAATCACCTGAAATACTTGCAGGAACAGTTTTAATAGCACTACCATAGATATTTCCTGTTGAACCATCTAAACTGATCCAATCTCCACGGTGATATTTCACACCATCAATTTCAAAGTATCCTTCATCATCATGCATTTTGATATCGCCACATCCACTGACGCAGCATGCACCCATACCACGAGCAACAACAGCAGCATGACTTGTCATACCACCACGTACCGTTAAGATACCTTGAGATACGTGCATACCTTCAATATCTTCTGGACTTGTTTCTAAACGAACTAAGATGACTTTGTGGTTACGACTTGCCTCTTGAATCGCTTCTTCTGCACTAAATACGATTTGACCACAAGCAGCACCTGGACTTGCTGGAAGTGCTGAAGCAATTGGTTCAGCTTTCTTTAATTCATCCGCATCAAACATTGGGTGTAGTAATGAATCTAATTGTTTAGGTTCTACCATCATTAAAGCTTCATCAATAGTAATCATGCCTTCATCCACCATATCACACGCAATCTTTAATGCAGCTTGAGCTGTACGTTTACCATTACGTGTCTGCAACATGAATAATTTACCTTTTTCAATTGTAAATTCCATGTCCTGCATATTACGATAATGCGTTTCCAATTTCTTAGTGATAGCTACAAAATCATCATATGCTTCAGGCGCTACTTCTTTTAATTGGTCAATCTTTTGAGGTGTACGAATACCCGCAACAACATCTTCACCTTGGGCATTCATTAAGAATTCACCATACAATTTATTCTCACCCGTACTTGGATTACGCGTAAAGGCAACACCTGTACCACAATCATTACCCATATTACCAAATACCATCATCTGTACGTTAACGGCAGTTCCCCAACTTGAAGGGATATCATTCATCTTACGATAGTAGATAGCACGAGGGTTGTTCCAAGAGCGGAATACAGCTTCAATAGCTCCCATCAATTGTTCTTTTGGATCTTCAGGGAATTCAGATTTTAATTCATTTTTGTAGAACGCTTTAAATAATTCTACTAATTTCTTCATATCTTCAGCATTTAAATCTAAGTCATCACTAATGCCTCTTTCAGCCTTTACTTCATCGATGATCTCTTCAAAACGCTTTTTACTCAACCCCATAACAACGTCTGAATACATTTGAATAAAACGACGATATGAATCATATGCGAAACGCTCATTATTTGTTAAGTTAGCCACAGTTTCTGCAACTGTTTTATTCATACCTAAATTTAAAATAGTATCCATCATACCAGGCATACTTGCACGAGCTCCTGAACGAACAGATACTAATAAAGGATTGGCTTCATCCCCTAATTTCTTTCCAGACTTCTTTTCCAATAAATCTAGATATTCCATGATTTGAGCTTTAATACCATCATTAATTGTTTCATTATCTTCATAATATTGGTTACAAGCTTCTGTAGTGATTGTGAATCCATAAGGCACAGGCATTCCAAGTTTAGACATTCCAGCTAAGTTGGCACCCTTTCCACCTAACAATTCACGCATCGTTTCATCGCCTTCATTAAATTCATAGACATATTTTTTATCCATAATATTTTACCTCCTATTTGTAACCGTTTACATGTGTAAATAATTATAGCATACAAATTTACATAGTGATAGTTTTTTTTAAAATTTCACAAACAAAAACCTATCAGTTTTCACCAATAGGTTTATCCACGCTTAACAACCGCACTTTTTTGTCTAAACGCTATACCAATTTTTACAATATCTTCAACACCAAAATCGTTTAATTCTGTATCATATTTCATATCTTCAATCTGTTTAAGTGCACTATTAGCCAGTGAATCTAAATCAACATTTATATCTTTTGTATGTTTAAACTCAAAGATAAATCCAGGTATTCCCTTCACCATCGGCAATAATTCAATATCAAACCGACCTAGTCCCGATTCTCTATTTGATCTTACCTTAAATTGACTTCCTAGTACAGCGCATAATCCAAGCATCATTCCATGATAGAATGCTTCACTAGCCCCATCCATCGTTGATATACTTTTTAACATAAAATCCTCCAACAAAGACTGCAGTTTACTAGTATCTTTAGAAAAGATAGCCTGATGAATTGAAATTGAAACATTATTTTGGTTTGTACGATTCAACACTTCTTTTTCATATACATATAAAATTTCTTTATTAGGAATAGCCACATCGCACATATAATTTCCATCATTTTGCGGATATATTTCGGCCACCTTTAGATACCCCGCTACCAACAAGAAACTATATATACTATTAGGATTATTTTGAACCTCAGGATATATTACACTTGTATCTACATACGTTGTGACTGTATTTCCACAAAACAATTTATACAAATTTTCATTAATTTCAGGTGTTGCAGTTCCAATGATTTCACCAATAATATCATTACTACCTGTTGATTGCCAAAAAGCTTTTGGAAAACATTGATCCGAAATATAATTGATAACAGACCAAGGATTAAATATTTCCGAATTTCCAAAACGATATCCATCATACCATTCGCAAATTTCTTGATATTTATCTTCATAATCATAATCATAATATGCAAGCATATCTCTGACTTCCTCATTTGTGAAACCAAAATAAGAACTATAATTATTATCTAATATGGAGTTCGTTTTTAAATTGTTCATTCCACTAAAAATACTTTCTTTTGCGACTCTTAGAATACCTGTTAAAAATCCAAAAGCCAAATGTGGATTGTCTTTTAGACCACCCGAAAAAAAATTGCGCATAAAATCAACAATTTCATTATAAAAATCACAAAGATGACCTTGTTGAATAGGCGTATCATATTCATCAATAATAATGACACACTCTTTATCATAATGTTTGTGAAGTAATAAAGATAAAAGTTGAAGCCCCATTTGACAATCAACCTCATTTATATTTTCACTCGCAAAACGATGATACTGCTCTTTTTCGTATGAGCTTAGTACAGAACTACTCTCCAATTCATTATGACGCATAAACTCTAGAGAAATCAATTTACTAATTTTTTGAAAAGTCTCTTGCCAACTCGAACATTTAACATCTTTAAAAGACAAGAATATCACAGGATATTGACCTTGATGTTTTGTATAGTAATCCCCACACTGCCATATATACTTATCCTTAAAATAAATAGATGTATCTTCCGGTGTTTTTTCAAAAAACACACGCAACATATCTATATTTAATGTTTTCCCAAAACGCCTAGGACGCGTGAAAAGAGACACCATCGGTATCGCATTCAAAAAATCACGAATCAATAAAGTCTTATCTACATAGTAATAATTCGTTGTTGCCGACTTAAAATCAGAAACACCTATTGGTAAAGGCTTTTTCGGACTTAAAATTGCATTATCAGGAATCAGCCAATTGCGTCCATCCTTTATTGCACCAACTATTTCTTTTTGTTTACACATCTGTTGAATTCTACGAGTCGATACCCCTATCTTTTTAGCAGCAGACTCACAAGATATATAATCCATAAAGCACCTCCTAAACATCTTTATATTCTAAGTATATCCGTTTAAGCGAAATGCATCAACTACATTTCGTTTGTGTTTCGTTTATAAGCGAAAAAAAAGAACTAGAATACTCTAGTTCATACTTGCACGCTCTCTACACTTACCACAAACAGAATAGTTTGGACAAGCATCTGTACACGCATTGTCTACGACTGTCCTTAACTGTGCTGGCATCATTGTTGTGATCTCGTCATCATCATATCCAACCACAAGACTTTTTTCTGATAAAAGAATTGGTCTTTTTAGAATCGATGGATTTTCCTGAATCAAAGTAACCAATTCCTTCATCGAATAATCATCGATATCTTTTTGAAGTGCCTGGAATGCCTTCGAACGAACCGAAATGATATCTTCTGTTCCATTTTCACATCGCGACAACAAATATTTAATTTCACTTTCCTTCAATAATGAAGTAAATATATTCTTTTCAACAAATTCAATTTGGTTGTCTTTTAACCACTGTTTTGCCTTACGACAACTCGCACAACCTGGAGAAGTATATAAAATTACCATAATAATAGCCTCCTTCAACTAATTATATCATAATACTAGGTTTAAAATAAATAGTTGTATCTTATTTTTAAATATGCTATATTCTTCCCTAGTGAGGTCGAGAAATGGAAAAAGCTATTTTATCAAGAATCAATTTACAACTACAAGATACTTATATTGCACAAGAATATTTTGATACAATATCAGACTTAATTGATACGCAAGAAGTACAAGCCCTAAAAAAATGCAGCCAACACATGGCTACATCTCGCTTTCAACATTCTTTAAACGTTTCTTACTACTCTTTTTTAATTTGCAGAAAATTCGGTCTTGATGCCTATAGTGCAGCACGCGCCGGTCTATTACATGATCTATATTACTATGATTGGAAAACAGATGAGGATCGTCCTCTTGAAGGAAATCATGCGATGATTCACCCAATCATTGCCCTTGAGAACGCTAAAAACATCACATCAACAAATCCAACCATTGACGATGCCATTTTACATCACATGTGGCCATTAAAAACAAGCCACCCAAGTACAAGTGTTGGATGGATCATTCAAGCTGTAGATAAATTCTGTGCCATCACAGAAATGGGACATCAATCTCTATTTCGAGTAAGTCGTTCCAACAATCTATTAAGCTATTGTACTCTATTTACATTCCTATTAACAATGTAGGCAGCTAGGATTCTCTAGCTGCCTTTAGTTTTTCCTTAAATTGTTCTAGCCATAAAGAACCATCTTTATCCAATCCATACTCACCCATTTGAATACTTGGCTTTTTCTCCCCATGGAAATCACTTCCACAAGTAATCAATAAATGATGTTCCTTCGCTAGCTTTTCATAATATACATTTTGTTCAGGCGTATGATAATTACTATAAGCTTCAATACCATCCACTCCAGCATCCAATAACACCTTGAACATCTCGTCATTTTTATAAAACGTATTAAACGGATGTGCTACAATCGCAAGTCCACCAGCCTCATGAATCTTTTGAACCGATTCGACAAAATCAGGCATTGGTACATATACAAATAAATCCGAACCATATTGACATTTATCCCAAAAGAAATTAACGGGTGCCGGATCACTTCTTTTACCGCCTGGAATATAATCCTTAAAATCGGGAATATCTCGATAACGAGGATCATTGAACATATGCGTACACATCACAAACCAAGGATTTTTGCCATTCGCCTCTTTCAAAATTGCTTCTTCATCAATTTCAACACCATACTTCGCTCTTAATTTATCGCAACGAGTTGAAAAAGCATTTCTAGACTTCACTTGCGTTCTTTCCAATAAATTTTGAAAATAGGTATCCTCTAAATCGATACCATATCCAAGTAAATGTACATCTGTATAACCAATACTTGTTGAACACTCAATGGCAGGAATCACTTCAATATCCGCTTCTTTACCCAGTTTGATCATTTCCTTAACTCCACTGATACAATCATGATCACTTAACGCAATGGTTTTTAATCCTCTTTCTTTTGCGATTCCAATCAATTCTTCAGGCGTGAACTGTCCATCTCCCGAATAACAGGAATGCATATGCAAATCAAATTCATTCATTACTATAACCCTCTTTAAATCACATAGAAAAATATAATCACAAAGATACCTAAAATAATACGGTACCACCCAAAAATTGTAAAATCATGGCTCTTCACATAGTTTAATAAAGCTTTTATCGCAAATAAACTCACCACAAAAGCCACAAACGTTCCTAGTAGTAATAAGAACAATTGTCCAAAACCAAATAAACCTACCTTTATAAAATATTTAATGACCTTTAAAAGACTCGCTCCAAACATGACAGGGATTGCCAAGAAAAACGAAAATTCACTTGCGACCGTTCTAGAACAGCCACAATATAAGCCACCCAAAATTGTAGCTCCACTTCTTGAAGTTCCTGGAATCAAGGCTAAACATTGAAAGCAGCCAATCTTTAAAGCCGATACATAATCAACTTGTTCAATCGTTTCAATCTTTTCTTGTCTAGGATTCTTCTCAACCAAGATAAAAATAATCCCATACGCAATCAGTGCCACCGCAATCACAAAGTTTGCCGATAAATATCCCTCAATAATGTCATCCAACAATAAGCCAATAATGGCAGCTGGAATAACACCTACAATCACCTTAGACCAAAGTTGTAAAGTCTGTTTTCTCTTTTTAGGCGATTCACGCTTATCAAAAGGATTCAATTTCTGATAGTACAACACTAAAACCGCTAAAATACTTCCAAACTGAATAACCACTTTGAACACTTCAAAGAAGGTAGCCGGTTCAAGCGGCCAAATGCTCGCAAATAAAATTAAATGTCCTGTCGAAGAAATCGGCAGCCATTCCGTTATCCCCTGTATGATTCCTAATAAGATTGTCTTAACAATACTGCTTAGAAATGTCATTCTTCATTCCTTTTAGCTGCATACTCATGAACCATCTGTTTAAAAATTTCGCCCCTAATCTCATAATTTTTAAACTGGTCAAAACTAGAACATGCAGGACACAATAAAACAATATCACCAGGTTTTGCCAGTAACACAGCCTTTTCAAACGCATCCTTCATTGTTTCAACACTCATTTGACTTGTAAAGATATCTTTAAACTTATCTTTTGTCTGACCAAAAGAAATACATTTCTTCACTACACCATCATATTGTTTCAAATCATCAAAAGAAATATGTTTATCTTTGCCACCACAAAGTAGAATTACATTCTTCTCAAATGCAGATAAACCCGCACAAGCCGCATGCGTATTTGTAGCCTTAGAATCATTGTAGAAACGAACATTATCAATTGTATCTACATATTCAATACGATGTTCTACCCCACTAAATTCACGAATCACTTCCTGAATATTAAATAAAGAAACACCCATCAAATAGGCCATACAACTTGCCATCATCGCATTCCCGCAATTGAATTCACCAACAATTTTTAAATCCGATAAAGTAAACAACTGCGTATCTTTATAATAAGCATACTTATCATCTTTATATAAATCGACATCTTTTCTTTTCAAAGAAAAATCAATCACATGACAAGGAATGTTTTGAGCATACTTCACAACATTTTCATCATCCACATTACGAATAAAGTAATCATCCGCATTTGTGTTCTCATAAATACGCATCTTACTTTCATAATATGCTTCTAGACTATCCATATAATCTAAATGATCCGGTGCCAAATTTGTCACGGTTGATACATGAGGTCTAAATGTTTCAATTCCCAACAATTGGAAATTACTTAATTCAAGAGCTACATTATAGTCTTCATCCGTATATTCTAATGCCAATTCGCATAAAGGCGTACCAATGTTTCCAGCAACCAAACTCTTCTTTTGTCGATTCAACATCTCATATAATAACGTCGTTACGGTTGTCTTACCATCTGTACCTGTTACGGCCGCATAATTAAAGTTCTTGGCATAACGATACGCCACTTCAATTTCTGTATAGATTTTTGCGTTTTGTTCCACAAAATAATGTACGAAAGGAACACGATAAGGAATACCAGGATTCTTCACGATAAACGCATACTTCTTTTCTTTTAATGAATCTGGATGTCCTCCATCAAACACTTCGATACCCATTGATTCTAATTCTGTCTTTTCTTTAATCGCATTCGAATCCGTTAAAACAACATGATATCCATTCTTTAATAAAAGCTTACTAACGGCAATCCCACTACGGGCAGCCCCAATGACTAATACAGTTTCCATCTACATTACCCCCAAAACAAGTCCAAGAACCGCTAAGATAACACCAACAAGTCTAAAACGTGTAACAACCTTTTCTTCAGACCATCCACACATTTCAAAGTGGTGGTGCAAAGGCGCCATCTTGAAAATTCTCTTATGTGTTTTTTTATAATACGTAACCTGTATAATAACGCTGCAAACTTCTGCAACAAAAACAAAGCCAATAATAATCAATAAAATTTCTTGTTTTAAGACCATTGCGACAGCGGCAATCAAGCCACCCAAAGCTAATGATCCCGTATCCCCCATAAAGATTTGAGCTGGATGCTTATTAAACTTCAAATATCCAAGTAACGCAAAGATCACGAGACAAATCAAACATGCCACATTATATAATCCTTGCATCCATGCGAATACCACAAATGGAACAAGCGCAATGACCATCTGGCCTGCACACAATCCATCTAAACCATCCGTTAAGTTCACCGCATTCGTTTCAGCTGTAAACATAAAGAATACCAAAATAAAGTAGAACCATGATAAATCAATTGTCACATTAAAAATAGGAATCCAAATATCTGTAGTTGAACTTGTACGATATAAGAAGAAAAACACAACCGCTAAAATAGACTGAAGTAAAAACTTATGAGCTGGTTTTAACCCCTCATTATTCTTTTGTACGACAATAATATAATCATCAATAAATCCAACAACACCATACCCTACAAAGGCAAGTAGAATAATCATTGTATTCATATCCAGTTTGAATGGAGTAAAGAAAGAACCTATAATATAGACAAGTGTTGGTACAATAATGAAGGCTAATCCACCCATAGTAGGCGTACCATTCTTCTTTTTATGGCTTGCCAACCCCTCTTCTCTTTCTGTTTGTCCAAACTTAATTTTATGTAAATAATCAATCAATCCAGGCATAATCAGCAACATAATCACAAGCGTAACTAAACACATGCCTAAGATTATTAAGCAATTCGAATTCAACATTCCATCGTCTCCTCTTTTTTTAAAACATTATCATTATAACATTCTCTTGAGTCTTGAACAAATTTTAATTCAGGGGTTGAAATAAGGGCTTGTTAATGGTATTATAGTTAAGCGATTGCGTAAATGAAAGAAAAAGGAGGACATTAAGATGTCAAGAGTATGTGCAGTATCTGGAAAAGGTCCTTTATCTGGAAATAAACGTTCTCACTCAATGCGTGCTTCTCGCCGTAAATGGAACGTGAATCTTCAAAAAGTTCGTGTTGTAGTTGATGGAAAGCCACAAACTATCCGTGTTTCAGCTAGAACATTAAAAACTTTGAAGAAACAAAACGCTATTTAATTTTAGATAATTAGGATCCTTAAAAAAAATTATGCATAAGATAAAAAAGAAGAGATATACTCTTCTTTTTTTCTTTATGTTACAATGAATTTGAGGATACACAGATGAACAAACAAGACCATGACGAACTACTAAACCAAGGTTTAACTCAAAAAGAAATAGATTCTCTTACACAAAAAGGCTTCACCAAAGAAGAAATGATACAAGCTAAAGAATACGATAAAGAAATCAAAAAAGGATCAAATTTCATTTCATGGCTTGTCGATTTGATTACTTGGTTTTTACCTTAAAACAGCAGCGATTACTCAATCACTGCTGCTTTTTATTTTTCTTCTTATTTAAATACATATTTTGATCTGCCAAATCTTTAACACTCACAATATCCCCCGTCAGCAACATGGCCGAACCATAAGATACAGAAGGCAAATAATTATATTTTTTACGCTTCTTTTCTATGAAACTTTCAAACTGTGCAGAACACGCCTCTTCATTCCGACTGTTTTTTAATAAGACACAGAATTCGTCGCCACCAACCCTGTAACAATAGCCATATTGGGCATATGCCTTCTTAATACAATCCGAAATGATACTCAAACACAAATCCCCTTTGACATGACCAAACACATCATTGACATGTTTAAAATCATCAACATCAAACACGATCAACATACCATTTGTATAATACATTTCTTCAGATCGATTCAAGAAACTATTCTGATTTAGTAATCCGGTCAAACCATCTAACTGATTCCACATTTCACTATAATATATAAAATATATCTAAGAGTAAACAATTTGTGTGCTAGAGATTGCTTTATTTACGGGTTAATTTAGAATTCGATAATACTAAATGCCTTAATATTCTATCAATTTTTGGCCATTTCTCATCTTGAGCTTTAACTCT
>ENA-OQHF01000318-OQHF01000318.1-human-gut-metagenome-genome-assembly--contig:-NODE-318-length-31085-cov-3.607565_pt1 | contig 31085 bp, 34 predicted proteins | sample MGYA00242559_ERZ504709 | MGnify/ENA primary metagenome ERZ504709 (study PRJEB26092, sample SAMD00036203) | human gut metagenome | host: Homo sapiens | study: EMG produced TPA metagenomics assembly of... | reverse complement strand
TAAACATCCGATGTAATCTGTTCTCAAACGTAAAATCCCGTTTAACCCGTTCCAGTCCTGCCATAGCAACTCTTTTACGTTCTTCCTCATGCTCCAGATAATACTTTGCTTTTATAAACATATCCTGTAAGTTCTCGTATACCACACATTCCTCTCCAATCACAAAATACTCTTCTAACTCCTGCTGATAATTGGAAAGCACAAATCCGCCACATCCCATCACATCCGTAACACGAAGTGGTATTCCTGTCTTAATCGTTTTTAAAGATATATTCAGATTGATTTTGCTCTGTGAAAATACTAACGGCATCTGAGTATAGTAGTCTGCATAACCTTTCATATGAACTTTCGGAAGTCTGGTTTCTTTATCTGTCGAATACAGATCTACGTTGTAGTGCCCTGACAACAATGCCAATGCCATATAGCGTTCCCGTCCGGTTGTTTCACAGGCAAGCATAAATTCCAGTTCCTGCCTGCCCATCTGAAATCCATCCGTTGCTACTTTCGCATATTCACCATTCATGTGATCCAGCAGTTCCTGTGTCACAAGCTCTGGTATCAGGTAACCACCATACACTTTCATCTGTGCATTGACAATTCCCTCTAAATACCCTTTGATATAATCCGTCAATGGCGCAGTAAAATACGCATATTCCGTCTGATACACTTTCCCGACCAATGAGACGTCCGTCTTGTAAATTTCCCGCTCTTTTCTGGACACATTCATATGAAATACATCCGTATCCACCGCAAGGGGCATATGGTACGCACAGACTCCTGCTTTCTGATATTCTTCTGCCTGCCCTCTGTCAAAGAAAAAAAGACGGTTGCAGGAACGAAACAGACATTTTGTATCCCTGATATGGATTGGGGAATCATATACCCACGCTGTGTATGGAATAGCGACTTCCTCACATATCTGAGATACCAATGGTGAAAAATTAACCGACAGCACATCGGTATATGCGCATTCCTTTATCTTTTTTCGAAACAGCTCCAAAAATCTGTCATCATGCTCCCAGTCTTCAAATTGATAAAAGAATGTATCGTAGGGAATTTCTAATTTTTGCAACGCACGCTCCATTCCTTTGTTCATAAAAGAATGCCACTGGAAAAAAAGTATTTTTTTCATAATTTCCGGATTTCTCCTTCTGATGATTTCATAAAATAGACAAAAACCAGTCTCCTCCATGTATCAGAAACTGGTTTTTTATTTATCCGATCACTTCTTTTGCAGCCTCTCCCAACTGTTCAAAAACCGGAATTACCTTTTTAAACTCTTCTGCCATTTTAGCATCCTCATTTGCAGAAATTGCATCATTTAAAGATACAATTGCCCGATTAAATTCTTCTTTATTGATTCTCTCTTTCCCATCATTCAACAACTCAATGGTGCCATTTACAACCTGAATCTCCCAGTTAATCGCATCTACAATGGATTTTAAAAACTTATCCGTGTCATCTAAACGCTCTCCTGACAACTCCTTTACAATAATTGTCATGTTCTTTACCAGACGACCGTTAAAGTCTGTTAAAACCTCTAATGCTTCCATCTGCTCTTTTCTGTTGTCTTCCATTTTTTTACCCTTATCTTTTCGATTCCTTTCTTGCATTATATATATTTATCGACAAATCTCCTGTATTTCATTAGTACCTTCTCTAACTGCAGTGTAATCTGCTTCTTTACTCAAACATGGTAAAGAATTATGCAAAAAAAGCCGATATTATTATCATAAATCACACTAACATAAATCGTAACATTTTTAAGGATATACTATGACAAAAATATTAAAACAAACAACCTCCGGCGGTATTTCTTTTCTGGAGCTTTTACTGGATGAAACTTTATGTTCCGGAAGTATTCTGGTTGAAAAGGAGCTTGCTATCGCAGCTGGCGGCATCAATCCCTACCTGAATGCAAAACAAAAATATGAACTTCTGCTGCGTATTGCAGCGAATGGTAATCTTATCTTTCTTCCGGAAGAGAAAGATCCTGCTCTCCCTTATCTTACTTTTAGAGGACGATGTTTCCAATGAAAACGGCTGGCAGACCGACTGTTAATCTAGTCGGGAAAATACAGCGCAGAGCTTCAGCAAAACAATTTATTTGACATGTACTACAGTCTCTTTTAGACGAGGCAGACCACGAAGGACGTAAGGAACAAACTCTTTCTTTTCTGGAACAGATGATCTCACATAATGATTCCTACTGGGAAAATTGCCGAGGGGAGACTGTCCCCATTTTAATCTATAAGGGAGACGACATCTGCCACAATGTGTTAAACGTCTTTGCAGAACAGTTTGGTACAGCATTAGCTGATGCCGGGCGTAATGTCATCTATTTTGACTGTGGCAAAGAAGATTTAGGCAGACTGACCTCTTATATGTACCAGCACTTTCAGGCTATCATCGGTATACAGTCTTACCTCTTTTCCGTTAAGATGAAAGATGAGGTTCATTATCTGCATGAATACCTTTATGGTCCTAAATACAATTTTATCTTTGACCATCCCATCTGGATGAAACAACATCTGATGCACCATTATCCGGATTTTTATGTTTTAACACATGATGAAAACTATGTTACTTTTCTGCAAAAATATTTTAAAAAAGAAGCCGTATTGTTTCCACCGGCAGGACTTATCCCACCTAAACAGACAGCTTCTGACGATTTTCAAACCATGTATGATGTTACTTTCATCGGCACTTATGGCGATTATATGCAGGAAGTTTTTCTGATACACCAGCTTGACCGTTCCAAACGGTTTCTGGCAAACCGTTTTTTGCTTAAAATGCGCCGCCATCCAGAGCTTACTTCGGAAGCTGCACTTCTTGCTGTTCTTCAGGATAAGGGCATGATGCTTTCTGACGAAGCATTTGTCTCTCTTTTTTATGAATTACGCCGCGTGATTTATTGTGTAATGCACTATTATAGATATCATATTTTGGAAACACTGTTGAAAAGCGGCATTACACTTGATGTTTTCGGAGAGACCTGGCAGCACTGCCCATTATGCCGTTACCAGAATCTGATCTGCCATCCGGATGTTACCGTAAAAGAAAGCCTCTCTATCTGGCAGCATTCTAAAATCTCTTTAAATATCATGTCCTGGCATAAAGGCGGATTCACAGAACGTATGGCAAATATTATGTTATGCGGGTCAGTTCTTGCAACGGATGCTACTACCTATCTGCAGCGTGATTACACCAAAGAAGATATGATTGTCTTTTCCCTAGATGCTCCGGAAACACTTTCGGAACAAATTCAGACATTATTACAGAATGAACCGCTGAGGCAGTCTATTGCTGCAAACGGAAAAGCCAAAACACTTAAGCTGCATACCTGGAAAAAACGTGCAGAAGAATTTTTAAAATTACAACAACAGATTACTGCAACTGAAGCAACTTCTCCAGCAACTGCACAACCTGCGCAGTAATACCGAGACGTTCTGCATCTCTTAGGATGATTTCTACACGGTGATTGAACGTATCTGTTTGTAGATAATCTTTTTTGTATCGCTGTAAAAGAATACAGCTTGCAATCAGATACTGCTCCGAATCACCTGATACCCCTAATGCGGAAAATTCCGCATCCAGTAGCACCTCATCCAGAAATACTGCCTGATATTCTTGCGCAATACGCAGGGCAAAATCATAATCTTCCAGACATTTTAGTTTTTCATCCAGACCTCCTACCTGTTCTACACACTCTTTTTTTACAAGCAGTGTAGGCATTCCAATCATATTGTCCCACAATAACTGTGTATAAATATCCCCACTCTTTTTTTCATAGGCAATCCGCTCATCCGGTAATGTAATGCTTCGCCCTGCCCCCATATCATATCTTAATTTATGATAACAAAATCCGGCATTCTTATCAGACAATATCTGTTTCATCTGCTTTTCCAACTTCCGCGCTCTCCATAAATCATCGCTGTCTTCAAATGCAATATAATCGTATTGTGCCATCTGTATGCCGCAGTTTCTGGCTTTCGACTGCCCTCCATTCTGCTGCATCTTATAATATACAATTCTGTCATCGTGATAGCTTCGAATGATTTGTTCCGTATCGTCTGTAGAACCGTCAGCCACTACGATCAGTTCAAAATATGGATATGTCTGTGCCAGCACACTTTCAACTGCTTTCCCGACCTTTCCTGCACGATTATACGTCGGAAGAACAATACTTACCGGTATCTCACTCTGCATCTTACTCATTTTCCTTCTGCTTTGCAGCTGCAATGATATGCCCTTTCTCTTTTTTTAATTCCTTCTCTATCTCACAAATAGATTTTCCAAAAAGAGTTTTACTGTCTATCAGTTCTTCTGCCCGTTTACGTGCAAGTACTGCCATCCTGTCGTAAAACTCTTTTTCTGTCGCATACCAGAGTATCAGTTGTTTCATGGCAGAATAATCTGGCACCCAAAAGTCAGCTCCTGCGGCAACTGACACATCTCCCACTGGCAATGTAACCGCAGGAATTCCCTGATACAGGGCTTCTGAAATCGGAACTGCCGCCTCCGCTTCTCTTTGGATTTACATATAAATCACAGCACTCTGTCACCGCAAGCGTCATCATCTGTTTTCCCAGATTGATACTGTTCTGGCGCAATCTCTCATATCCGTTTACCCTGTTTTCATAGGTATCAAATAGACCCATAAATGCAACAGCAATCCCTGCATTTTCTTCGAGCACTTCCTCAAGCATTTGCAACAGGGAATCATCTATTTCCTGATCCAGACGCCAACCAACCAGTAGCAGAATAAACTTATCCTGCCACAGCCCCAGCTGTTTCCGTGTATAACTATGTGTCTGCTCCTTAAAAGAAAACGTTAAACGGTGTCTGCTTTACTTTTTCTTCCTTTACTCCTAAAAATAGCAAGCTACTTTCTATCGTCTTCTGTCAAAGCCTTTATCTACCATCTGGTATTCGCCGCAGGAAATCGCAATTTTGGAAAATACCGTGCTGATCGTAATCTGCGGAACAAACAGACCACATAAATCTGCACAAGATGTCACTTCCTCCGATGCTCAGAATAAATTCCGGTTTCCGTTTCCTTACCAGTTGAATAATATCTGCCATGATCCCCAGATCCGGCATTTTATTTTCGCACTGATGAAATTCAAATGTTTCCCCCTTAAATGCCAATTCCTTTAAACCACTTAACTCTTCTGCATAGGCAGCATTTACCAATCCGTAAAACGGAGCCTGTCCTTTTGCCGGTATCTGCATCGCTGTATTGATTATCACGATCTCCTTTTTTTAAATATTTTTTTAAAACATAGCACCGGTCGAGCAATGTCTTTGTCGGTGCATGTTCCATTCCTAATACCTGTGATGCAAAAAAACAAACACCAGATTGTGATTTCGCTCCTGCCATGGCACATATTTCCTCTCTTTTATCCCAAAGCTGTTACAAAACAGTCCAAACAGTTCCCGGTAAAGTCTCGCCATTTTCTGATTGACTGCCGGTGTCTGCAGCTTCTGATTCAGAAACTGCACCGTTCCGATCTGCCAGAAATGACTTAATTTATTATATTCCCCGATATCTTCATACGAAGCATCTAAGATCAGATCCAGCAGCTCCAGTGCATAGGTTTCTTCGCCGCTCACCTTCATGCAAAACGACAATATATGCACCCGCATCCAGGCTGCTGCATTATCTGCTGCTCCCGCAATTTCCTGTAACAAGCTTTTTTGTGTTTCTGCCGGGTTCTTTTGTATTGCCTCTTCTGCCTGTTTTAAAACCTGCTCTATTTCACCGTATCTGGCAAAATAGTCCTCCATCGGATATGTTTTTATTACATCCAGATATTCTAAAATTGTCATCCTGAACTTACCCCTATCTAGTTATACTTCATATTTTCGGAAGTGTAACAATATTGCAAAACCATCTTCCCTATCTCCTGAAATTGCTCCGGCGTTAACTGTTTATCAATCAATTTCAAAAGTGTCCGATTGAAATCGTCCTCCTTGAAATAAGGATTCTCTAAATAATCCGGAAACAGCTCTCTTACACGCTTTACCATCCTTTGATACACATCAAATGGAGGATTGTCAAATTTTACAAATAATTTAATTAAGGTGCTGCAATAGAATGTATACAAAAAGCTAAACTCTATCTGCCAATAATATTTGTCAAAAATTCCCAGTTTTTGATACGTTTCTACTTTTTGCTCCTCTATTTTCATCTGATCCAGATGATAAGTCATATTTTTTTTGTATACTGTAGAATCTTCTCTTTGTCTGTAATGATAGCAATTATCAGCAATATGATAAAACGAACTGATATATAGCCGTATAACTGCCGACCAATAATTATCCTCGTATTTCAAATGTTCTGGAAATTTGATTTCGTTTTCTATAATTAACTGTTTTCGAAAAATACAGGTTACCAGTCCACCGCCATATCCTGGATGTGTAAAATCTCTGATCCAATGATCCCCACCTTCTACAATGCTATTTTCAAACTGATCAAAACAGTTTTCCTTTTTCTGATAAATAACTTCTCTTCCATCTGGATAATTCAACATTCTGCCACAATCTACAGCATCGCACTGATAATCCCTTGCACACGCATATAATTTTTCATACATTTCTGGTTCGATCCAGTCATCTGAATCAACGAACCCAATATAAGCTGCCTCTGCATAACTTATACCGACATTTTTAGCACCACCTTGAGACATATTTTTCTCAAGCTGGATTGCAACAACCTCTTTGGGATGTCTCTGCTCAAATTCACAAATACACCTCCATGTCTTCCCCTCATCTGTTGACGCATCATCCACAAATATAAATTGGAGTTTTTCAAATCCTATCGTCTGTTTTTCTAAGGAAGCCATACACTGTGGCAGATATTCTGCTGTGTTAAAACATGGAATAATGATTGAAATAAGTGGTTTCATCGGTCTTAGTTCTCCTTGTAAACTCTCTATTTTTTAGTATATAATAACCATATAGGAAATGCAAATGATACTAAGATCAGGAGTCGTTATGAATATTTTAATCTACCGTTATGGCAGCATCTGCGAACCGGATGTGATAACCGGTTTTGAAGAGCTTGGCAACCATGTACATGAAATTACCGCAGAGATTTACAATAAAGATTTATTACCCTCTGAGGGAGTTACCCTGCTGAAAAACGAACTGCTCGCACACAGCTATGATTTTGTTTTCAGCATTAACTTTTTTCCCTTTATTTCTGAAGTATGCAATATCTTTCAGATCCGCTATCTTTGCTGGACCGTGGACAGTCCGGTTATGGAATTATACTCCTATTCCATCAAAAATCCATGGAACCGTATTTTTTTATTTGACCTTGCGCAGTACAATGAATTTTCCCCAAAAAATCCGGACTGTATCTTTCATCTGCCGCTTGCCAGCAATCCAGCCCGTTGGGATCGTGTAATTTCTCATGCTACGCCGACTGACAACAGACGATTTTCCTCTGATATCTCCTTTGTCGGTTCTCTCTATACCGAAAAATCGCCTTACGACAAGTTGCAAAATCCACCTGCCTATTTAAGTGGCTATCTGGATGGCATTATGGCAGCGCAGTCAAAAATATACGGCTACCCTTTCTTAGAAGAATTATTAACGGATGAAATGGTTGCAGAATTCCAGAAACACTTTCCTGAATTTTATACGCCACCGGAAAATTTTATACGGGACGACCGTGTTACTATGGCTCGCATCTATTTAGAGCCCAAAATATCTGCTATGGAGCGTGTTGCCACAATGAATCTTCTGGGCTCCCACTATCCGGTACATTTATATACCGGAAGTGACACAACCGGTCTTCCGGTTAAAAACTGTGGGCTGGTAAAAACACTTACCGAAATGCCTCTGGTCTTTCATTACAGTAAGATTAATTTAAACATTACCTCTAAGTCTATTCATGACGGACTTCCCCTGCGCATTTTTGATGTGCTCGGCTGCGGTGGTTTCTTACTGACGAATTATCAGACAGAACTGGCACAATGGTTTACACCGGGTCGCGATCTGGAATACTATACCGGAGAAGATGACCTGCTAGAAAAAGTGGATTACTATCTGACCCACGAAGAAGACCGTGTTGAAATTGCGCACAATGGCTATGAAACAGTAAAAAAATATCACAATTACCCGGAACGTCTGTTGCAGATGATCTCACTTGCCTATGGCATTAGCCCCGGTAATGATACAGAAGGAGTGTTATGAAACTATTATTTCTCGATTCCCCTGCTTTTGCAAAGCAGGATATGTTAGATGCTTTTACCGAATGTGGACTTTCTTATGATTTATTTATCCATGAAGGATATCATGACAGAAAAAATGCAGCTTTTGACCTCGCCTTTGACAAAGCCGTAGAAGCTGTCTCCTATGATTTTGTCTTTTCCTTTAACTACTATCCGATTCTTTCGAATAACTGTCAAAGACATAGAATCCCTTATGTTGCTTATGTCTATGACAGTCCACTTGTCGCACTCTATTCCTGTTCCCTGATCAACTCCTGCAACTATGTGTTTCTTTTTGACAGAGCAACCTATCTCACTTTTCACAACGCAGGAATAAAAACCGTTTATTATCTGCCACTGGCTGCAAATGTCAGACGTTTACAGTCTATGGTCTGTCCGGATGCATTTCTCACGAAGTTGTGCGCAGAAGTCTCTTTTGTCGGTTCAATCTACAATGAAGATCACAATTTCTATGACCGGCTGGACAAAATTTCAGATTTTACCAGAGGATATCTGGATTCGATCATGGCAGCACAGCAAAAGGTTTACGGCAGTTTTTTCCTGGAAGAATTGTTGACGCAGCCCATCTTAGAAGATTTACAAAACTGCATTCCTTATCAGCCTATGTCAGATGGAACAGAAAGTGCCGCCTATGTCTATGCAAATTACTTTTTATGCCGTAAGATCACATCCAATGAAAGACTGGCACTTTTGAAACTGGCATCGGATGCTTTTCCACTAAAATTATATACCCACCAGCAATCGGAACAGTTACCACATGCCAAGTTTATGGGGCCGGTTGACTATTACAGTACCATGCCTCTTGTCTTCCAACACAGCCGGATCAATCTTAATATTACTTTAAAAAGCATCCGGACCGGTGTTCCGCTCCGGTGCATGGATATTATGGGAAGTGGCGGATTTCTGCTTACCAATTTTCAAAGTGATCTGCTGGATTTCTTTGTACCGGATGAGGACTTTGTCTTCTATGAAAGTGAAACGGATTTTATCGATAAAATCCGTTATTATCTCTCTCATGAGTCAAGCCGACAGCAGATCATTGCAAACTGCAGTGGAAAAATGGCAGAAGCCCACACCTTTGTGCATCGGGTTCACACGATATTAGACGTTTTAGCATAAACTCTTTAAATGAAAAACACCGGAAAGCAACCCTGCTGCTCTCCGGCATTTTTTAATCTTTCATCAATATTTCCTCGATATCCTCTGCCAACATCCTGGCTCCGTTCTGGTAACCTTTATAGAGCCGTAGTCCCTGCTCCAACAGTTCCTTTGGTCCCATCGTTTCTTCTGTATAGATGGTATCTCCCAGTTCGTATTCTTCTTTATTTGCATACATAGAGATAAAATCCAGTATTGTCTCCTGTGAGATTTCCTCATACTGCTGATTAGTCTTTCTTAATTTATCTAACAGCTTCTCCTGCGGCATCAAATGTTTTTCCATTGCATCAACTAAGGCTTCCTGTTGTTTTATCATGTCATCTATTTTTTCTGTAAAATCTGCAACTTCCTCTTTCATTCCACGCAGCCGTTTTAAAAGTCTCTTCTGCTGCTCTGGTGTGAATGCAGGAGGAATCTGTTTTTCGATTTCATAAATATCCAGTTCTCCCCTGCATTCCTGCGCAATAGTCTCCGCCAGAGTCTGCACGATAGTTCCCTCGATTTTTGCTCCGCCCTCCGTCGCATCGATCACTTTTATCTGATCCTGATTCATCTTGATCACTTTTTCAAACCACTGTTTATAAAACCACATCTGAAAATCGGTTTCTAACATTGTTCCATCAATGCCTTCCACTTCCACGATCTTACGTCTTTGCTTATACTGTTCATCACTTAGTGCTCTTCCCACAGTTGCTTCCTTCGTGTGCGTATTTCCTCCTGTAAAAGCCAGATCCTGTCCTATTAAAATAATTGTCCGAAATCCCAAGTACAAAGCTAATACAAACGCTTCAGAAGAAACACATCCTCCGGATGCAAAGCTCGGTATCGGGTATCCCAATTCTTCCTTTAGGGTTTCATTCCATTTCTGATAAAATGTTCCATAATAAAATACATCTGTTCCATAATTTTCTGCTATGGATTTGCGTGTGGTTCTCGTATACGCCCAGATAATATCTACTAGATCCACTCCTTCAAAGAAACGTTCCGGCGACCTTGCATCCACCGTGCATACCAGATCCGGTCGCACACCTGCCTTTAATGCTGTTTTAAGTGCCGCATCTACCACAATTACAAAGGCTTTTCCCTGTATCTGTTTTAACTGCTGGATATTTTTATCCAGCGAAGGTCCCGCCGAAACAATGATACATGGCATATCCGCTACATCGTAGGGTTCCAGTTCCCGACGCAGCTGTTCTATATTTTTATGATAAATACAGTTTTTCATATGAAAAAGTGTATACTGTGGTATTAATCGTTCAAATGTCATACTGGTGCTCTTATTTACCGTTTCATTCCACATCTGTTCGATGACACCATCCATAAAGGCTTCACATTGCCCATGGTATAACACATCATATCCCGGCAAAATGCAAAATTCCAGTAATTTAATCCTTGTGTAATTGATAATCCTGCTCATTACCGCACTGATATCCCTTTCCAACTCATAAAAGTAGAAAAGTGTATTTGTATCTACCACAATATCGCTGAAATCAAAATAATGGCAGTTTACAACAAATAATTCAAAATCCGGTTCACAGATTACAACCAGATTCGTATCATTGCAGTTTTTTAATATCTCCTGTACGCACCTGCCATCCGAAAACCCGAAAATAAAGTAGATCCCATAATCCCGTATCTGGTAGCGTTTGGCATACAGTTCTGCTGCCATCTGCGGATCCTGTCTGCTGTTTAAATACCGAACCCTGTTATTTCCTTTTACCCATGGGATCTGCATTCCATTTGCCGCAGTTTCTATTCCTGCTCTGTCTGCTACCTTATCTATCTCAATTTTTCTTATCTTCTCTGCTAATAACGGATATCTTTGCTCTATCGCAATCAAATTTTTTTCAAATAATTCCATTTTTAATAACCCATCCATCCAGTTTTTAATTATTTTGAAAATAGAACTGCATAAACAATACTGCCTTTTCCAACAGACAGTCTGCCATTCCGATCATATCCTGATTTTGATAATTTTCCAATAATTCGCGTAACATCAGTACTGCAAAGTCCCCAGCCGCCTGTACCTGTTCACTGGTCTGATTCTGTATCATATTCTGAAAAATAAGCAGTAGCTCTTTTACCTGCTGCATCGCTTCCTGCTCTCTGTTCTGATATAACATTATCACTGTTTCACTTATTTTTTGCTGTAAGACATTTTCATTCATAAGTTCGATTACCCTTATTTTATAAATTTAGAGAAAAAAAACCGGCAGTAAACTGCCGGTTTTTTAATTGAATTACTGTAACAGAGATAATACACCCTGAGTAGACTGATTAGCCTGTGCAAGCATAGACTGACCTGCCTGTGCAAGAATGTTGTTCTTGCTGTAGTTAACCATCTCTTCAGCCATATCTGTATCACGGATACGAGACTCTGCTGACTGAGTATTCTCAGCGATGTTATCAAGGTTAGCGATGGTGTGCTCCAGACGGTTCTGTAATGCGCCTAAGTAAGAACGCTGTTCAGATACTACGGAAATAGCTCCCTGAACAGCTTTCATAGCTGATCCTGCCCGAGTGAAAGATGTTACCTGTAATCCGTTAACACCAATTCCTTTTGCTGACATAGCCTTGATAGAAATTGTGATACACTGTCCACTAAGAGCACCAACCTGAAGCTTCTTTCCTCTAAAGTTACCATCAATTAAGTTCTGAGTATTGAACTGAGTTGTAGAAGAAATTCTGTTGATCTCAGATGTTAACTGATTGATCTCAGCCTGAATAGCTCCTCTGTCAGCTGTTGTATTGGTATCGTTTGCTGCCTGAGTAGCTAACTCATTCATACGCTGTAAGATTGAGTGAGTCTCATTTAATGCACCCTCAGCAACCTGGATTAAAGAAACACCGTCCTGAGCGTTGTCAGAAGCTTTGTTTAATCCACGGATCTGGCTTCTCATTTTCTCAGAAATTGTTAAACCAGCAGCATCATCACCTGCACGGTTGATTCTGTAACCAGAAGATAATTTCTCAGAAGATTTTGCCTGAAGTCCTGTTGTGATACCTAACTGTCTGTTAGCGTTCATAGCTGTAAGATTGTGCTGTACTACCATAATTCATTTTCCTCCTTGAATTGACTGTGGCTTCCATGCCGCATCGTCTTAATTTTGCAGCTTTCCTTCCCGGCCGTACGCTCCATTCTGTTCCACTGCCAAGTAACTTTTTCAAGTAATGTTCATCATCACTTTGTTTACTTGTATTATATATCGGATGTTCATCCCGATACTTTATAGTAAAAAAGAAATTTTTTCTTTTTCTATCTCTATTTCTTCTTGTCCGTAAACACCGACTCGCCATAGTTTGTCTTCATCATATTTTTATAATACTGATTTACAACACGCTGACTCTTGCGGACTTCTCTGACCTGTTTATGTACAGATGCAAATTTTTTTGTCATTAAATCTTTATTGCGTGTTTCCTGTACCTGTATGGTTGCACTTTTACTGGTTAATTTACGGATATAATCCTGCATCTGCGCTATTTCATCACGATAAAGATCCTGATGATTCTTCAAGTCATCTTTTACCCGGTCAAATAGTTCCTGGAAACCATCATCCAACAGATCCAGCTGTTCGATCTGCTTTGACTTTTCCTCTACTGTCTTATCAAAATCATCCGGATCTAATGCCGGATTTTCCAATTCTTCACCCTGCCTGATATTTAATTCCATGATGGTGTCTAAAATTTCGCATTTTTTCTTCAGGTCTCTGTATCATAACCGGAATATATTGATTCTTCTCCATATTCTCTGTACCCTTACTGCTGCGTATGTGCCAGTTTCATAACTTCTTTCCATGTATCGCGCATGGTACGCAAGTGTTTCAGCACTTCTTCCATGATCTCTTTATCTTTTTTCATGTTTGCATCACGTAAACGAACCATCAGATAATTATATACCTCATCAAAGTCTTTTGCCACCGGATATTTATGATTTAAAGTACTCTGAAATTCCTCAATAATACGCTCTACTTTCATGATATTATCATGCGCTTTCTGAATATCTTTTGCCTCGATCGCCTCAATCGCAATATTTGCAAACTTGATTGCTCCCTCATAAAGCATCAGTGTCAGTTCTGCCGGTGAAGCAGTCATAACTTTGTTGTTTGCATACGCTGCGTATCCTCTGTTAGCCAGCATAAATCATTTCCTCCATGTGTTATATAATTTTAGATATAATTTTCTTTATGTCACAAATATCTGTCCCACATCTATGTGGGGCAGATATTTAAATTTATCACTCTCTTTTTTATTTTGCCACCATTTTCAGCAATTTTATCAGCCTCCAAACAGGTTGGATAATGAAGATGTCTGGCTCTGTAATTTAGACAATGCTGTCTCCATTGCAGAGAACTTCTTGTAATATGCGTCCTCCTGATCCTGCAGTTTCTGCTCCCACTTTTTGATCGTGGTAGTGTAATCACTGTATTCGGATGCCATCTCTTTATCATTGTATACTTTATAAATACTGCTTAAAGTTGAAGATTTCATCTTCGTTCCAATTGCATCATATAAATTGGTCGTAAGCTGCTGCATAAAGGAAACGACCGTATCCGGATCAGAGTTGATCATTGCCATCAGCTTATCTTCGTTTCCGGAAGTTGCTGTATCGTCCTCATCACCGTCAATATGATATGCATTCTGCTGGTTCCCCGGTGCATTCAAGAAACCCAGTGTCTTGATTCCAAAACTTGACAGATAATATTTCTTGCCATCAATCGTAACCGGCTGACTCATGGCATTCGTCATCAGATTCATGACACTTTCCAGGCTGTCATCACGACGGAGCAATGAAGATTTAATTTTCTCTTCCCACTTCTCAACCTCAGAATCAGACATTGCACTCTTTTCATCATCTGTCAAAGGCTCATATCCCTTTGCCGTATCTGCGTTGTAAAGTGATGTCATTTCGTTGATCAGAGAATTGTACTGTGTCAGGAAACTCTTGATCTTATCGTAAATTGCCTGTGTATCAGTCGCAGTTGTGACAGTGATCGCATTGGTATCCCCATCTCCGGTTGCCTGCATTGCAGTAATGGAAAGACCGTTGATAGAGTAGGTATTCAGTGAACTGGTGTATGTAATACCGTTTAACTTAATCTCAGAATCACAGCCATCAATCTTCTTAGCACCTGAGTTTGTTAATGTAGAACTCTGATCAAGGATCCTCTGTGAATCCTGTACTTTGTTTACAAATGCAGCCAAAGCTGTTGTATAATCCGATGAAGTCGAATCCATCGCAGCCAGATCTGCAAGTACCGAATTGTCATCCATTTTTTTCTGTGCAGTAGTCATAGCAGTCTGATTCTCGGTAATTTTCTCTGCATACTTGTTAGTTACCTCTGTAACTGCACTTGCACCGCCACTCTGATATGCCTGCTGGATGGAAGAGATAATATTCTTTCTTGAATATGTATCAGTGTCATTCAAAGAATCCTCAGCACTCTCATATACATTAACCTTCTCAATATTAGAGGTCAATTTGGAAATAACTTCATCGGTAAGTGTATCCTTATGATCCTCCCTGAACCTGCTCAGTAGATCTGCTGCACGGGTTGTATCAGACAATGCTGTATTTTCCATGACTGTAAGTTGTCTTAACTTCTTTTTTCTGGATCTTCTGTAACTGTCGCTGTTCTTCCATTGCTAACCGCATTGCCATCGCTGTCGATTTCTGTAAACGTATTGTTTTCCAGCTTATAAGTTTTTCCATCGGATCCGGTATAGTTTCCTTTTTCATTTGACCTATAAACAATGCCATCATTATCTGTGTATTCCGTGTATCCTTTTTGTGCTACATCAGCCTGATAATAATTCGTTGTCTCATTTTTCATGGCAATTTTGGCTTCCTGTCCATCCGAAGCAGTGTAAACATAATATTCATTGCCGTCACTGTCCTTCTCACCGGTTGCCTTATAAACCAGACCTGCACCTGAATCTACATAGTTGCCATCTGCATTTTTAGTATAAATGTTGTTATGATCATCTTTTGCTGTCGTGATCGCCTGAATGTATTTTTTATCATTTCCACTTCCGTACTCATAAATAGTACTTCCATCATCCAAAGTCGTTGATTTGGTGTATACATTTCCAGACGCATCCATCACAGAATTCACTCTCTGTGTTGCGCTCATTCCAAGTAATGTGGTAAGTTTCTTCTGCTCATCTGTAGTTAAGCCACTATTTTTTAATGCATCCTGCATTTCAGAATATGCTGTCGCATATCCATATGCAGATGTAAGATTTGTATTCTGGGCAGAAGCTGTCTCATACGCTGTCTTTGCATCCTGATATGTCCGAATAGCATCCACTACATTCTGCTGTAATTTATTGCCATCTGCACCATAGTACTGCGTATAAGACTTATATGTTGCATTTGTTGCATCAGAGCCAACACTCAGTCCTAACTGATACAGCGCTCTTGCACCTTCTGTATTTCCACCGGTCAGGGTAAAATCGTTATCTTTTCCGGTATCCTTTGAGCTAATGAAGATACGATGATTTGTTGCATCATAGTTTGCACTGACACCGGCATCTTTTAATGATGCAATCACATCACCAACGGTTGATCCCTGTGTCAATGTAATCTCTTTTGTTGTACCATCACCCTTTGTCAGATTGATCTTTGCATCTCCACCTGTATAACCTAGTTCAGCAAGTGTTGTGGATGTCGTCGTCTTGCTTGAAAGCTGCGCTCCGGTCAGATAACCTGCCTGTGCAACTTTAAGAATATTTAACTGCTGTGTTCCGGTCGGTGCATTATTTCCTGCCTTTACCGTTGCTTTGGTAGAATCGGAAACAGTTGTTGATTTTAAATTATATGCGGTAGATAATTTCATGTTGCCGACGCTGCTGTAAAGACTGTAAATCTTCGTATTCAAAGATTTCCACGCATCCTGTTTCCAGGATAATTTTGTCTGTGCCTTTTTGTATTTGTTGGTCTTGTAATTGTAGGATGATACCAGAGCAGAAATAATGGACTCTGTATCAAGACCTGATGCTAAACCGGTAATTCTGATTGGCATATTATCACTCCTATCTGATGAAAACTCTCATCTGTTGTTCTTCCTGTATTTGATATAGCTGCCGACAGTCTGTGCTGCCTTTATTTCTATTTTTGTTTACATCTTCTCATCCACTAAAAGTCCTGCGACTTCCCAGACCTTTGCAATCATGTCAAGTGTTTTCTCCGGTGGATATTCCTTTAAGACTTCTTTCGTGTCCTTGTCCACAATCTTGATCATAACACGGTTCGTGGCATCGTGAATGCCAAAGACTGCTTCCGAATTGTGTGCTTTCTTATTAATTTCTTCTACAGCTTTGCGGATCTGGGTGTTATTTCCTGCTCCTACGAGTGTTTCCTGCTCCTCATCCTTGTCGTTTCTGGCACTCAGACTGTTTTTGGTATCCGTACTGTTTTTGTTTTCTGCCTTCCATGGAGTTGTGATGTTCTCCACTGTCTGCGTTGTACCGCCTGTAGCACTTCCGCTACCTGCAGCACTGCTATTTCCTGCTGCAGCTGTCTCTACGGATTTGCCGTAAGATGCTGTCGATGTTTCCTGTATCCGTTGAACTCCCATGATCCTGACCTCCGTTTCCATGGTATTCTCAGCTTCTTTCTGCTGTGATTCACACTTCCCTGTGTCTATCTGTGCATGCCGGCTATCTTGTGGCCTGTATGCTAATCTACTTAATCTGTGATTTATATCGGTTTCTTTGCGTATAAAATTAATACCGGAGCCGCATTTTTCTGCCTGTATAACAGAATGCACGGAACGAGGTACGAGTGAACAGTAACAATGTACGCTCAGCGGTCATTCTATTATTGTGAATTATGTGCTCCGGTATTTTTTAGAGCAGATCTTTTAAGGATGCGATCGCATCGATATTAAGAGCTGCCTTATTTTCATTCTGAATCTGAAGATATACTTCCTTGCGGTATATCGGCACTTCTTTCGGTGCTGATATGCCGATTTTCACCTGATCTCCGCGGATTTCAAGCACTGTGATCTCAATGTTATTGTTTACCACCAGAGATTCACCCTTTTTTCGTGTCAATGCCAGCATTTTTATTCCTCTGCTTTCTTTCTGCCTTTTACAGCTTCATATACATTAAACTTGATCGGATAATCATCCTCGACGATCACCTGGCAGCCTTTTCTGGTGTCTGTATTAATCACCAGCGGTGCCTTTAGATTAACAGTCGTATCTTTTTTATCCGCCGCTGCTGTGAGCGTTACAAGTATGTAGGTATTATCCTCTGTAAGATCTCCAAGTGGCGTCAGCATCTCATCACTTACCGATGGTGCATAATCAGGTTTGATCTCATTCGGATGCATGACCGGAAATGCAATTTCCGGTTCGTCCATGGACTGAAACCACATGATCGAGGACGGTGTTCTCTCTTTTTCCTTATCAAAAATCAGGGTAAACTTTCTTAAATCCGGGAATCCGATCATTCCATTCTCTAAAGTAATGATCTTCTCCTCGTCAATATCTATCTCCCCAAAAAGCCTTGTATTTGCTTTCATTCCCTTTTCCTCCTGATGCAATCTGTATGGTCACGACATGTATTCTAAGAATATTGCCGTTATTTCTGCTGTTAATATAATTTACAGATAGCTGAGCAGTGTCACCTGATTTACCTTGGAAGCTGCCTGTAGTGATGACTGATAAGCAGTGTATGCCGCTGTATACTCCAGAATGATATCTGAAAGTTCTCGGTCTTCATTCTTGGACTTTAACTCTTCCATCGTTTCCTGCTCATTTGACATACGGTTTTTCGTCAACGCAAGGCTCTGTCCTTTACTTCCGACATCTGTTAATGCAAGATTGACCTTCTGCAGATAGGTATCGCAGTTTCCAATGTAGCTGTTATAGAGCTTTTGCATATTATCATTGGCATAATCGCGCTCTTTTTTCGCTGCTGCGATCCACTCTTCTAATTTTGCCTGACAGTCATCCGAAGAATATTCCTGCATTTTCTTCATGGCATTTAAATCTGTCACTTTCTGTTCTGCGTCAAGCGAACGCTGTACAGCATCGATCAGCTCATCCACATCCCTGCTGAGTCCGTGATCAAATACATTTGATGCCTCTGTATTGACAGTAAGTGTCTGGTTTGCAGCCACTACATAATCGATATCCTGATAGATCTGATTGCCATCTTTATCATATTTCTCATACTTTAACTTATTGTTCGTATCTGTAATATTCGTGCAGTTGTAATAATATTCCGGACGAAGTTCACCATTTGTAAATCCGGTCTTTGTATAGGAAATATCCAAAGATGCTTTATTAGTGGAAAGTGTATCTGCTGCTGTTTTGCTGAATACCATTTCTCCGGTATTACGGATCAGCACTGCCTCTCCATCTGCAATGTCATATGATTTTGGTGTTTTCGTGGATGCTTCTAACCATTTATCATAAGAATCATATACGGTAACATTCATATTTCCCGTCTTATTGACAGGCGTTGTCCCTGTTGTATCTGTATAATTGTAACTGATCGTTACCGTACTGCCATTTGCAGAGGTTTTTGTGGTAGTTCCTGCTGCATCTGTCACATCCAGGCTGTCAATGCTGTCATAGCCAAGACGGATTCTATTATAAGCAGCCTGGGTTGGAGAAGCGATCTTTGTGCCATCTAACACATCTGCCTTATTTCCCGGAACTGTAACATCATTTCCATAATACCGGTGTTCCTGCAGATCAGCATACGACATCTTCTGGTCGATCTCGTATGAAGTCTTTTGTTCGTCTTCCGTGAATGTCAGCTTTTTATTTGTGCGGTATCCGGTAAATACTGTTCTGCCGGCATAGTCTGCATTTCCCTCTGCATATACTTTGTCACGAAGTTTTTCCAGCTGTGTCAGGATTGTTTTCCGGTTGTCTGTCGTCAGGGAATCCTGGGCACCGTATTCACACTGGGTACGGATCGTCTTGATAACGTCCTGCATACTGGAGATTGCAGTCTCCGTTACATCCAGCCATGATTCTGCATCTGGAATGTTCTTCTCGTAGTACTGGTCGATCTCGCTTAAGGTACTGCGCAGACGGAGTGCACGGATCGCCGTTACCGGGTCATCGGAAGGACGCTGTATTTTTTTCTGGCTGGTCATCTGATTGTTCAGTGTGTCCACATTTCCTTTATTTCCATTGATATTAATGGATGTATTATGCAATATGATATTATTTGTAATACGCATTGCCATTTCCTCCTGTTATAAATCCGTTTATACTCCGGTTTCCTCGATCAGTTTGTCATATACTTCTGCCATAACTGAGATCATTTTAGATGATAAATTGTAGGCATTCTGGAACTTGATCAGATCAAGTGCTTCCTCATCCTCATCCACACCGGAAACAGACATTCTCTGTGTCTCAAGCGCTGCCTGTATATTTGTATAATTGTTGCTGAAGATCGTAGACTGCTGTGTATCAATGGAGATATCAGAAATCATACATTTCAGGAATCCTGATGCATTTCCTGCACGGAATAAAACCGTATCACTCTTTAATTTTGCCAGATCTTCCACCAGTTTATACTTATCTACACCTTCCTCTGTATCTGCCTTATACTGTGCAGCCAGTTTGGAAGAATCTTTTACACAAATGGAAGATACACAGATATTGGATGCTGTCAGTTTGTAATAGGAGCTTGCGCCACAGTCTGTCGTGTTTCCATGATTCTTATCGCTCTTTCCTAATACATATTCCTCACCGGTCACCTGATCTGCACCGGTAAAGAAAGAATAATAGTCTGTTGCATTTCCGTCTAAATCCTGTCCTTTTAACATGATATCATTAAATAAAGAACAGAAAGAACGTAAAAACTGATTCATCTGTGACATGTAATACGGAACACCCATGGTATCAACAGAGCTTCCGATGGATGCCTGCATACCGTCTACCTTATTGGACTGCTGCTGGCTTAATGCGTCCTCAAGTTCGAAAGTATAGGATGTGATCTTGCCATTGGCATCCGTCTCAAATGTAAAATTCGTATAATTGTAATCTTTTCCGTAAATGGTGAGTGTACCGCTCTCCGGCACTGTCATTGCCTCAATATCTGTGATGGAAGGACTGACTACTTTCACATGTTTGCTGTCGATCACTCTTGCCTCACCGGTAAAGTTCTCTCCGTTGTTGCCATCACGGATATCAAACAATGCCTTTAAGGTACCTGACATGGAACTTGCGCCAGCTTTGAAGCTTGTTTGCCGGTTTTCTCCCATTTAACATCATATAAACCGTCCATATCGGACTGGTTTACTTTATTTTCCCTTGCAACACATTTTAATGTTTCATAATCGTAGGTATCTACCAGTACCTGACCACCGATCTTAACTGTAAAGTAATTAGCTCCTGTCGGCAGTTCCGGATCGTTTGAGTTCTGTACCGGAAGTTCCTCTGCCTCTGTCGGAACAATCTTGGATAGCTCATCGATCAGTAAGGCTCTCTGGTCACGCAGTTCGTTCGCATAACCACCCTGAATTTCAATGACGTTGATCTGGTGGTTTAAACTTGCGATCTTCTCTGCAATGGAATTGATATTCTGTACTGTAGATTTGATTTCCTCGTTGGCATTATTCTGAATATCTCCCAGTCCGGATGCAACGCTGTTAAAGAATGTTGCAAAGTTCTGGGCACTTCCGATAAACTGCTGACGTGTATTCACATCTCCGGCATTGTTCTTTAAGGTATCTAAGTCATTAAACATCGTGTTTAAGATTGTTGAAAAACCTTTGGAAGAATCATCATCAATAAAATAATTTTCAATCTGCTTCAGGTAATTGAGCTTCGTCTCATATAAACCGACAGATGACTGGTTGTACCAGTATTTGTTGTCATAATACTGGTTGCGAAGCTGTTTTACGGACTCGGTCGTAACACCGGTTCCCATACTGCCGTATTTTGCATAGGCACGAATAGACTCGGAAGCAACACGGTTTGCCTGCTGTTTGCTGTATCCTTTTGTCTGTACATTCGATATATTATTTGCACTCGTATTTAAGGCAACCTGATATGCACTTAATCCCGAAGATGCAATTGTTAATCCAAAAAATGTTGATGGCATGTTAACCTCCTATGCTGCTATCCAAGCTGTGTGATCAGATGCTCGATCATCTCATTAATAACATTAATAAAACGGCTGGATGCATTGTATGCGTTCTGGTATTTGATCATATAAGTCAATTCTTCATCCGAAGAAACTCCGATTACCTGCTGTCTCTGGTTATCAACTGACTGTACCGTCTGGGACAGGTTTGTTGCAGTAGAATTGTATACATTTCCGTAGGTAGCAACCTCTCCGATCATAGCTGCATAATAGTCCTTAAAGCTGTATGCCTTTGTGTCATTCGGATTGACTGTAAGGCTTTCTTTATCCCACACTGCTGCAAGTGTCGCCATCAGTGACTGGTCTACATCTCCATTCTGCCGTAAATGTGGAAGTAGTGTTTCATCTGTGATCAATGCGCTGTTCACACTTGTACTTCCCATCGTGTACTGCTTTGTTGTATCAGCCGGATCTTCTTCATTGTATAAATAATAGGTCTTTGTCTCACCAGAAGCCGGATCTGTATAGGAAACCTCCGTATAACGTTCTGTTCCAAGTCTTGTAAATAACTCCTGTGGCGGAAGTTTGCCATCTGATCCCACTGCGCATTTATCTGCATCTAAGATCTTCGTATTTGCTGTCACGGTATAGGTATTGCCGTCTGCATCGGTCATGGTAACAGATCCGTTTCCTGTCAAACCTGTGATGTAATTCGATGCTTCCGTATTCGGGCATAAGATATCGTTGATCGCCGTTGCAATTCCATGGAACAACTGATCCATCTGTGCTTCTGCACGGAGCATAACAGACATGCCTGTCGTATCATCATAAGTCTTGCCGTCCACTCCAAGAATATCCTTGTAATTGGCAACTTTATCTCCTCTCGCAAGCACAAGAGCTTTGATCTCTCCCATATCGTTTTTATTTTCCGTGGAAATATCACGGTTAAAATTAAACAGATAGGTATACTCACCCTTGTCCGGATCTGACAGATGGGACCAGTATGGTGTCACAAATCCTGTCGCTTTGTCCGTCTGTTTTTCTACTTTATAGTAGCCGTTCTCATTGACAAACTCGTTGCCTTCCACGCTGACGCGCACGACACCGTTTACCTCTTCTTTATAAGAAATATCAACAAGACTTGCCAATTCATCTAATGCCAGATCTCTTGCATCACGCAGTGTCATTGCAGTTTCAATATTTCCTGCCTCGATCTTCTGGATCTGCAGATTTAGTTCACTGATCGTCTTTCCAAGTTCATTGACCTGATCAATGTCATCGGAAATCTGTGAATTGATATTATACTGATAACTCTTCAGTCCAGAATAAACAGCACTTGATCTGCTGGTAAAAAAGCTGTGCCTTCTGAATAACAAGATTCTGATATACGCTATCCTCCGGGTATTTATATAGCTCCTGAAATGAGCCCCAGAAATCGGTTAATGCATCCTGAAAAGCCTGTCCCTCTAATTCCTGATAATAGTTCTGCACCTCTGTCAGTGCCTCACTGGTCGATGCATAAAAAGACTGACGGCTTGATTCCGTACGATATAACCGATCTAAGAATACATCTCTTGAATGGACAACATCTCCGATCGTTACACCAAGACCGGATTGCTGATTGCTGATTGCTGCTGTTGTATTAAATGTGACATAGTCACGGTCTGCAAACAAAACGCTCTGACGCACATATCCTGTTGTGTCTAAGTTCGCCAGGTTGTTTGATGTTACGTTAAGTGCATTCTGACTGCTCTGTAAACCGGCTACGCCGATAAACATACTTCCAAAACCATTTGCCATGGTAGTTCCTCCCTGCTTTTACTATTGCTTCGCGTCGAATCCACTGCTGCCTAAGATATCGCCTGTATTATAGGCATTCTTATCATAGTTGGCAGTCTCAGGTGCCTGTCGCGTACTTCTCAGCAAGGTAAGGTCAAATTCCACCATCTCCAATGCCTGTTTTAAAAGTGCTTCATTCTGTCTGTTTAGCTGCTGCATCTTAGCACCGGCCTCAAGCAGCCTGTCACGCTGTCTGGTAAGTGCTTCCTGTTCTTTTGGCTGCTTGTTAAGATATCCGATCATCTTTGTGATCGTCATCTCTTCCGGGCTCTGACCTAAGACAGTCGCCATATCCGTCAGGACACGGTTTCTTTTATTGGAAAGATTAAGAAGCACGCTCGCAGCATCCTGCTCTCTCGTCGTAACATCCGTAAGATGTTCGATATTGCCCTGCACCACTGCGTCTGTTTTTTCAGTCGCAAGTGTGATCAGTTCCTGATACTGCTTCTCCTCTTTACCCAGCACATCCAAAAGCTCTTCCATTAAACTAGCCACAGATTCATCCTCACTTTTACTTTACTAAAGCATTGTACTTTTCTAATAACTTATTCGCGAAATCATTCATATCCACGTTATAATTACCAGAGTCCAACCTTTCCTTAAGCTGTGCGACTCTATCTTCCCTGATATCCGAAGCATCTGCCACTGCCTGCTTTGCGATCTGGTAATCACGTCCCATAGAAGAGATCTGCACTTCATCGCGTCCGGTGCTCATCTGCTTTGTGTTCTGCACTTTCTGCGTTTTCTCTCTATTGTAAAGTTGTGCCACCTGATTATAAGCTTCTACTCGCATAATGGCATCTCCTTTCTTCCTTGAAATTCGCTTTCTAGTTTTTATATCGGACGAATCATTTTTTTCATTAGCGCAAATATGAAAAAAGAAAATGACAGGTCACCACTTTTCGCAGTATCCTGTCATTTTTCTACTGGTATTCACGGATCAGGCAGTATTGTTTCAGTGGGAAGTTCTTCTCCACAATTCCATACACCTGAAATCCAAAGTTTTTATAAAAATCTACATTTTTTTTCATTGTGTGTTTCCAACGATATCATCATGTGGTGTTCCTGCGCATATGCGATCGTTTCGTCTAACAGTTTCGCAGCGATCCCATGGTGCTGCATTTCCGGATCGACTGCAAGATAAATAATATGAAGTCTCTGTGTCTGGTGCAGCTGATCGGTCCAGCTTGAGTTCAGGTAATCCCCACCCTTGATAAAATTGTGGAACGTCGCAAGTGTCGGATCTTCCTTGATCAGGAAAGCGTCCGTATGGATCGTCGCCCATGACTCCGTCAGAAAAAAGTGGAACATATTAATGTGTTCCGCCTCATCCGACACGACAAGAATGCTGTTTAATTCTTCGCTGTCCGCAAAAATCTCACATGTCTCATAAAATTCATCCATATCACATTGAAATAATTCCGGCATCAGCCGTTTTCTTATTTCGGCATCCGGGATCAGCGTTTCATAGAGTGGATCATGCGCAAAACAGCGGTATAAAAGCTGCTCTAATTTTGGCAGGTCCTCGCGCTGTACCCGGTATAATTTGTCCGATTTCATATTTTTCTTATCCCCTTTTTATTGTATCAGAACATTTCCTTTACCGTCTGACTGATTTCTTTTAAGGTCTCGCAGAGACGTCTGGTCTGTTTTTTATAGCATTCCTTTAAGTAATGCAGTTCTTCCCGGTAATCTGTGTCTGCTTCTTTTCTCTTTTTCAGCAGGCATTTCACCACATGGTAGAGATCCTCATGCTCTAACAACCGGCCATAACCCCATTTTAAACGCTCCTTCGGCTGGTTGAACACATAATCCGTAAAATGGCGGTAGACATATTCATCAAACATAAACGCATACGCATTGTTATCCACCTGATAAATTTTTTCCAGTGCGTTATCCACATCAGACTGTTCCAGAGCGTTTATAGTGTCCTGCAATAAGCCAATATTTTTCCACAATATCTCATGTGGGAAAAATACCTCTCCATACCAGTCAATGCGGTCCAAAAATGAATCCTGCTCCCTGTTTGAATTTTTACAAAGCAGTTGTTTTTTCTCTTTCCCTGTTTTCCGCAAAGAGCTGCTCCGCCTCTTGCATGTTACCTTCTGCAAGAAGTGCGTGGTAGCGGGTATTGATAGCGGCAGTCTCTTCGTAAGACTGTTTTGCTTTTTCCTGTGTCTCTTCTGTTACCTGAATTAATTTTTTTGTGATTGCAGCGATCTGTTCCTGTGTTTCTTCCACTTTCGCTGCGATTTCACTGCCTCCGGCAAGTATGCGCTCTAACACCGGTGTAAAATCAAGCGGCACAACTGCCGTTTCATCCAGTGCTAAGATCAGCAGTGCGAACAGCTCATGGTGCAGCCGGTAAACCGCCTCATCATAAAAATCATCATTATCAAACTGGGAATGGTAATGTGTTTCCATGAAACTTCCGCCGGTAAAATCATTGACCATGGAAGGGATTCCTGCGATTGCCATCGAAAAATCATCTGACCAGGTTTCGATCGGTGCCGTCACGCTTGTCATCTCAGGATAAGCCTTTGTCAGTTCCGGAAGTCCGTCTAAATATTCTTTTATATAATGTACATATTCATAACAGCAGCGGATTCTTGCACGCGTGCCGTGTGCCAGCGCCGGCAGCTCAAAATTCAGATCTGCGATCACTTTTCCGACCCATTCCGGATGTGCGGTAAAAATCTGCTCGTAAGCTCCGGTCGACCAGTCAAAGTTGGAATCAACAACGCCCCATTCCTCTGCCGCCATCGCACAGAACACGATCGTGTTGTTCGGCTTGAATCCGCTTTCAATCAGCGTTTTTGCAATGCCAAACATCATGGCGACTGCCGTATTATCATCTTGAAATCCACTGAAATAGGAGTCATAGTGTGCAGATAACAATACCATGCGCTCCGGGTGTTTTCCCGGAATACAGCCTGAAATGTTATAAGTCGCGCAGTCACGTTTTACCCGGCTGTCGGCCTTCAACCATACGGTTGCTTCTTTCTCTCCATCCAGCAGTTCCCGCAATAATGCAGCATCCTCCCTTGAGATGGAAAATGCCGGTGCATCCTCCGGTCCGGCGATATCCTGTGCGTTGAGTGCCTTCGCATCGACTTCTCCATAACCGCCACACTGCACAGCGATCACTGCCGCCGCACCTTTTAAATGTGCCTGATAAACCGGATAATTGATCCACCACTCATCTCTCTGGTTGATATCCACTAACACCAGTTTTCCGGTTACATCTTTCCCTTCATAATCCGCTTCTGTTCCCTTTCCAAGATACATCAGGGAAAATGCCTGCTCACCGTCCGTTACAAAATCTGTCTGATATGCCCCGAGCAATGCGGTATGCCTTTTTCCCTCTTTCGTTTCAAACGTAAGCTCCGCATTTTTAAACTCCCAGCCATCCACGGTAACCGCATTTTTACATACATCCGACAGTCCAAGTTTTTGCATCTCATCCTTTAACATTTCCCCTGTCAGGAATTCTGCCTTCGAACCCGCAGGACGGTAACCGAGTTTCTCGTTTGAGCGAAACTGCTCCATCCGTTTTGCAAGCTGGTACGAGTAATCCGTATCAATATTTTTTATGACCGCTTCCTGCATTGTCATGTGTGTCACACCTTCTTTTTTGCTTCTATTTTTGCTGTTTTTTGTGTTATCTATTTCTTTTTGTATTCAAATTATTTCCTGTTTTTGATTATAACACACTTTTTTGTTATGAACAGTCTTGTGGGGGGATTTTGAGCCGATATAATTATGTGGATGGGTTCGATTCGGATGGACATGGCTGTCGGTATTATTATCGGCGGTACTTTTACAAGTATTGTGTCGTCACTGGTCGAGGATATTATCAACCCGTTTCTTGGAATTTTCGGTGGCATGAATTTTGACAAGCTGCACTGGAATATTGTTGGGGATGTCACATTGAATTACGGAAAGTTTCTGACTGCCGTGATGAATTTCCTGATCATGGCTTTTGTTGTATTTATACTGGTGAAAGCGTTAAATACCGCTGCCCGCATTGCACCTCTATCTTAGATGCAAAGGCAGTGGAAGCATTTGAGAAAAATTTTGTAATTTTCATTTGCCACAGCAGATGAAAATTCAGGCAAGTAATTATACGAAATGTGAATGATACATTACACTAGTTCAGGCTGTCTGTCTTTGTGTCATGAACGATACAAAGCAGGCATGTCTGTCCATCCATTTTCCGATCAGTCCGATCACTTTTCCCATAGTAAATGCGGCTAAAATGGTTCCGATCCCAAGGCCGTCAAGATGTCCTAAAAATGCAAAGGTCAGTCCGGCTGTCACGGCAAGGCAGGTAACATCAAATCCAACTTTGATCTTAGAATAGGTAACGGATGTGATATCCGACAATTCTCTCGGGAATAAATCCGTCGGTATGATCGGCAGTTTGCATCGGTTCGACAAAGCAATTCCAATACAGAGCAAAATATAACTGATCAGAAAATAGATTACACGATATCCCGGCGTCAGCGGCAAAACATTGATCCAGCTCTCATGCACATCCAATAATTCGCTGAATGCAAATCCCACTACAAAACTGAACAGATACTGCGGCACAAATTTTTTCCGCAGGATCATGAGACTTAGCACCAGAAGTCCCTGAAATATATAAGTCCAGGTTCCAAGCGATACGCGTGTGAAAACTTCGGAAAATGCATACGGCACGCTTGATATTGCCGAGATGCCTGCGCCGGAATGCAGCATCAGTACAACACCAAGACTGTTGATGGCAACTGCGACCATGAGTGCAAGTTCCCCGCGGACCGTGCGGCGGGATTTTTCTTTCTGTATTTCTGTTTCTTTCATTTTAAATATTTCCTCCCGGGGAAGTTTTTACAGAAGTCCTGTTTCTGCATTTATGGCCATCCCCAAATTTCAGAAACACTTTACACCTTTCTAATCCATTTAACAAATCAATAGTTTTTATAGTTTGATAGACAGTATCTATTAATCGTGATAAAATGAGCAAAACAGGGAGGAAAATCCTCTCCTCGCCATTGGGCAAATTTTACCATGTAAAATTGGATTTTGCTTCGCAAAACAAGGAGGATTGCCATGAACTTATTCCAGCTTCGTTATTTTGTAACTTTAGCAAAAATGCAGCACTACACAAAGGCTGCACATGAACTTTGTATCACACAGCCTAGTTTAAGCCATGCGATCTCGCAGTTGGAGGCAGAACTTGGCGTGGCACTTTTTGAAAAAAGCGGGCGCAATACTACACTCACAAGTTTTGGGGAAGAGTTTTTAATCTGCGCAAACCGCACGCTTGCCACATTGGATTCCGGAGTTTCATCCATGCAGCGGAGCGCACGCGGTGACGGATTGATCCGGCTTGGCATGCTGCGTTCCCTCGGTATCAGTTTCATTCCGCAGCTTGCCGCGCGTTATCTGGCATCCCATCCTGAGCATGATGTGCGTTTTACATTTCATACCGGCTCGACCGGCGATCTTGTCAACGGTCTCTCGGCAAGGGATTATGATCTGATTTTCTGTTCCATGCCGCCGGAGACAGAATCGTTAGACACTGTGCCGATCACCCACGAGGATCTGGTACTTATCGTTCCAGGCCATCACCCACTGGCAGCAAAACAGTCCGTTGCATTGACGGAAACGCTCATCTATCCACAGATTTATTTTTCCCACGGTTCCGGTATGCGTGACGTTGTGGACCATCTGTTTTCACAGATCAATGCAGTACCGCAGATTGCCTATGAGACAGAGGAAGCCGAGGTGATTGCGGGACTCACTGCACAGGGTTTTGGCATTGCCGTCGTTCCTTATATGGATCTTTTATTAAAGCTGGATGTGAAGATTCTGCAGATCAGTGCGCCTGTATGGGAGCGTAATCTGTATATGATTCATGACCGGCAGGCGTTTATGCCGCCTGCCGTAAGAAATTTTTGTGAATTTGTTTTAAAAGAATGTAAGTATCCTATGATACCAGATTAATTCTGCCACAGGATCTGTTGTTTTGTGAGCATTGGATAATGCACCGGAACACTTCCGTCAAGATCTTCTCTGTGCATGTCCACCGCCGTGATCTGGCTGTTGGAATATGTGGTGTAGTAATAAATTCCACGGCTTGCATTACAGCAGGAGGTGTAGATCGTGATCTCATATTTTCCATCGGATACCTCGCAGCAGCCTCTCTGCTGGTCGACAGATCCTAAGATATGGAAAAACTGTGCCACACTCTCCTCCTCGGAATCGTCAGAAACTGCGTTCATTTTTGTAAACGCGACTCTCGCAAAACGGGAAGCTGATGAAAGATCACCCGGCAGTCCTAATGCTCCCATGCCACGACTGTACATATTCAGATCCAGTTTATCCGTAAAATGATTTTCCGGCTGTTTTGGTGACAGTCCCATGTAATTATTCAGCATAAACATCTGCTGCTCAAATGGCGGATTGTTTGTCAGGACACCAACCGGATTTTCATGGATATGCAGTCCGTCTTTCATGGATTCTACTGTAATCGCTCCACTCTTATCTGAGATGATCCAGTGTAGCATGCCGGACGGCAGATTTTCACTGAACGGCGTATCCACAATATTTAAATCTGCAATCAGCTCCCGCACCTCATCTAACGTTGCGCACTGCGCAAGCACCCATGGAATAAATTCAAAGGATGCCACATTTTTTTTACCGCTTTCTTCCTTATGATAATATGCATTGCCGACAAAATTAAGTCCCGCCATGCCGACGCCTTTTTCGTTCACCGCATCATAATAAAGCGGATAATCTCCTGCCATGTGCGCCATGCCAATGATCGCATAATGTTTTTCCAGATTTTCCGTGTGACGGAAATGAAATGGATAATTCCGCGGTGTCACCGCAATTTCCTCGCCATAAGAAAATTCATAATCTAATGTTCTTCCAAAATAAAAGTCTTTCGTCAGGTAAGTTGCTGCTGTACACATAAAATTCTCCATTCTTATATTGTTTTCAAGCCGGGGCTTTCGTACGAAAAATCTAGCCAATCTCGTCCACGTTTGCCCCACGCAGTTTAATTCCGTCTGTCTGTTTTAAATCCTGCTGGTATGGATTCGACTCATTATAATATCTGATCTGTGTGTCCGTCACACCACCGGAAATATACGAACGGCCACATTCCGGGCAGACCGATGTCTGGACTCTGACGGATGCAGATACCACTTCGCCGTTTTGCGTGGCAGCTTTGTGATACGCATTGGAAACATGCTGCCCCTCATGTGCCCGGACAGCAGAAGATGCCGCTTCCGGTGAAACATGCGCAGCATTTTTAAAGGAAACGTTCGCTTCGTTAGAGCCATCAACATATTTGCGGTTTTTACAGGTCTGGCACTCTGTGGTCTTAGATTTATCGACCGCGCCTTTTTGTCCCAGTTCATCTTTATTATTAACATTATTCCGCTGATTTAAATTATTATCATAGGAATCTGTGATATTCCATTTGTATCCATCCACGCCACCGATCATAGCATTCCTCCATTCCACAGGTGTTTTTTTACCTGTTTTAACACGCAGCAAATTCGCAATTCAATATGCCAATTTTTACAGTTGAGATAATATGATTAGGGTGTCAAAAGGTGGTTCATAACTTAGCGATTGTCAAATTGCACAAAGCCGAGACTGTTTTTTGGTGACTTTGGGAGAAAATTAGAAAATCTTAGTATGCCTGTCTATTTACAGTAATGTTCTGCCACGGACGGCAGAACAAGGCTTCACGAGCCATGGAAGGCTCGTTGAATGCCGTTTACGTCACTCTG
>ENA-OQHF01000316-OQHF01000316.1-human-gut-metagenome-genome-assembly--contig:-NODE-316-length-31260-cov-6.705971_pt1 | contig 31260 bp, 34 predicted proteins | sample MGYA00242559_ERZ504709 | MGnify/ENA primary metagenome ERZ504709 (study PRJEB26092, sample SAMD00036203) | human gut metagenome | host: Homo sapiens | study: EMG produced TPA metagenomics assembly of... | reverse complement strand
ACGTGAAGATGCTGCACCAGCGGATATATCCCGTCTTTGGACAGCTGGATTGTAAAAGTTGAAATTAGACAGCAACAATACAGCTATAGCAACCTTATATCTGTCGGATGGAACTACACCATATACAGACAAAGAAGGATCTTATTATCAGATTCTGAACATGACAAAAGAAGAACTGATAAACAGTTCGCTTGACTATAATAAAACAGCAAAGGTAATTGATTGGGATAAACGTACCTATCAGATTGATATTACTGCAGCTTCCAAATTAACATCAACTACTTCGACAGAACAGGCTGCAGTAGCGGATGTAATGATGGTTTTTGATACATCGGGTAGTATGTTGTATAACACTAGTAATAGTGATTCTAAAGGATTTAGCAGTGTCGGAAAATATAAAAGCTGTAAAGATACTTTAGATACAACCAAGGTTTATTATTACGACAATGATACTCAGAATGTCAAATTTAAAGATTGGTCATATAAAAATGCAAAACAACCAATGATATATCTTAATGGAAATTGGATATATTATAATGGTACTTCATGGAAAACAATTCCAGGTAGCGATAAAACAGAAGTTTATACGATTGATAGTAGTTTAACCGGCTTAAAGGAAGCAGCTTCTGCTTTTACTACATCAATGGCAACTTCTTCTGCCACTAGCAGAATCGGTATAGCAACATTTAATTCAGTTGGAAATCTTGTAAGTGGTCTCACAACAATTGGAAGTAACAAAGACGACTTAGTGAAGAAAATCAGTAGTATCTACGCATCAGGTGGAACATCTCCACAGCTTGGTTTAAATCTTGCATTGGAACAACTAGAAAGCAACAAGCAAGAAAACGTCCCACGTTATGTGATCTTATTCACAGATGGAGATCCGTCCGATGATAATGATAGAGAAAAGTCTGAATTGCAAGCTGATAAGCTCAAAGAAAAAGGCATTACCGTTTACACAATCGGCTTGAAGCTTACTGATAAAACCAAGAAATGGTTGGAAGATGAAATCGCATCTGAAGGCTGTGCATATTCTGCTTCGAATATTGAAGGATTGAAAACTATTTTCAAAAATATCCAGACAACCATAACACACTATCAGGATATGAAGAATGCCCAGATAAAAGATGTGATCGATCCTAGATTTATTATACTGGATGATTCTGGAAATCCAATTACTTCCGATTATCCTGGAATTGATAATGGTATCACGTTAAAGAATGGTGGAACGGTATATTATGATAAAACTACTGGTAATCAGTACATTGTTTGGAATGAACAGACAATTCCGAATAGTAAGAATGGAAGTTGGAATAAGTCAATTACTGTAAAAGCCAAAGATGACTATATCGGCGGAAACAATGTAGCTACCAATATTTCACCAGATTCCAAAATCTCTACCGGATATGGAGACGCAGTTCTTCCACAGCCTAAGGTAAATGTAAAAGCTGAACTGAAGGTTAGAGACAAAGAAGTTACAATCTATAAAGGTGATAGCCTTCCGGATACAAGCACTGTATTGAATGAAATGTTTGATCTTGCAGGAAATACTAATAAATACAATATTTCGCCAGATAGTTTCACAATCAAATGGTACAGTAATCCAGAATGCACAACCGAGATTACAGATTTAACTGCAGATGTGGATGCTACATATTATCTGAAGGTAAGCTATAATGCTGGAGAACCGTCAACCGAAAGTACTGCAAATACCAACGGCAGGATAGCCGGTGACGCAGATCATATTGTAGATGCAGTAAATGAAAAAGATTCTACAAAACTGTATGGCATTTATACAATTAAAGTTATATCAGGTAAAATCCAGATTACAAAAAAACTGGAAAGTAGACTGGACACTGATTGTACATTCTACTTCAGTATTAAAGATGCGTCTGGAAAAGAAATCAAGAAGGTTTCAATTACGGTTCCTGCAAATTCCGATGAAGCCACATATGATGGTGATGAATTAAAGAATCTGCCTCGTGGAACATATACCGTAAGTGAAGAAGATTCCAATGGATATGTATTGACCGATTATCAGGTTGGTGACAGTACAAACTGTAGAAATACTTCTGATACTCAGAATGAGAGTGTCACATTCAAACTTGGGTATGAGAAAACAGCTGGTAGTGATGATAAAGATGTAGATGTTATAAAAAATAGCACCTACAACCCAAAGGATGGAGGAACTCTTGGAAGTGTTACCTTTACAAACGAAAAAGCAACGACAGCCTGGGATATTGTAAAAGTCAGCACTAGCGGAAATGATGTTCACCTGCAGGGTGCAGAGTTTGCCTTAAAGAAAGACGGAGAAAAGGTATATACCGGTACATCAGATAATACTGGAAAAATTATCTGGAAAAAAGATGGAAATGTCGTGACAAGTCTTGAAAAGGGTGAATATACACTCAAAGAGACAAAAGCTCCTACAGGTTATGTATTAAGCGATGAGGAGTGGACTATTAAAATAACAAAAGGTGGAAGTCTTGTAAGCTATACCACAAATAAGTCTCAAAGTGAAATTGAGAAGAGTGAGATTACCGAATCAGACGAAACACTCCACCTGTACTTCAAAAACGAAGTAGTTTACGATCTTCCATCCACCGGTCACACCGGAATCTTCAACATCATGATGAGTGGAATCCTGCTGATGTTCGCAGGCATTCTGATCATATACAAAATGAAGGGCAAGGGGGTGCTGAAAAAATAAGGAAACTTAATATTTCAGTGGCCTCCGAGCCACAACAATGATTTCCAGTGCAAATAAAAGAAGAGAACGGCACTGAAAATAAAAGAGAGGAAATAAAAAAGAAAAGGAGAAAATCATATGAGTAAAGTGAAAAGAATTTTATCAGTGATTATGGCGATGGTAATGGTACTGGCGATGAGCGTACCGACATTCGCAGCAACAAAAGATACTGCAACTATTACAGTAGATAATGCAGGTAGTGCAACATTAACTTACGCACAGGTAATTAAAGCGGATCAGTCAACAAAAACCGGATGGAGCTTCGTAAATGAAGACGTTGCTAAGGCGTATATAAAAGCGTTTGGAGTAGCAGATGCGCAGGCAGCGATTGAGGCAATGATTCCAGCTGCGAACGTTGATGCAAACAAATTAGGTGCAGCACAGGCAAATGCAGCAAACTATGTAACATTTGAAGCTATGACAAATCCACAGCCTGTAAATGCAGCAGGTGTTTATCTTGTGAATGCAACAGAAGCGGGTTATACTTATAACCTGATGAGTGCATACATTGGATTTGGTGAAGTTACTATCACTGGAGAAGAGGGTGACGTAACATATGAATATCCATCTTTAGTAGATGCAAAACTTACAGCAAAGAAAACACCAATCAAAGTAGAAAAAGAAGCACTTGATTCAGATAATGTAGTAGCAACTGGCGACATTCTTACTTATAAAGTTAAAACAAACGTTCCATTTATCGCACCAACAGATGGAGATAAAACTTTCTGGGCATATGATGAATTAACAGGTGCTGAATATACGAAGACGGATGAAGCAACAATCACTCTTGGCGGAGAAGATGTTACAGCAACATATCCGATCACTTGGGAAACAACAAAATTCAGTGTAGACTTAAGTAAGATGATTAATGATGCTAATAGTAATGCCGGAAAAGAAGTAGTAATTACTTACAAAGTAAAAGTAACATCTGAAAATGACGTTATCACGAACAAAGCTACAGCAGGACATGAAGGAAAATCAGATTTCGGAAGTAAAGACATTAAAGTTTATCAGGGTAATATTACATTAACAAAGACTGGTGAAAATAATGTGAAACTTGCAAATGCCGGTTTTGAAGTAAGAAAAGACAGCAAAGAATCTGCTGCTTTAACATTCACAGAACTTGCTGATGGCGTATACAAATACGATCCAGAAGGTAAGGTAACAGAAGTTTTCACTAAAGCAGACGGTACAGTAAAAGTTCAGGGTCTTGATGTTGGAACATACTACTTTAAAGAGAAAACAGCTCCAGAAGGATATTCTGTAAATCAGAATCAGTCTGAAGCAATATTAGCAGTAGAAGACGGTAAAGCAGCTGATGTCATTACAGCTGATACTTCCATGACAGATACTAAACTCTCCGCTCTGCCATCCACCGGTGGTATCGGTACAACAATCTTCACAATCGGCGGTTGCGCTATTATGATCGTAGCAGCTGGTCTGTTCTTCGCAACAAGAAGAAAAACTCAGAAATAATGAGCAATAAGGAACCCCGTACACTCTTATGAGGAACGGAAGAACCCATGAAAACGGGGCGGCTCGCCCGCCCCGTTTTTGATAAAAAAGCATGACAAGACAGCATATAGATATAGCATTAGAGTTGAAACAAGATACAACAGTAAGGAGAGCCCGGATGAAGAAAAAATTATCAATTATATTAGCAGGAATTTTGTTTTTAGCCGGTTTGTCCTTGTTGCTGTATCCTCTGGTGGCAAACCAGTGGAATAACTACAGACAGAGCCGACTGATCTCGGAATATGAATCTGTAGTAAAAGACGAATCAAGGAAAGGAACCATTAATTATGAAAAGGAATGGGAGCGGGCCGATGCGTATAACCAGTCGCTTCTTCCAAGCATCCTTCCCGATTCTTTCGCTATTGCAGCAGCATCCGATGAACCCGGCGAAGAGTATATGTCCTGTCTGAACATCCTTACCGATGAGATGATGGGATATGTGGAGATACCGAAGATCAATATCAAGATCCCGATCTTCCATACTACTTCGGAAGAAGTGCTCAGCAAAGGAGCCGGTCATCTGGAAGGAAGTTCCCTTCCGGTAGGTGGTGAGAATACCCATTCTGTAATCTCTGCACACCGTGGTCTTCCAAGTGCCAGTCTTTTCACAGACCTGGATCAGCTGGAAGACGGAGATCATTTTCTGATCCGTGTACTGGACCAGACACTTTGCTACGAAGTGGATCAGATCCATATCGTGGAACCGGAGAATACCAGTGATCTGGCAGTGGAGCCGGGACAGGATCTGGTAACTCTTCTGACCTGCACTCCATATGCGGTCAACACGAAACGTCTTCTGGTAAGAGGTCACCGCGTACCATACGAGGAGGAGACCATCAAGGAAGAAGAGAAAGAATCACCGATGAGCCTGTATACCAATTATCTGCTCTGGGTACTGGTCGGCTTGGCGGTAACCGCAGTACTGATCATTTTCTTATGGCAGTATGACAAGCGGTATAAGAAAAAAATAGCAGCAAAGCAGGCAGCAACAGACGTGACAAAGAACGATGTTTCTGACCGGAAAGAGGAATAAGATGAAAAGAAAAATATCAGGAATTCTCTTCGGTCTGTTGTTTTTGATAGGGTTTGGAATCCTTGCTTACCCCACGGTATCCAACCAGTGGAATACCTACCGGCAGAGCCGGCTGATCAGCAATTATGAACAGGTGGTCAGCGATATGCAGCCGGAGGATTACACGAAGGAGTGGGAAGCGGCGAGAGAGTTCGACAGTACTCTGGTACAGAATAATATATATGGTGATGTGTTCGGCAGTGATGATGTGGATATGAAGGACACAGATTACTGGAGGGTTCTGAATGTGGCAGGTGATGGCGTGATGGGGTATCTCTCCATCCCGAAGATCAATATCAAGCTTGCCATCTACCACGGAACCGCGGAGGATGTTTTACAGACGGGGATCGGTCATATGAACGGCACATCCCTTCCCATCGGCGGAGAGAGTACCCACAGTGTACTTGCCGCTCACAGAGGGCTTCCGGCAGCCAGATTATTTACCGATATCGACCAGTTGAAGCAGGGGAATATGTTTTATATCCATGTACTGGATGAGACTATGGCGTATCAGGTAGACCAGATTCTGGATATGGTAGATAAAGATGATCATGAGACACTGGAGGAGGCACTGCAGATCCAGGAGGGGAAAGACCAGGTGACATTATTTACCTGTACCCCATATGGTGTAAACTCCCACCGGTTGCTAGTTCGGGGAACCAGAGTTCCTTATGAAGGCGAAGAGGAAGTGGAAAATACACCGGTGGACAGCATGTTACGTGCCATCCAGAATTATTATATGTTATACTTAATCTTAGGATTAGCAGTGACACTGCTTGTGATACTGATCATGAAGTTCCTGTTTGACCGGAAGAATAAGAAACGCTCCGGTAAGACGGATAATATGTCGAAGGAGGGATAGAGGTGACTATGAAAAAGAGAATAAAAACCGCAGGGGCGCTGACCCTTGCAGCCATAACTGTTTTATCAGCAGCCGGTTTATCCAGTGTATATGGTGCTCTCGGAGTAGAGACAGATAGGAAGTGTTCTCTTACATTTACATTGGACGGCACGGAGTTCGATGAACTTCGTAGCCTGGAGATTCCGGTGGATGTGTACAAGGTAGCGGATATTACAGAAGAAGCAGTGTATGACACTACAAACTATACAGATTTTGCTGATCTGGGACTGGAAAATGTGAGCAGTACTACCACCGCAGAGGAATGGGCACAGATGGCAGAGAAGGCCATGGAGACTGTAGAGGATAAGGGAATTGCACCTACCGCAGATGTAAAAGTTACCAAACCGGCAGGTGCAGCGGAATCCACCGGTGTGATCAACAATCTGGAGACCGGTATGTATCTGGTACAGGCCGAAACCGTGCAGACCAGTGAATACACCTATGATTTTACCCCGTACCTGGTATCTCTTCCGAATAACTATTATTCCAAAGAGAACTCGGATGACACCTGGGTATACGATGTGACAACGGGTATGAAGCCGCAGCAGACACAGCGTTACGGTGATCTGGAGATTGTCAAGGATCTGACAGAGTACAATGCTTCTCTTAAGGATGCACTCTTCGTCTTCCAGGTAGAAGGCACCAAGAAACGGTGAACAGGTCTACAGCGATGTAGTTTCTATTAAGTTCAACCAGGCGGGTGAAAAATCAGTTCTGGTGAAACATCTTCCGGCAGGAACAAAAGTTACTGTAAAAGAAGTGTACGCAGGTGGAAGCTACAGCAACACTTCCGGTGACACACAGGAGACAGTGATCGTTGCCGATGGAGTTACAGATCATCCGGCAAGTGTCAGCTTTACCAATACATACAACGGAAAACTGATCCCGGGAATCGGTATCGTGAACCATTTTGAGAATAAGGACGGCGAGTGGAGCTGGGAACAGCAGACAGATGAACCCGCCAGTGCCAATTAGGGAAAGGGGTGCAGGATATGAGAAAATTAAGTAAAAAAAGTCTTTGCCTTGCAGCCGCAGCCCTGACACTGACAGCGGGGATCAGCGCAGGAACAGCGATGGCGTATTTTACCACGTATGCGGAGGCTTCCGGTAATGTAACCCTGAATATGGGATTTACGGAGACAACGCCTACAGAGGAATTCAGTAACTGGACCAAACATGTGACCGTGAAGAATACCGGTGATTTTGCTTGTTTTGTCCGTGTAAAAGCACTGGCAGGAGAAAAATATCAGGATGGCCTGCAGTACAGTGATTCCGATGGAAAGTGGACACCGGGAGAGGAAGGCTATTATTATTACAGTGAGCCGGTCGCTCCGGGAGAGAGCAGTTCGGTTCTGGATATTAAGATCGACAGCAAGGATACAGAAGACAGTTTTAATGTAGTCGTCGTTCAGGAATCCACAAAGGTTTTATATAATGAAAAGAACGAACCGTACGCAGACTGGACACAGATCGCTGATACCAGCGAGACAGCCGGAGAATAGGAGGGTGAGAGATGAGTAAGAAAAAGAGAATGCCCCTTGGGGGACTGACCGTGGCCCTTCTTTCCGCTTCTGTGGTATTGCTGGCAGGAAGTACGGTGGGAAGTGCCAGAGCGGCATTGACTTATTACAGTGAGAACTATGGCGCACAGGTAGAGGTTTCCAATATCGGTGTCAGCCTGGTGGAAAATGACAAGGTGATCAGCAAGAGAGATTACGCATCCAACGGAAAATGGGATGAGGCAACAGGTGATCTGCTGACAGGTCTGAAAGAAGAAAAGATCGTACCGGGAAAACAGTACGAGGAAGCGATCAAGGTGACAAACAGTGGTTCCATCGACAGTTATGTACGTGTGATCCTGAAGAAGAGCTGGACGAATAAAGAGGGTGCAAAAGATACCACCCTTTCCCCGGATCTGATCGATCTGAATCTGAAAGAGGGAAGTGGCTGGGTGATCGATAAGAATGCATCTACAAAAGAGAGAACCATTCTTTATTATACAGGTATCCTTCCGGCAGGAAAAAGCACACCGGCACTCAGCGATACGCTGACGATCGACGGTAGCATCGCTACCAAGGTAAAACAGGATGTCACAGAAAAAGACGGTTATAAAACCATCACCACAACCTATGCCTACGATGGTTATAATTTCCAGCTTGAAGCCGAAGCAGATGCAGTACAGACCCACAACGCACAGGACGCCATCAAGAGTGCCTGGGGTGTGGATGTAAATGTAGACGGCAATGGCAATATCAGCTTACGATAGGAGGGTGCAGAATATGAAGAAAAGAATTTTGTGCCTTGCCATGGCAGCGATCATGGCCGTAGGCATACATACAACAGCATTTGCAGAGACCCTGCAGGGCGGTTCTGACTGGAAGGTAGAATTCAACGGTTCCAAGATGAGCAGTAATTTTACTTCCGCAGACATGAAGAAAGATATCTTCCGGTTACAGCCGGGAGATACCATGGAACTTCAAGTAGGACTGAAGAACACCAGTGAGAAAGATGCAGACTGGTATATGACCAACGAAGTATTAAAATCTCTGGAAGACAGCCAGAGCATCGCAGAGGGCGGCGCATATGGTTACAAGCTGACTTATGTGGGACCGGATAAGAAGGAAACCGTATTATACGACAGCGAAACCGTAGGCGGTGAGGATGCCCAGAAGGGTGAAGGTCTTCACCAAGCTACCGATGCACTGGAGAAGTATCTGTATCTGGATCGTCTCTCCAAAGGGGATGTAGCTTCTGTGCATCTGACAGTAAAGCTGGACGGTGAGACACAGGGTAATGATTATCAGGATACACTGGCAAGCCTCCAGATGAGCTTCGCAGCCGATCCGGTAACGGTGACGACCGTGACGAAGAAGGGCGAAGACAAAGTTGTCAATAAGACAGTGACCAGGACAGTGCAGACACCGACAAAGAATGTTGTAAGATCCCCGAAAACGGGTGATACTACTCAGATCCTTGCCATCAGTGCGGTAGCGCTGGCAAGCGGTGTGATTCTTCTGATCCTGGCAGTGGTACTGATCAAGAAGCGAAAAGAGGAGAAAGGAGAGGGTCAGAGATGAAAAAAATGTATAAGATAGCCACAGTTCTTCTGGTCTTTTGTTTTCTGCTTGGATCGGTTCCTATGAGTGTTAAGGCAGAGGATTATAAGTATCAGGTAACGATATTCAGCGGTAAGCAGGGATCTTTTTCCGGAACTGCAGGTCTGGTAGTAAAGGGAGCAGACTACAGTGTTTCCAATACTGCAGATGCTATCGTGATCAAAGATCTGAATCCCGGAGATACCGTAAGTTTTGAAGCAAGATCCGGTGCAGTAGCGCTGGATAAAGACAGCAAGTATTATGTGCAGGGTATCCGTATCAGTGGACGTGATAATAATGCCGCAGTAGAGAATTCTTCTTTTGAAGTAACCGGAGACCAGGAATACGTAGTAGCATACGGAATCAAAGGCGATCAGGTAGCTTACACCATCAATTATCAGGATGCCAACGGCAACAAGCTGGCAGACAGCCAGACCTTCTATGGTAATGTAGGTGACAAACCGGTGGTTGCATATACCTATATCGATGGTTACACACCGGAGTACAGAAACCTGACCAAGACCTTATCTGCCAATGCAGCAGAGAACATATTTACTTTTAATTATCTGCCATATGAGACTGTAACCGTGACAACACCGGGACAGACCATCACCAACACCACCGAGCAGACAGTTACCGTACCTGGAGGTACAACAACTACAACCGGTGGTACTACCGGAACTACCGGTGGAACTACAGGCACAACCGGTGGCACAGGAACCAATGCCAATGGCGGTAACGCAGCAGGCACAACCACCGGAAACGGTGATGCACAGGGCACAGATGCCACAGGCGGAACCGGCAATGGTGGACCTGGCAATGTGACAGATAATCAGGGTGCAGAGGGTACTGAGAATGCCGGAACCAATCAGGATGCACAGGGTAGCGAAGATACCACCACCATCGGTGATGAAGAGACACCAAAAGCAGACCAGGATCTGAAAGATCTGGACGATGAGGATGTACCGAAAAGTAACAAAGACCTGGATGGCAATAAGAAAGTAAAGAAGAGCCTTCCTCTGGTAGCCGGCGTTGGTATCGGCGTAGCAGCACTTGCAGCACTGGCAGCAGGTATTGTGATCGTCAGAAAACGTGTACACAGATAATCAGATAGTGGAAAGAACAGTGAAACTGCTGTATGGAGTAAAAACAAAACTCCATACAGCAGTTTTTTATTACACGGAGTGAACAGTAACGCGAAGGGTATTTTGTATACAATAACATATAAAGAAGACTTGCTTTCTTTTACGTAATGTATTAGAATATGCATGTATATTTCGCGGAAGGAACGAAAATCATATTTTCCGTGAAAGTGTAATATAAGTCAGGAAAGCGGTTGTCTCAGGAGGATGCAGACCAAAGTATGCAATCATGTGGAACGTGTATGAAGAACAAAAAATTGAAGACACAACAGGTTTTGTATGTAAAAATGTTCGGTGATTTTTCCCTGGAATATCAGGGGATATCTTTGATCGCAAAGAAGAAAAAAGAGACACAGTTTGCACAGGTGTTGCAGTTGATTTTCCATAGCGGAGAAAAGGGGATCAGCCGGGAACATCTGGAGAAGGTTTTGTTTGGTGAACGGACATTGGACGATGCGAATCATGCGATCCACAGTCTGATCTATAATATCAGAAAGAAACTGGAACAGACAGGTCTTCCGAAAGGAAAATATATTATTTCCAGAAGAGGAAGATTTTACTGGAACAAAGAGATTCCGTTTGAAGAGGATGCGCAGGTATTTGAAGAGTATTGCAGCAGAGCATGCAGGGCAGGTGACTGGGAGGAACAGCTTGAGCTGTGCTGGAAGGCTGTTTTGCTGTATAAAGGTGCCTTTCTTAAGGGTTCCGCGCAGGAAGGCTGGGTAAAAGTGGAACGGGAGCGTTATCAAACCATGTTCCGGGAGCTGGTGAAATATATGGCGGAACTTCTGCGGACAAAGAAGGCGTATATCCAGCTGGAGAAGCTGGGCCGGCATGTATCGAAAGCAGCGCCATATGAGGAGGGGGAACTGCTGGTGCTCGAGGCACTGACCGGTATGGGAAGAACGGAACAGGTAGAGATTCTGTATGGGGAAACCATGGAAAAGTATCGTCAGGTCTATATGGAAGAAGAACTGATCAAATTAAAGGATTTCCGGAGAAAAATTCAAGAACAGCTTGACCATCCGTATGATATACTGGATAATATACAGGAGAATATGACAGAACAGCTGGAAAAGGTACAGGAGCCGTATCAGTGTAACTGGATGGTGTTTCGGGAGATTTATCATATGGTTGCACGTATGATAGAGCGAAGCGGTCAACAGGTGCAGCTGATGTTATGTACATTAACGGATATGGAGGAACATCCTATCAGATCCGATGAATGTGCAGAGGTACTGTCACGGTATGTATGGGAAAGTATCTGCAGAAGTATTCGTGCGGGAGACGTAGTTACCCGTTACGGAAAGGGACAGTATCTGGTGCTTCTGATCAATACAAAACCGGAGGATTGTCAGGAGATCCAGAAACGCATCGATGCACAGTTCCGGAAGAAAGATACCGTGTATGAGATCCGGTACAGCGTGAAGTCTGTCAGAAGTCTGAATAATGCAAAGGATGATCAGAGCCTGTCATAAGGTGTTTTTCGGGCAGGCATCGGTTCTGGTACAGGATATGGGAAAAAAGGAAGAAAGAAAAACGAGGGGCACTGGCAGGATGTGCCCGGGTCTGTAAGATATTGCGGAAACGGTCTGTCTGGTGGCAGTGATTCTTGTATGTCTGCCATTAACCCTTCCACGGGTCTTCGGATATGAGATCTATACAGTCATCAGTGGAAGTATGGAGCCGGCGATACCGGTGGGAAGTCTGGTCTATGTACAGCCGGGAGCACCGGAGGATGCCGAGACAGATGATGTGATCGCATTCCACAGTTCTATGGATACGGGAGCGATCATCACACACAGGGTTATCAAAAATGATATAGTAACCGGTCAGATCCACACCAAGGGTGATGCAAATGAAAAAGAGGATCTGTATCCGGTGGGCTATGATTATTACATGGGAAAGGTAGTGTATTCTGTTCCTGTGCTGGGACGGGTACTTGCATTTTTCGTGACATTTCATGGTAAGATCGCAGCGGGAAGTCTGATCGGACTTGCGATTCTGTTACAGATCATCGGTGGAATGCTGGAATCTGCGAATGAGAAGAAACAGGCAAAAATATCGCAGAAATAGCTTTGCGATATTAGCAGAAAATAGTATAATAACAGTAGCTGTGAAAGATGAGACAGTTACTGAGAAATGAAGGTAACCGGGGCAGTAGCCTGCAGTTACCTTCTGTGTTATAGAAAGAAGGATAGGTACGATGGGATTTAAAAAAGTTGATGTAAAAACACTCGATATGAAACCTTTTGAGAAGATCGGTTCCGAATGGATGCTGATCTCCGCAGCAAAAGACGGCAAAGCCAATACAATGACCGCTTCCTGGGGCGGCATCGGCGTTCTGTGGGGCAAGAATGTGGCAACAGTATATATCCGCCCGCAGCGTCACACCAAAGAATTCGTAGATGCAGGTGATACATTTACCATCAGTTTCTTCGGTGGCGAGCACATGAAAGAGCTGGGCTACCTCGGCAAAGTCTCCGGCAAAGATGTCCCGGACAAGATCGAACAGTCCGGTCTGCATCTGACAGAAGTAGACGGTCAGCCGGGATTCGAAGAGGCTACACAGGTGCTGGTATGCAGAAAGCTTTACCATGACGAGATCAAACCGGAAAACTTCTATGAACCGGAAGAAGATGAAAGATGGTATCCGGAAAAAGATTATCATACCATGTACATCGCCGAGATCCGGGAATGCTGGGTGAGAGAGTAAAGCAGAAAGAAAAACATACAATTGAAGAACAAATGTCCAGCGGAACATATGCTGTTAACCAATATTTTACATGGAGAAGATTGTGAAATTAATCATTCTCATATATAATAAATTATATAATGTGCCGTGGAAAAAGATAATTTTCAGAAAATGTATATGGGGATGGAGGACGCTGTATGAAGAAGAGAAGAATATTCCGCAATCTGAACGACAAAGAGTTCGCCTGGGTGCTTTATGATGTGGGTAATTCGGCGTATACGATGCTGGCGTGTGCGCTGATACCTATCTGGTTTAAGGCGATGGCGATAGGGACAAAGCCGGGGCAGCTGACGTCGGATCGGGCAACGGCTTATTACTCGATGGCGATTGCGGTGATCACGATCGTGGTTGCGTTGCTGGGTCCGGTGTGTGGAGCGATTTCTGATTATAAAGGCATGAAAAAGATCTTTTTTACCAGTACCGTTGCAGTGGGTGTCTGTGGGTGCATCCTGAATGGATTTGCCTGTCAGTGGATCGTATTTTTGCTCCTGTTTGCAGCAACCAAGATCTTTTACAATATGTCCCTGATGTTTTATGACTCGATGTTAAACGATATCACCACGGAAGAGCGGATGGACGAAGTTTCTTCTTATGGTTATGCATGGGGATATCTTGGATCGTGTATTCCGTTTCTGATCGCGCTGGTGGCTTATGTACTCGGACCGGATATGGTGGGTATCATTTCCGGTAAGTTATCTATGGCGATCGGGTTTGCGGTTACGGGGTTCTGGTGGCTTCTGGTGACGGTTCCGCTGATAAAGAATTATAAACAGATCAATTACGTGGAAAAGAAAGAACATGCAGTGAGAAGTGCGTTCCGCAGGATCTTTGAAACCATCAGGTTTATCGCAACAAAAGATAAAAAAGTATTTTTCTTTCTGATCGCATTCTTTCTCTACATCGATGGCGTGGGAACGATTATTGATAACTGTATCAATATCGGAACCGACCTGAACCTGAGTACTGTGGGACAGGTGATCTGTCTGCTGGCGACACAGGTTGTTGCCTTTGGCGGTTCACTGGTATTTGCAAAATTGTCGAAGAAGTACGATACCGTACAGCTGATCCTGGTATGCATTGCAGGGTATTTTATCGTCTGCCTGTATGCGCTGACCTTAAAGAACCTGATAGGTTTCAGTTTTCTGGCATTCGGTGTGGGATGCTTCCAGGGATCTATCCAGTCCCTGTCGAGATCGTACTTTTCCAAGATCATTCCACCGGATAACTCGGGAGAATATTTTGGTCTGTATGATATTTTTTCAAAAGGAGCATCTTTCCTTGGATCGGCTGTGATCGCAGGAGTAAAACTGGCTGGAGGGACCATTAATATTGCAGTGGCATCACAGGCAATCTTTTTTTTCCTCGGATTCATCTTCCTGAAGATCGCAGATGGAAAAGAGCGGAGGATCGTGGAAAGCAAATAAAGAGTATCAGAAGGAAATGCGGGAATAAAAAAGCTAATTACATATTGCAGCTATAAACAGCAGGAGTCTGAGGATCAGTAGCAGGATTCTCAGACTCCTGTTATTTGTGCAAGGTAAGTGCGGCTCTGTGCATAATAGAAAGATGATTTTCATACAGTCAGGGAAGAAATGTGATAAGATAAAAAGTAACTATTCAATAGATAACTGTGAGGATACTGAACAGTTGCGATAAAAAAGAAATCAGAGAGGGATATTTTCCGGAGTTTTCCGTCAATCTATGTAAACAAAAAAAGCCGGCCGGCAAACCAACCAGAAAAGGTGGTGCAAAAGTGACAAAAGAACAATTAGGAACCTTGATCCTGGATTCCGAGAGGCAGATGTATTCTACTGCAAAATCCATGTTATACAGCGATCAGGACTGTGCGGATGCTATACAGGAGACGATTGTAAAGGCATTTTCCGGAGTGCATACACTGCGAAATGACAAATATGCAAAAACATGGCTGATGCGGATCCTGATCAATGAGTGTTATACCATCCTGAGAAAGACAAGTAAGGTGATTTCTCTGGACGAGATGTGTGAGACGACGGAGCTTGCAGCGGATGAAAAGAGTGACTACAGCGATCTGTACAAAGCAGTAGGTTCTCTGAAAGAAGATCTGCGGATGCCGGTGATTCTGTATTATATTGAGAATTTTAACATCAGAGAGATTGCGCAGATTATGGATATCAGCGAAGGAGCCGTACAGAAGAGACTGGCCAGAGCAAGAGGAAAATTACGACAGGATCTGCAGGAAAGTGAGGCGTGGACATGAGATTAGAAGAGATGAAAAACAATATCCCGGAAACTCCCGATTTTATTCATAAGATGGTACAGGAAGAAGTCAGCAGACAGCTGCAGGACACCAAAGTGGTACCCATGAAGAAAAGAAAATGGAACAAAGTGCAGGCAGCCGCCGCAGCCGCCCTGTGTCTGCTTGCTACTTCCACAGTGGCGTATGCCGGCAACAGACTGTACCATATGTATGTGGAAAAACAGGGAAATTACCGTGTGGAGACAGGAATTCAGGCAGATGGCGGAACATCCGTGCAGCTCCCGGAACAGATTCATGATGTGGCAATCTCAACGAACTATATTCCGGATGGCATGACATGGACAGATGAAGATCATCTGCAATATACAGCACAAAACGGTGGCTTTACATTTAGTTCTGTACTGCTTGACAGTGATGATTTTGAGAAAGCAAAAGAAGATAAAAATATCGTAGAGAGTGAGGAACATACTTTTGGCAAGTACGAAGGTGTCTATCTGAGATATCATGAAGTGATACAGGACGGCTTCTTTAACCAGCGTATCTACCTGTTTTGTCCGGAAGAATACCGTGTGATCACCATCTATGTGGGCGATGATGTATCCAAAGAGGACGCCCTGAAGGTAGCAGATAATCTTCAGATCACAGAAAAAGATACCATGATAGAAACTGCCGGTATGTATACCTGGAGTGATATTGTCTCACCGGAAGAGGTACAGGGGGACGAAGTTGTAACCAGTATATCTGCTGACCGGCTTCCGGTTGCCGAAGTCGGAGAGAAAGTTGATCTGACAGCCAGCGGTGAAGATAAAGATGGAAATTACGCAGACAATATTCCGATACAGGCAACGGTAGATTCTGTTCAGATCACAGATGACCTTCAGCTTCTGAACGGCCAGATTCCGGAGGAATGGGAAGATGCTGTCGGAGAAGACGGAAAATTAAAAGAAAACACAATCTCCTACATCCGGGAAGGAGACGGAGTTAATACGTTGGATGAAGTCGTAAAAACAAAGACCGAACAGCAAAAACTGGTATATACTACCGTCACATACACCAATACATCAGACCAGGAAGCAGACCATATACTCTACCTTGGTTCCCTGATGATGTGCCACAACGATGGAAGTACATACAAAGTGTATACACCGTGCGAAGAAGCCGGAGACGGTTACGATCGCTGCACCTGGGACGGAGCAGCCAGAACCGGTGAAATGAAATACAGCAGTGTAACCGAGAACTATGGTAATGGCGGAAACTATATCCCGTCCCTCAAACCGGGCGAAAGCATCCAGATATCCATGGCATGGATCGTCAACGAAAGCGACCTGAAAGAAATGTACCTGAACCTCAACGGCACAGGCGCCTCCTACCAGTTCGATGACGAAATCCTTGCAAACGGCATTATCGACATCCGTCAGAACTAGTACATCGTTTTCGAAATAACTATACATACCTGCTGCTTTCCAATACCCAGAAACAATGCCCCTGCCCCGGAGCGTGAGACAGCCTTTTGCCGGCGCCTTTAGCAAATATGAGATCCAGCATTTACGCAGGCTTTCGCGAGGGTCAGCTGACCCTCGTGAACATAGCCGAAGTTAATGCTTAGCTTAGATTTGCGTTGCCGGCGGTTGTCTCACGCTCCGGGGCAGGGGCATTGTTTCGTCCGCATCGGTAGCAACTCCGGTGCGGGGACATTGTTTTATCCGCATTTGACTATGATTTCACGCCACCAACAATATTCCACCCCTAAAATGAATAACATCCCCCACCCCCGTCAATCCTCTAAAAAAAACAAAAGGAGCCATAAAAAATGAAACACCAATCCCACGCAACCCTAACAGCCCTCCTGTTCCTCTCCTTACTTCTCGTGACAGAATCCCCCCGCTATCTCCAAGACAAGTCCACTTCCACCCTTCAGCAACAAATCGCAACACAAGTACTGCGCTTTCACATAAGAGCCAACAGTGATACCGTTGCCGACCAGCAAAAAAAACTCCGGATAAAACAATCCCTCCTGGAATGGCTGACACCCATCCTCTCCGAAAACACCAGTAAATCAGAAACCATACAGTGCATCAGGAAAAATCTCCCGGACATCCGAAAAGAAGCCACCCGTATGGCCGCCCCGGAACCCGTCACCGTAACTCTTCAGAAAGAATGGTTCCCTGAAAAAACCTATGGAACCTGTACTTTCCCGGAAGGAATCTATGATGCCCTTCGCGTAGATATCGGACAGGCAAAAGGCCATAACTGGTGGTGCGTCCTCTACCCCTCCCTGTGTTTTGCGGATGCGCTGGAGCCTTCCATGACCGAAGAGGGCGAAGAAAAACTGCAACAGGTACTCGATGAAGATGCTTATGACCTCCTTCTGCATCCACAGAAGCTGAAAATCCGGTTTAGACTTGAATTCTTCTTACGAAACAGGTAGAATATGATAAGTATGTAAGCAGTGACAGAAGAAAAATGTAACTGTAAAAACAGGAAACCTGAATGGGAGAAGAGACATGAAAACAGATCGTAACGCACCGATAGGTGTATTTGATTCCGGTGTCGGCGGGCTCACGGTAGCCAGAGAAATCATGAGAAACCTGCCCATGGAAAAAATCGTATACTTCGGAGATACCGCCCGCGTTCCTTATGGAAGCAAATCCAAAGAAACCGTTATCCGGTACTCCAGACAGATCGTCCGATTCCTGCAAAAACAGGGCGTAAAAGCAATTGTGATCGCCTGCAATACAGCCAGTGCGCTGGCACTTGATACCCTTGAAAAAGAAATCGATATCCCGATCATCGGTGTGGTAAAACCGGGAGCCAGGGTAGCGGCAAGGGAGACTACAAAAAAAAGAGTTGGTGTTATCGCAACCGAGGCGACCATCAACAGCCACCTGTACAGAGAACTGATCCAGCAGATTGATCCTGAAATCACGGTAGTCGGAAAACCCTGCCCGTTATTCGTGCCACTGGTAGAAGAGGGCTGGCGAAAAGATCCGGTCACAGAGATCGTGGCCCGCAGATACCTGAAAGAGATGCAGGACGAAAAAGTAGACACCCTGATCCTTGGCTGTACCCATTATCCACTACTCCGCGGGGTGATCGGATCTATTATGGGTGATCAGGTACAGCTGGTAAACCCGGCGTACGAAACCTCACTGGCATTAAAACAATTACTGATCGAACAGGATCTGCTGAATCAGGGATCGGTAGAAGAAGAATTTCCATACCGTTTCTATGTAAGTGATGCGGCAGAAAAGTTCAAAAGCTTTGCCAACTCCATTCTCCCCTATGATGTGGAGATGACAAAACAGGTAAATCTGGAGGAATAAAAAGATGACAAAAGAAGTATTGATCCATCTGAAAGGTATGCAGACCACGGATGACCCCCATGGTTCTGATGAACCTCTGGAGCTGATCACTGTCGGAGAATATTATTACCGGAACAATACCCACTATCTGTTGTATGAGGAACAGATGGAAGGACTTGACGAACCGATACATAACCTGGTCAAGATCCGTCCCGGTCATATGGAAGTGCGAAAAAAAGGACCGGTACAGACCAATATGGTCTTTGAGACAGAAAAACAGAACATGGCCTGCTATCAGACACCATATGGTCCGATCCAGATGGATATCACAACGACCGGAGTAAATTTAGGGGAAGAAGAGGAACTTCTGGAGATAAAGACAGAATATGTTCTGGGGATGAATGGTCAGAAAGTAGCGGACTGTCAGATGCATATCCGTGTAACCCCGAAGGGCAGCAAAGAGACTACATTTTTCAGAGCATAATCAAAATTGGTCCACCGGACCAATTATTGATTGATATGCAATGCAACAAAAAACGGAGCTTATCATCCATCACTGGAAAATAAGCTCCATTTTTGAGTTTTATTTGTCTTTTTTTGCGATTTTGTTTTTCATTCTCCGGAAGAACTTTTCCTTCTGTTTTGGCTGTTCCAGAGGACCTCTGACACCGCGGACATCTGTGATATAGATACCACTGATTGTAGCTTTCACTTCTTTTTTCAATGGGATCAGATCGAAAATCTTCTCGTCAGCAACCATCGTCATAATTCTCGGACCGATCTTTGCTTTTACGATGGGAAGTTTTGTTCTGCGCATCAGCTTCGGCGTCTGATCGATTACCATCTGCGGGAGTCCGGATTCTTTGATCCGAAGTCTCTTCTTATCAATGATCAGCATATTGACGGTCTGTTTTGCAGCCTCAATCTGTGCCTGATTTTCCTCCTGCTTTTTCTGTGCACGTTTGCCAAGAAAATAAAGGACAACCAGTACGGCAATCAAAATCACTAAAATAATTAATAATACCTGCCAGACTTTCATACTTTTCCTCCTGTCCTGTGATACAAGCACGAATCCATCATTCCATGCCTGTCTATTTTATCACTGATATGGGCAAAAGGCAATCAGAATCGGGGAAAATCTCAGGAAAATCCGATTTTGCTATGGCTTTCAAACGGATTCATGCTATAATATCTGATAGGTGTCAGCATTTTTTTAAAGAGATAAGAACTGACCTGGATGGAGAAATAACCGGATGGAATCAGGGAACCACAGAGACCGCCGGAAGAACCATACAAAAGTCTAAATAAAGGAGTAAAAAAATGAGTCAGGAACAAAAGAAAAGACCACCCATGACGGAAGAAGAAAGACAGAGGCGAATCGAACGGCTTCGGAGAGAACGCAGAAGAAAAAGACGTCAGCAGGCGATGATCATGCGTGCCGCAGTTCTTGGTGTGCTGATCCTGATCCTGATCGGATCCATCGCACTGGTATCTGCTCAAGTGCGCCGTTCAAAAGCAAAAAAAGCGGAAGAAAAAGCGAAACAGGAGAAACTGATCCAGGAGGAAGAGGCAAAAAACAAACAGCGTAAGGAATCCATCGATCAGGCAGATGTTATGGCACAGGGATATGATTATGACGGTGCGATTGAACTGTTAAAATCTCTGGATAATTATGACAAAGATGCGGATATCGTGGCGAAGATCGCAGGCTATGAAGCGGACAAATCTACGCTGGTAGCGGTGAACATGAACGAGATCACTCATATTTTCTATCATTCACTGGTTGTAGATCCGGAGCGGGGTTTTGCCGGCAATGACAGTGCAGCAGCCGGATTCAAGCAGTGGATGACAACGGTAGACGAATTTAACAAAATCACACAGGCGATGTATGACAATGGCTATGTGCTGATCGATCTTCATGATATGGTAACAGAGACGACAGATGAGAACGGAACGGTTCATTTTACCACGAATCAAATTATGCTTCCGGAAGGAAAAAAACCGTTTGTATTATCGCTGGATGACCTGTCTTACTATCACAGTTATGACGGTCGCGGTGTCGCTTCAAAAATAGTACTGGACGAGAACGGGAAACCGACCTGTGAGTATATTCAGGCTGACGGAACTACCGTAACCGGTGCATACGACTGTATTCCTCTGCTGGATCAGTTTCTGGAAGAACATCCGGACGGTGCATACCATGGAGCAAGGGGAACGATCGCACTGACAGGATACAATGGTATTCTGGGATATCGTACCGATATTGCTTATAAGACAAGAGAGAATCTGACAGCAGATCAGCAGGCATGGCTGGATGCCCATCCGGATTTTGATTATGACAAAGAATGTGAAGAAGCAAAAAAAGTAGCAGATGCTATCAAAGCAGACGGATGGAAGTTCGCCAGTCATACCTGGGGACATATCCGGATCGGTGATGCAAGTCTTGAGAGTATCCAGAAAGATACAGAGAAATGGCTCAGTTATGTAGCACCGTTAGTCGGCGGCACAGATACGATTATTTTTGCTCATGGACAGGATCTTGCAGACTGGCATGATTATTCCAGTGATAATGAAAAGTTCACATATCTGAAGAGCCAGGGATTTAATTTCTTCTGCAATGTGGATTCTTCACAGTATTTCTTACAGATCCGTGATAATTATGTGCGTCAGGGAAGACGAAACCTGGATGGTTACCGTCTGTGGAACGATGTCCACGGAGAGAAAAATCGAACCAGTGATCTGTTTGATGCGACACAGATTCTGGATCCGGCACGTACGGATATGCCGCCATTATAAAAGGATACAAGGATAAGATGAACGGTGCGGGAATGAAACCGTTACATATAGGGAAAGAACATGGATGATACAACACGACAGAAAGTAGAAGAATCGCCTGAGGAGCGCAAACGCCGGATACGCAGACAGCGTATGATTCAGGAACGGCGCCGCAGACGTCGGAGAAAAGCACTGATTCTGAGGGGAATCCTTGTGTTGATCTTTGTACTGATACTTGTGGGGATCGGCTCCGCCGTTTCCTGCGGAGTAAAAAAGTACAGGCAGTCAGCAGCCGGGAAAAAAGATTCAAAAAAACAGGAAACCCAGGTGACAGAAGAAACTGTGCAGATGGAAGCGGTGGATCTTAAGAAGGTTCTCCATCTGTCTTTCGAAAGTCTGATCGCGGATACCGGTCAGGCTTTCGGACAGGAAGACAGCAGTGCCGCAGCGACACTGGATCAGACCCGCGTGACGGTGGATGAGTTCAACGCCATGCTGGGGCAGTTGTATGAAGAAGGATATGTGCTGGTGCGGTTTTCTGATCTTGCAGCGGTCAATGAAGATGGTGCGATGGAGGCCAAAAAGCTGATGCTGCCATCCGGGAAAAAACCGTTGCTGTTATCAGAGACGAATGTGAATTATGATCTGGGACTGTCCGGACAGGGTCTGGCATCCAGGCTGGTACTGGATGGCAACGGAGCACTTACCTGTGAACGTCAGGCTTCAGATGGCAGTACTGTGACAGGAGCCTTTGATGTGGTTCCGTGTGTGGAGGCATTTATTCAGGAACACCCGGACTTTTCCAGTAATGGAGCCAGAGGGATCCTGGGACTTACCGGATATAACGGAATTCTTGGTTATCGGACGGATGATGCTCTGGCAACATCAACGGATAACCGTTATGCGGCGAAATATGGAGTATTTGATACAGCAGCAGAAAAAGAGGCGGCAGCGCCTGTGATCGAAGCTCTGAAAAGTGCCGGATGGGAATTTGCCTGTAATGGATATGATGGAACCAATTATGGCAGTGATGAAGAGGCCGTATCTGCGGATCTTACAAAATGGAACGAAAGTGTGGGAACACTTGTGGGAAACACCACGATTCTGTTGTTTCCGTCCGGTACAGACAGCCGTGGATGGAAAGCATATGATGAGTCGGATCCGGTATATCAGATACTGAAAAAACAGGGATTTCTGTATTATGGCAGCATGGATATCGCGGAACAAAAACACAGTTGACGGAGCAGTATCTCCGATGTAGCTATATGAATGTGGATGGTTACCGGATGTATCAGGATCTGTATAAGGATGCCGGGCGTTTTACGGGGATTCTGGATTTTCAGGAAATCTATGACAGCAAACGACCGATGGCAGCGAATGAAACAGATACACAGGCTACAGGCGGAGAAGATGAAAAAGGTCTGAAAAAAAATGTGAAAATCTGGCAGATATACTTTTCATTTAAAGAAAAATATGATATAAACAAAAGGTATTGTGCCTGTTAATGGGATGAAAAATGGAGGATTTATGAAGAAAAAGAGCGATAATGATCAGCATGCTTCTGGTAATGGCACTTTCCGTAACCGGATGCAGTCAGAAGACAGCTACAAAAGATAAGGATACAAAAACAGAAGAGACAGCCAAGACAGATGACGCGAAAGAGACAGAGTCCGACAACACGGAGGATACTTCCGAAGATACACCAACAACCGCAGAGCTGATGGCAGGTATCGATGTAGAAAAATGTGTGACACTCGGTGACTATAAAGGTGTGACCGTAGAAAAGACCATCCAGTCTGTAACGGACGAAGATGTACAGAATGAGATCGATAACGCGCTGGCAAACTATCCGGTGGAAGTAGACCAGGCTGCAAAAGAAGGTGACACAGTAAATATCGACTATGTAGGTAAGATCGACGGAGAAGAATTTGACGGAGGAAGTGATCAGGGAGCAGATCTGAAACTGGGTTCCGGAAAGTTCATCGATGGTTTTGAAGACGGATTGATCGGTGCAAGAAAAGGAGAGACCCGTACACTGAATCTGACTTTCCCGGAAGATTATACACAGGATCTTGCCGGAAAAGCTGTAGAATTTACCGTTACAGTCAATGCGGTGAAAGAGCCGTTAAGCGAGCCTACGGATCAGTGGGTGGCAGACAATATCGAAGGATATGACAATATAGCAGACTACAAAGCAGGTATCCGTTCAGAACAGGAAGAGAGCAATGAACAGACAGCAGAGAATCAGGTTCGTTATGCCGCATGGACACAGGTGATCGACAATTGTACCATCAATGAATATCCGGAGACACTGGTTGAAGTCGGAAAAAAACTGTATGAACAGCAGGTGGAGACTTATGCAAAGTATGCAGGAATGGAACTGGATGCTTATATTGAGTCCTCCGGACTGACACAGGAAGAATATCAGTCCAATATGGAAGAGTACGGTAAGAACGTAGCAGCGCAGGCGCTGGTATGCCAGGCAATCTGTGACAAAGAAGGATTTGCCATCGGTGATGACGATTATCAGAAAGCTCTGCAGGATATGCTGACAGAATATGGATGTACCGAAGATGAACTGATCCAGACTTATGGTCAGGATAATGTAGAACAGAGCATCATGCTGAACCGTGTCAGTAATCTGATCCTGGAAAATGCAAATGTGACAGAAGTGCAGGCTGACAGCAGTGCGGACAGCTCCTCAGATGACAGTGGGAACTAACGTTTTGCATTAAGAATAAGAATAGATTACAGAAAAAGAGAGAAAGCCCGGTTGCTTTTTCTCTTTTTTGCATATGCATATCAATAATCGGGCCGCTGAACTGATTTTGATGATATCCCGGGCTTGAAGTAAATGTCGATTCGAGGTAAAATAAGACACAGCGATAATTATATATACAGGAGGAGAAGACAATGGAATTAGCAGTATTACAAAAAGACATGGTGACAGCTATGAAAGCGAAAGACAAAGTAAGAAAAGAGGCTATTTCTTCTTTGATTTCCGCAGTAAAAAAAGTAGCGATCGATGAAGGTCACAGAGATGATATAAAACCGGAACTGGTAGATCAGGTAATTTTAAAAGAACTGAAAACAGTAAAAGAACAGATCGACACCTGCCCTGCAGAACGTACCGATCTGATCGAAGAGTACCGGACTCGTTACAATATTATTAATGAATATGCTCCGCAGCTGATGTCTGCAGAAGAGGTGAAAATCTGTCTGCAGGAAAAATTTGCAGAGGTTCTGGCAACGAAAAATAAAGGACAGATCATGAAAGCTGTCATGGGAGAACTGAAAGGCAAAGCTGACGGTAAGGTTATTAACCAGGTAGTGGGGGAACTGTGTAAATAACCGAATAAAGCGGGAGGATTTGTTATTATGGGAAAATTTAAGATTGAAATGGGCGATATTACCACCTATGCGGTAGACGGAATTGTGAATGCTGCCAACACAACGCTTCTTGGAGGAGGCGGGGTAGACGGTGCGATTCACCGGGCAGCAGGACCGGAATTGCTGGAGGAATGCAAGACGTTAGGCGGATGTGATACCGGTAAGGCCAAGATTACCAAAGGGTACAATCTGCCGGCACATTATGTGCTTCATACGCCGGGACCTATCTGGCATGGTGGATATAATTATGAGGATGTGCTGCTGCAGGGGTGTTATGAGTACTGCCTGAAACTGGGAGAACAGTATGGTCTCAAGACGATTGCATTTCCATCGATCAGTACAGGGGTGTACGGCTATCCGGTGGAAGAGGCAGCGAAGATCGCGGTGCGGACAATCTGTGATTTTCTGAAATGGACACAGGTAGTGGAAGAAGTGACCATGGTGTGTCACGGTGAAGGTACCTGGAAGGTATATCAGGAAGCGTATCGGGAGTATCAGGCTGCTGAGAGCGAAAAGTAGAAAGAATGAAACGGGCAGAGAGGAGTATGTACAGCGGGGAATGTGCAGGACTTCATCTGTCCGCTTTTTACACAGAAAGACTATGGGAGGTTTTTGAGAAGATGAAAAAGTCATATGAGATGGACATGTGTACCGGTCCATTATTGAAGAAACTGCTGATCTTTGCGGTTCCTTTGATCTTGTCCGGGGTACTGCAGCTGTTGTTTAATGCTGCAGATATTGTAGTAGTAGGAAAATTTGCGGGAAGTCATGCACTTGCCGCAGTGGGATCTACAGGTGCGCTGATCAACCTGTTTACCAATGTGTTTATCGGTTTTTCCATTGGTGCCAATGTACTGGTTGCCCAGTATTTTGGGGCAAAAGATGAACAGAACATCCAGGATACCGTACATACCTCGATGGCGATTGGCATCATCGGCGGAATGTTTCTGATTGTGGCAGGTATGATTTTTGCACCGATGATGCTGGAAGTGATGGCAACACCGGAGGAAGTGCTGGGACAGGCTGCATTATATATCCGGATATATTTTATCGGTATGCCGGCGATGCTGATCTATAACTTTGGGGCGGCGGTGCTGCGTGCCATCGGAGACACCAGAAGACCGTTGTACTATCTGCTGGAGGCAGGTGTGGTCAATGTGATTCTGAATCTGGTTTTCGTGATCGGATTTCAGATGGGAGTTGCCGGTGTCGCTATCGCGACCGTAGTTTCACAGTGTATATCAGCGGCACTTATCGTACGTTGTCTGATGAAAAGTGAGGGAATGTACCGGTTGTATCTGAAACGGATCCGGATTCACAAAGAGAAGATGATCCGTATTATCCAGATCGGACTTCCTGCCGGGTTGCAGGGAGCGATTTTTTCAATCTCTAACGTGTTGATTCAGTCATCCATCAACTCTTTCGGAGCGATTGCCATGGCGGGCAATACGGCAGCCAGTAACATAGAGGGATTTGTTTATGTTTCCATGAATGCTATTTACCAGACGGCACTGAGCTTTGTCAGCCAGAATGTGGGAGCCGGTCAGCAGAAGCGGATTCCCAAAATTTCCATATACTGTATGGCAATTGTATTTACTGTCGGACTTGCGCTTGGTACACTGGCATATCGTTGCGGAGGCACCTTGCTTGGCATCTATTCGTCCGATCCGGAAGTGATCGCATATGGTCTGGATCGTATGAAGGTTATCTGCCAGATTTATTTTCTCTGCGGAATGATGGACGTGGCGGTAGGTATTCTGCGAGGTATGGGATATTCCATCATGCCGATGCTGGTATCTCTTGCAGGCGCCTGTGGACTGCGAATCGTGTGGATCTTTACTGTCTTTGTATGGAAACATTCACTGTTTGTCCTGTACCTGTCGTATCCGATTACCTGGATCATCACATTGAGTGTTCATCTGATCTGCTTTGCAGTAGTATGGAAAAGAAAAAAAGGGATCTGGGCGACCGTAAAACCGCATCCGGATCTTGGAAAAACGGAGGAATAACATGCGTCTGAAAAAAATACAGGAAGCGCTGAAAACAAAGAATATTATATTTACCTATACAGAAGAGGACAATTGCGGAAGTCTTGATTTTCAGTTCCGTGGACTGCGGTATCATATCTGGGAATTTGTGGATGGTGACGTCTGGGGCGTGGAGACGAATGTATATCATGCCGGAAAAAGTGAGGATATTACCGGAGATTACGAAAAAGAGATCAGCGAACTGATCTTAAGCTGGCCGGATATGGCGATTCCGGGATAAATCTAAAGCAGGTATTTTTGCAGCGGACAGAGGCTTTGGAGAAGTAAGAAGTGTATAGTTACAAAAAAACAGATTCGATTCAAATTGGATATTTCTCAGAAAGTATCCGTTTTGAGTCGAATCTGTTTTTGATTTGCATTAGAATTTACTCATCAACAACTTCCAGTACATCCATCGGACATGCTTTTGCACAGATGCCGCAGGCAATACATTTGGATGCAGGGTTGCCCTCTGTTTTTACGATCAGACCAAATGGACAGGCTTCTGCACATTTGCCACAGCCGGTACATTTTTTCTTGTTGATCATATAAACACCCTTTGGATTCTGGGTGATTGCACCTTCCGGACAGGCTTCCGCACATTTGCCGCACTGTGGGCAGGCCATTGGACGAACAGATTTTTTCTCTACGATCTGGATGCAGGATTTGTCCGGGTCGAATTCTTTATAGAAAGACTCGGAACAGGCTCTGACACATGCCAGACATGCCATACAGGTACTGCCTTTTTTTACTTTCAGTTTCTTCATAGTATCGTATCCTCCGCTTTATCAGTAATGTTACCGAGAAATATTCTCAATAATATTATTGTACAGCAAACGGTAAGAAAGTAAAGAGAAAGTTAGCGAAAATCGTTTAAAAATAGTCAGATTTTCTTACAGAAAATATACCGCGGAAGACCACCGTATTTGAGGGCTTTTGTCACAAGTTTATACCCCAGCTGCTCAAAATTATGTACGCTGTACACATTATCCGGATGTGCGGTTCCCATCAGCCAGCGAAAACCGGCAGAACGAAGCTGCTCTTCTGCGGCTTCCATTAGTTTCTTTGTAATCCATTGCCACGATAGGCACTGCGCACCATGGCAATCTCCATATGTGCCACCAGAGAAAGCTGTGAATCGTCCGGTTCCAGATAACTTCCCAGATTTTCATCACCGAGATCGGAAGTCCGTGCCACAAAAACCGCCGCCAGATCCTTTGCACCATCCGTAGCAACTGCCTCCGCTTTCAACCCAAACCCGGAGACTGTCATATAACGAATCAGATCTTCCCGTTCATCCATACTGAACCAGCTTTTTTCGGGGAGTTCCCGGTAGATTTCGTTCATACAGTCAAGTACCGTGGAGAGATCGCTGGGTTCTATTTGGGAGATAGAGAAGCCAGGAATGGAAGATATGTTGAATTGATCAGACATAGTAAATACTCCTTTTAGTTTTCTGTGTAAAATTAAAATAACTATTATAAATATATAGGGGAGAAGGTATGGTTGTAAAGAACATTTTCTTTCGACATCCGGATAAAAATAAGTTATATTAGAGTCAAATGAAAAAGATAAATGGGGTGATTTCGTACAATTTACGGAAACAGGACTCCACTAGCAATAAAAGGTGTATAATTTTGTCAAAATCGCGGAAAATAAAATTATAATTAAAAATATGAGGAATTATCGCGGAAAAGATGTTGAAAAAATAAAAAAGCGAGACGCTGATGAATGGTGGAAGAACTGGCGAAGTATTTGCCGGAGGAACAGAAAAAGTTTTTTAGTTAGATATCTGTAGTTTATAGAATCAACATACACAGACATACCCCCCAAATCCCCTGCATACATTGTAAAAATAATGTACGCAGAGGATTTTATCGTGAAGGATTATATTGAGGAGCGTGCAGTAGAAATTGCGGGCTATATCATAGAAACAAAAGCTACGGTGCGGCAGACGGCAAAGCAATTCGGGATCAGTAAGTCTACGGTACATAAAGACTGTACCGATCGTCTTCAGCAGATCAACCCGTCCCTGGCACAGGCGGTCCGGAATGTGCTGGACATCAACAAACAGGAGCGTCATATCCGGGGTGGAATGGCGACCAGGGAGAAGTATCTGCATCTTGGAGAGTAAAGATACAAAATGAAAAAGAGAAAAACAAAACAGAGAAAAACAAAACAGAAAATATCCGTCAGGAAAACCGCAGAGAAGGAAAAGCACAGATGGACATAATCCCTTCCGCCTTTACATAGAATAGACAGAACGGCGAGAAGTAAAGGGGGAACAGGATTGTACGATCGTGGTTTGGGGGTGTTGGAACAGTATGGTCTGACAGCAGAGACGGTATTGCGGGGCAGGGGAGCGCTGATCTGTCAGACGGAGAAAGGATGGAAAAGTATCCGCGAATATTGGGGCTCCCCCGGGAGGCTGGAGCAGCAGAGAAAAATACAGAAACGCTGCAAGGAGACCGGGTTCTTACTGGTGGATCAGGTGGAGGAAAATCTGGAAGGACAGGTGGTCACTACGGGAGAAGACGGGATTCCCTATGTAGTGAAAGAATGGTTTCAGGGAACGGAATGTAACACCAGATCCGGGGAAGATATTTTAAGCAGTATGGAAGCGATGGCAAAACTACATACGGTAATGCAGGCAGAGCAGGACGAAGATATGCCAGGGGCAGATCTTCTGGAAGAGTGCCGCAGACACAACCGGGAACTTCGCAGAACCAGAAAATTTGTACAGAAAAAGAAGGCGAAAAACCCGTTTGAAGAGCGGCTGGCGCAGAGCATCACTGCTTTTCTGGAAGCAGGGGAGGGAATGGTAAAAGAACTGGAAGACTCCGATTATGAAAGATTCTGTAAAGAACACAGGCAGGAGGTATGTCACGGGGACTGTAACCAGCATAACATTATTTTTACGCGGGAAGGCATAGGTTTTATGAATTTTGATTACTGGCATTGTGGACCACAGACAGAAGATCTGTGTCTGTTTATGAGAAAAATCCTGGAAAAACATAACTGGGATCCTGAGCTTGGAAGAAGAATGGCAGAACAGTATAATCGAAAGCGATCGCTGTCTGTGGAAGAGTGGAAACATCTGAAACTGTGCCTTTCTTATCCGTGGAGGTATTGGAAACTGGTAAACTATTATGCATCCAGTCAGAAGGTATGGATATCCAGAAAAAACATTGAAAAAATAGAACAGGCAACAGCACTCTGGCAGCCGTGGCAACGTTTTTTACAGAGTTTCTGCTGAAAAATAGCTGTGAAAAAGGGCGAAAACACCTAAAAACCTTGACAAAACAAGAGAGGCAGTATATAAATAGGTGTAGCGTTGTAAACCATTCAGCAGGAAAAGCCTGGGAAGGTACGAAAAAGCTATAAGGTATGTAATGACTAATTTACGAAACAGGAGGAATATCATGAACAAAACAGAATTAGTTGCAGCTATGGCTGAACAGACACAGTTATCTAAAAAGGATGCAGAAGCTGCTTTAAAAGCTTTTATCGATGTAGTATCTGAAGAAATGAAAAAAGGAGAAAAAGTACAGCTGGTAGGTTTCGGTACTTTCGAAGTATCTGAAAGAGCAGCAAGAGAAGGAAGAAACCCGGCTACCGGTGAATCCATGGTGATCAAAGCTTCCAAAGCTCCAAAATTTAAAGCTGGAAAAGCTCTGAAAGATCTGGTAAACGAATAATTTACTTATGAGATTAGATAAATATTTGAAAGTTTCCCGCCTGATCAAACGAAGAACTGTGGCAAATGAGGCCTGTGATGCAGGAAGAGTCCTGATCAATGACCGCCCGGCGAAAGCGTCTGCACAGGTGAAGGAAGGAGATGTTCTGGAGATCCAGTTCGGCAGCAAAGCTGTCAGAGTGGAAGTGCTGAATGTACAGGAGACTGTGAAGAAAGAAGAGGCTCAGGAACTGTATCGTTATTTGTAGAGCAAAAAGGACAGTCCGGCATAAGCCTTTTGAGAGGGCACAGAGGAACAGCGAAGGAAATAACATGAGAAGTAGGATCCCTTCATATAATGTATCAGTACATTGTATGGAGGGATTTTTATATGGAAGAAAAGAAAGAAGTAACGCACAGCCTCCATCTGGAACAGAGAGGGCATGGATTGATCACCGGGGTCACTGAGATGAAATCATTTGATGAAGAAAACATTTTTATGGAAACGAGCCAGGGTACACTGGCGATCAGGGGAAAGCAGCCTCCATGTATGCCGTCTGGAGCTTGAGAAGGGAGAGGCAGAGATTGAGGGAAAAGGTAGACAGTCTGATCTATACACAGG
>ENA-OQHF01000315-OQHF01000315.1-human-gut-metagenome-genome-assembly--contig:-NODE-315-length-31274-cov-5.840948_pt1 | contig 31274 bp, 31 predicted proteins | sample MGYA00242559_ERZ504709 | MGnify/ENA primary metagenome ERZ504709 (study PRJEB26092, sample SAMD00036203) | human gut metagenome | host: Homo sapiens | study: EMG produced TPA metagenomics assembly of... | reverse complement strand
CTGTTCCATTGCATCTCAATCACTGCTCCGGCGATACGATTTGCGTTACGTCCGACAGATGCTCCGAATGCATTTCCAAGTCCGGCTTCATATCCGGCTGCATCATCATATCCAAGTGTCACTTCTACTGGATTGTTATCCTTATCCGGAACAAGTACGCTTGTCAGTGTTGCTCCGAAGTCAGATACACTGATCTGCATTCCTGCTTCGTTTTCCAGAATGTATAATGTTGCCTGTGCTCCCTTTGATGTCATTCCAAAGTCCTTTTTCTGTAACGGTTTCATCTTTCTCTACTCCTCCATCTCTCGTCCTTCTATTATTTTTTTCTGAAAATCTTCAGTACAGTTGTTAAGAATCCTTCTTTTTTCTTCTTCGGCATAGCGGCTGCAGCCGGACGTTTTGCCTGTGATGCTTCTCTCATAAAGGTCTCCTGTGCATTCACAAGACTTGCTCCGTCTTCCACCGGTTTCTTCACATATGTTCCGTCACTTGTCATTGCGCGGGCTTTCACATTGTCAGAGAGCATTACATGAAGCTGATGGAACAGGCGTTTCCGGATCTCTACATCATAGACCGGGCACGCGACTTCTACACGCTTCTCTGTATTTCTCGTCATCATATCTGCAGAACCGATATACATCTTGGCATCTGCTCCTTTTCCGAAGACGAAAAGTCTTGGATGCTCCAGATATCTTCCGACGATACTTGTCACACGCAGATTCTCTGTCTTTCCCTTGATTCCCGGGAGGATACAGCAGATTCCACGCACGATCAGATCTATCTTCACCCCTGCCTGAGATGCTTCTGTTACTTTGCGAATGAAATCCATGTCCGTAACAGAATTCATTTTCATAATGATTCTTCCGCTCTCACCTTTTGCAATTTCTTCATCCATCAAGACAAGTACTTTCTGTTTCAGGCTTGTCGGTGAAACAATCAGATGCTTGTAAACTCCATTCAGATTACTGATCGACATATTCTGGAAAAAGACTGCTGCGTCTTCACCAATCTCTTGTCTGCTTGTCATCAGCGAGTAATCGGTATACATCTTCGCTGTCTTTTCGTTATAATTTCCGGTTCCAATCTGTGTAATGTAATGAATTCCGGTACGGTTTCTGTATGTGATCAGGCAGATCTTGGAGTGTACCTTATAACCCTCGAATCCGTACAGAACACGGCATCCGGCCTCTTCCAGACGCTCGGACCAGTCAATGTTGTTCTGCTCATCAAAACGTGCTCTCAGCTCGATCAGAACCGTAACCTCTTTTCCATTCTCAGCCGCTGCACAGAGATATTCTACAAGTCGTGCTTTCTTTGCCAGACGGTAGATCGTGATCTTGATCGTCAGAACTTCCGGGTCTGTTGATGCTTCTTTGATCAACTGAAGGAACGGTTCCATGCTTTCGTATGGATAGCAAAGGAGTGCATCTTTCTTCTTTATCTGCGGAATCACTTTGCCCTCTGCAAGCATGGATGACGGCTGCGGAGAAAATGGTACATCCACGAGCGTTTTTTTCTTCGAATCCGGAAGTTTATCAGCGATTGCAAAGATAAAGTCCAGCTTCATCGGCATCTTTGTACGGAAAATGCATTCCGGACGGATATTGAATTTCTCACAGAAATATTTCTCCATCTCTTTACTCAGAGAATTGGCTGCCTCAAGACGGACAACGGCCATCCTTCTTCTCTTATGAAGTGTCTCCTGCATCACATGACGGAAATCCCCACTGTCTGCATAAGCTTCATCATCCGGTGATACATCTGCATTTCTCGTTACACGGATGTAGTTCTTGTCTGAGATCTGATACTGGTCAAAAACAAGATCAATAAATTCCAGGATAATCTTTTCCATACGGATATAACGGATGTCATACCCCGGAAGATAGAGAATATTAGAAATATATTGTGGTACCGGGATGATTCCGAGCATCGTCTTGTCTCCCTGCTTCAGATTCGCAACCACATACAGTTCTTTACTTAACAGATGTGGGAACGGATGGTTCGCATCTACGATCTGTGGGGAAAGCACCGGCATTACTTCTTCTTTGAAATATTTCTTTACAAACTTCTTCTCCTGCTGTTCCAGTTCCTTGAAGTCAAGACCGCAGACACCATACGGACTTAACTGTTTCTTGATCTCTGCATATGTCTTATCGCGTTCCTTGTAAAGTGGGGAAACAGCTCGATAAATTGCATCTAACTGCTGTTTTGCTGTCATACCGGATCGCTGATCGATCTTTTTGCTGTCTGCTGATGCCATATCATACAGACTTCCTACGCGGATCATAAAAAACTCGTCTAAGTTGCTTGTGAAAATAGCTACGAATTTCATACGTTCCATCAAAGGAACTGTCTCGTCCCGTGCTTCTTCGAGAACGCGCTGATTGAACCGAAGCCACGATAATTCACGGTTCTGAGTTTCTTCTAAAATCTCTCTCATATAACTCAACTCCCTTTTCTCTCTTCTTTTAACAAGTCGATTTATTTTTATTACTGTTCAAGATACTTCAGCATTTCTTCTGTCTTTCGCTCCATCAGATGATATCCATGCTCATAAAATGCATGCAGGACATCCGGATGCTGTTCGAGTCGTGATACTGGTTTTACATGTGGACGAAGAACATAAATCTCTCCTCGCTTCTCAAGCTGATCCAGATAATTCATCGTCTTATTATAGATAAAACTTCTTCTGAAGATTGTCCGAACTGCATTCGGATAGGACTTATATGCCTGTCTGTAAAGCTTCTGCACTGCCGGTGAGATTACTTTCTTACGATAGCCTTGATTTCTCGTCAGGATCACTATGATCTTCTCATTTCCAAGCTTCTGTGCACGACGGATCGGAACAGAATCTGCAAGTCCGCCATCTAGATATGGAACACCGTCAATATTCACCATCGGAGTCACAAGCGGCATACTGCTTGATGCACGACAGATCTTCATCAACCGGTCAGGATCTTCTGTTTCCGTCATATATTCTGCATTTCCTGTCAGACAGTTTGTCGTTACCAGCTCACAGTGCATCTCTGACTGAAAATATGCATCAAAATCAAATGGGATCAGTTCATTCGGATATTTATCAAAAATCAAATCCATATTCATCAGACTTTTCTCCCTGATCGTATCTTTCACTCCATTAATATACTTCATATCTTTTGTATTCGGAATCATACAGTCTCTTGTACGTCCCGGCTGTCTGGAAACATAATCTACTGCATTACATGCGCCGGCAGACACACCGATCACATCTGAAAAATAAATATCCTGTTCCATAAGGTAATCCAGAGCACCAGAAGTAAATATGCCTCTTGTTGCTCCACCTTCCAGTACGATTGTTGCTTTCTTAAGTGCCATGGTTTCTCCTCTTTTCTACTGCTATTTATATTGTGAGATTCTTAGTAACATTATAACTTTTTACAATGGAAAGAACAAGGATTAGTTCTTATACATTTTCACACAGTTTGCCCTGCTTTTTCGTATGCATTTTTCTATTTCAGTACTTGTCAGCACCCTTTCTTCTATGTTAATATATGGATTGGTATGTTCTTATTCACACGTATTTGAAAAAGGACAATTATAACAACGTAATCACAATTCTAATTTATTTACAAGGAGACTTTCAAATGATTAGTGCAAATAACGTAACCCTTCGCGTCGGGAAAAAGGCGCTGTTCGAAGATGTTAACATCAAATTCACAGAAGGGAACTGCTACGGAATGATCGGTGCGAACGGTGCCGGTAAATCTACATTTCTTAAGATTCTTTCCGGACAGCTTGAGCCGACATCCGGTGATGTAGTTATCTCCCCGGGCGAGAGACTTTCTTTCCTTCAGCAGGATCATTTCAAATATGACGAATTCCCTGTTCTTGATACAGTTATCATGGGAAATGCACGTCTGTATGAAATCATGAAAGAGAAAGAAGAAATTTACGCAAAAGAAGATTTCACAGATGAAGACGGAATCAAAGCAAGTGAGCTGGAAGCTGAGTTCGCTACAATGGATGGATGGGAAGCAGAATCTGATGCTGCCAACCTCCTGAACGGACTTGGTATCGAGACAGAGCTTCATTATAAATTGATGAAAGACCTGACAGGTTCTGAGAAGGTCAAGGTTCTTCTTGCACAGGCATTGTTCGGAAATCCGGATATCCTGCTTCTTGACGAGCCTACCAACCACTTGGATCTTGATGCAATCGCATGGTTGGAAGAATTCCTGATCAACTTTGACAACACAGTTATCGTTGTATCCCATGACCGTTACTTCCTGAACAAGGTATGTACACAGATTGCCGATATCGATTACGGTAAGATCCAGCTTTACGCAGGAAACTATGACTTCTGGTATGAGTCAAGCCAGCTGCTGATCCGTCAGATGAAAGAGGCCAACAAGAAAAAAGAAGAAAAGATCAAAGAGCTGCAGGAGTTTATTTCCCGATTCAGTGCGAACGCTTCCAAGTCCAAACAGGCTACTTCCAGAAAGCGTGCCCTGGAGAAAATCCAGCTTGATGAGATTAGACCTTCCAGCCGTAAATATCCTTACATTGACTTCCGTCCGAACCGTGAGATTGGTAATGAAGTTCTCACTGTAGAAGGACTTTCCAAGACAATTGACGGCGAGAAGATTCTTGATAACCTTACATTTACACTTGGCCGCGAGGATAAAGTTGCTTTTGTTGGTGGAAATGAGTTTGCTAAGACAATCCTCTTCAAGATCCTGATCGGCGAGATGGAACCGGATGAGGGAACATATAAATGGGGAGTTACAACTTCTCAGGCTTACTTCCCGAAGGATTTCGGCGGAGAATTCGACAATGACTACAATATCACAGAGTGGCTGACACAGTACTCTGAGGAAAAGGATGTAACTTATGTTCGTGGATTCCTTGGAAGAATGCTCTTCTCCGGTGAAGACGGAGTGAAGAAAGTTGCTGTACTTTCCGGTGGTGAGAAAGTTCGCTGCCTGCTCTCCAAGATGATGATCTCAGGAGCAAATGTACTGCTTCTTGATGAGCCAACGAACCACCTGGATATGGAGTCTATCACAGCACTCAACAATGGTCTGATCAAATTCCCTGGAGTACTTCTCTTTACTTCCAGAGACCACCAGATCGTACAGACAACAGCGAACCGTATCATGGAGATTGTTCCGGGCGGTAAGCTGATCGATAAGATCACAACTTATGATGAATATCTTGAGAGCGATGAGATGGCCAGAAAGAGACAGACTTACTCTGTACAGACAGATGATGAGGATTAAGATATAATGATCAAGAGCCAGAACAGACACCGTGTGTTGTGCCTGTCCTGGCTCTTTCTAATCTTTATCAATTATTCACTCCATGGTGCGCTGCCACACTATCAACGGTCAGTCCTTTGAATGTGTATCCCTGACTTCTATAGTAATCAATAATCTGTGGCAATGCCTGTACGGTTGTATCTTTTGCATCTGTATCATGCATCAGAATATCAACATGATTTGCCGTGCAGGATGTTGCGTTGGAAACCAGCTTTTCTACCGGCACATTATTTCCGCTTGCGTCAGTAGAATCACAGTTCCAGTCAAAATACTGATATCCTTTGTCTCTCACTGCTTTCGTAAGTGTTGTCATCAATCCTTTGACATATTTTGCACTGACGGTGTTGCTGGATCCTCCCGGGAAACGAATGATCATGGATTTCGTTCCTGTGATACTCTCTACCAGATCCGATACTTTCTGCAGATCTGCGAAGTATGCATCTTCGGATGCGTAAACTGTTGCATAATCATGTGTATAGGTATGAAGTCCAATCGAATGTCCTTCGGAAAAGGCTCTTTTTATCATAGCATCATGTTCCTGATTATTTCCTGTGACGAAGAAGGTTGCCTTTGCATTTTTTTCTTTCAGGATATCAAGAATCTTTCCGGTATTCTCTGACGGACCATCATCGAAAGTCAGATAAACAACTTTCTCATTCCAATCCGGATTCTCTTTCACTTTGATCTTTCGCTCAATCTTTGTCTCGTTTCCGGAACGGTCTTTTGCAAGATAGGTAACAATATAGGTTCCCGGTGTTGCAAAATCCACTTTGTCAGCACCCTGTACTTCCAATGTTGGCTCTGGATCCATATCATCCTTTATCGTAACCCCTTCATTAAAGTCCATCGTATCGCCCTGTGCAAGTTCTTTATCATCTGCTCCTTCAATCGTCGGTCCTGTTGTATCCTCTTCCAGATTCAGTGTTGATTTACCTTCTGTTTTATGACCGTCACTATCTGTTGCAGCAACAGTTACTCCGTATTTTCCTTTCTTCTCCCAGGAATCCTGTCCGACAAATTCAAGTGTGACATCTGATGCATCTTTTACTGATTCTACAAAATCTTCCGGCTTGATATCTTTCGGAAGTTCTGTTGTATAACTGTCTTTCATTTTAAGCTCAGGTGCTTTTGTATCCTTAACTTCGACTTCAGCTTTTACTTTTTGTTTACCATAGACATAGTAAACCGTATATTTTCCTTCTTTATTCGTATCTACTTTCCCTTCTGTCTTCACATCTTTCGCTTTCCCACCAACAACGAAACGGATGTTGGACATTAGATCCATACTTTCCTTCTTTTCCTGCGCGATCACTTTACTCCGTAATACAATCGGATTCATTTTAAAATAAGTAAATGTTGAAACTGCCGGAACTAATACAACGAACAGAATCAATATGATTGCAATTCTCCTTCGTCTCTTGAGGCGTCGAATGCGTTGTTCATTCCTCTTGCGCCTCTCCCACTCTTTTCTAATGGAATCTGTGCTTTTTCCCATCGCGCCATAATGTTCATAAAACGCTTGTTCTTTCTTGCGTTCTTTTTCTTCTTTTGTTTCTTTAGACCACATGCTTATCCCTTTTTTCTTTTCTATTCTTAGAATCAGGAGCCAATCAAAATTGTCCCCTGACTTTTTCTTCCATATTAATCATAGCATTCCTTTTTTGCAGAAACAAGGGAACTTTGACAATCCTAAAGATTTATTAAGAATCTTAGTTACTGTTCACACACCACTATCCCGCGAGGTGTTTTGGCATGAATATGCCAAAATCCCGAGACATACAAGCCAAAATTCCATTGCCGCAGGCAATTTGGAATGAATTTTGGCTACGTTACTGTGAACGGAGTGAGCAGTAACGTATCTTACAGATTGTTCTTTAGGATTCTTCATCTTTCCAGTGTTTCAGACGCTTTACAGCATCTGGATTCTGTTTCTCAAGTCTTCGCTCCAGCCGCTCTCTTCGCTCTTCAATATGCTCAACAATCTCTGGATGCTCTTTCAGAAGACGATCTCTAAGTTTTCTTCTTCTACGCTCGATCAATTCAATGACGAGTTTTTTGTTTTCTTTTACATCACTTGGAAGATCATCTAAGTGAAGCTCCATTCTGCGGAGCAACTCATCTTCATCAAGTGCTCCAAGTGAATTCCAAAATTCCAGTTTTTCTTTGATTCCTTCTTCGGAAAGTTTCTCGAGATCTGTAATCTCATGGATCTGCTTCACAATAGAAAGCACTCGTTTCTCAATTTCTTTGACTGCATCATCACCAAATGCCCATGCAAACTCTTCCAGTGTATTTTCTTCTTCTGCAGGAAGGGAAAAATATTCTCTTCGCTTAAGTTTTTCGAGATCTTCTTCTGGAATATCCAATGGGCAAGGCTGCTCAATCCCCGCATCATGAAGTGCCGCAAGAATTGTTCTTCGCACAGCACCTTCTTTTATCAAATGTCCGATTCCAAGCTTTCTCATCTGATCGTTAACTTCTCTGGAATGTTCTGTGATATAGAACTTAATTCCACGTTTTTTCAGACTTGCTGCAAGCATTTCTAGTGCATCTGCCGCTGTAATATCCAGGCTGTTGATTGCTGATGCGTCCAGGATTACGACCTTTGTATCCTCTTTGATGCTGTTTTCAATATCTGAAACCAGCACTTTGATATTTGCAAAGAAAAGGTTCTCGCTAAATCTGTAAATAATCACATGCTTGATTGGATATGCAAAACGGTTTCTCTCCAGATCATAATAAACTTCTTTTCCCGGAATCATTCCACGGAAAGATCTCGGAGGGTTTGTAGCCCTTAAAATCACTGCAACAAAAGATAACAAAATTCCGATCACAACTCCGTAAATCGTACCAAGGAACAACACACCGATCCCTGCTGCAATAAAAATATAGAATTCGTTTCTGCTTACTTTAAACAAGCGTACTGCAAGATGTGTCTCTACAACATTCATCAGTGCAGAGATTACAATTGCCGTCAATACCGGAACCGGAAGATATTCGATAAATCCGGTTGCACCTATAAGTACAACTGCCATGGTCAGTCCCGCTGTAATGGATACAACCTGTGTCTTTCCTCCATACTGTTCATTCATGGAAGTCCTGGAAATGCTTCCATTTACCGGACAGCATCCAACTGCACCGGCAGCAAGATTTCCTGCGGCACAGGCAAGGATTTCCTGACGGTCATCCAGTTCATATCCGTTTTTGGATGCAAAATTGTTCTCTGACAAAAGTGTCTCTGCCATGATCACAACAGCAACCATAAGTGCTCTTCCCACAGCCTGGGTAAGATTGATCCCTGTAAAATCCGGGAAAATAAGCCGCGGAAGCCCTGGTTGAACTGCCTGCAGGAGAACTACACCATACTGGTTTACATGAAAGACAATTGTCGAGAGAACTCCGACAATCATAATAACGATTGCCATCGGGAACTTTGGAATCAGTTTTTTGGATACAATCAAGATTACAAGTGCTCCAATTCCCATTCCAAAGGACAACCAGTTTATCTTTGTGATTGCCAGAAAAATGTGTTCTGCAAGTTCTATGAATTCTCCAGTCCCCGCCGGGCTTCCCATCAGTTTCGGAATCTGCATCATAATAATTGTCACTGCAATACCACTGATAAATCCACCCATAACCGGTGTTGAGATAAAATCAACAATCTTATCTGCATGTAAAAGATAAAACAACAATAACCAGAGTCCTGTAAACAATGCAATCAATGGTACATACTGCAATGCCTGGGCTGATTCTGCCGTCACTCCAAGTGTTGCCAGTGCAGCTCCGACAATTGCCGCCGGTGCCGCATCTACTCCGAAGATAAACTGTTTTGAAGTTGAGAGCATGGCAAATAGCAGGATCGGCAGAACAGATCCATAAAGTCCATACACCGCCGGAACACCTGCGATCTGTGCATACCCCATAGAGATTGGGATTGAGACCGCTGCCATGATAATTCCGCTTAAAATATCTTTTGGCAAATATTCTTTTTTATAATTTTTTAATGTTGGAAATATTTTTACAGACACTTTTATGTCACTTCTTTCTTTTACTTCTTTTTTGCTGTTAATTCTCTACGCTTCCAAATGGTCCGATGTCCAGAGGATTCTGGTTCTGAACTGCGTCTGTCCCATCAGCATCTTCTGATATACCGTAACCTTTTTTATCACCTGCTGTCACTTCTTGAATCTTATCAAGAAAAACTGCTCCGTACTGTTCATATTTCTTAAATCCCATACCGTGTACTTCAAGCAATTCCTCTTTTTCAAATGGAACAAGTACACACATCTCATGTAATGTACGATCTGAAGCGACCATATATGGCGGAATTCCTTTTTTCTTTGCCAAAGAATAACGCACAGAACGCAATTCTTCGAATAATTCTCGGCTTTTATCTGTAAGATTCCCGAAACTCTCTCCCTTTCTATGAGACGCTTTCTTTCCACTTCCGGACTTTTTCTTTTCTGTAAGTTCTGACTTCTTGCAGCGAAGTTTCAATTCTCTCGATTTCAGTAATTCTTCTGACCGGTCTGTCAGTTTCAGGATCGCATAACGATCTGCGCTCTGTTGAAGGTATCCGTGTTCGAGCAGTGTATAAACTACGTCTTTCAACCTCTGCTGAGAACATTTACTCTGTCTTCCATAAATGGAAAGTTCATTCATCCCTGCACTTCTGATCTTCGCTGTATTCGCTCCAGCCAGTGTGGAAAGGATCATTGTCATACCGTATCTCTGTCTGGATTCGCGCACACACTCGATCACGTCTGCCGCAATCTCTCCGACATCAAGCTCAACAAATTCTTCCAGACAATTGGAACAATTCCCACAATGTTCTTCTGTCTCCTGTCCGAAATAATTCAATATGTATTTTCTGAGACACATGCTTGTCGTACAATAATTACTCATCTTACGCAGCCGGAGAACATCTTGTTCCCGGATCACCCGGAGTTCTTCTTCTGTGTATTCTCCAATCTGCTCTTTACTATCCAGCAGGAGCTGATTGATCATGATATCCTGTGGTGAATAGAAAAGGATACATTCTGCCGGTTCTCCGTCTCGTCCGGCTCTGCCTGCCTCCTGGTAATAATTTTCCATGCTCTGCGGCATATTATAATGAAGTACAAAACGGACATTGGACTTATCTATTCCCATTCCGAATGCATTCGTTGCGATCATAATCTCTGTCCTGTCATAAATGAAATCTTCCTGACTTTCATTTCTTGCCTCTGTCCCCATTCCTGCGTGATATCTTCCGACAGAGAATCCGGCATTCTGCAATTCCAAATAGAGTTCATCTACATTTTTTCTTGTCGCACAATAAATAATTCCACTGTCTTCTCTGTGCTGTGTAAGATATTCCTTAATCGCTTCCTTCTTCCCACGTGCCGGTCTTACTTCAAAATAAAGATTCTCTCTGTCAAAACCGGATACATTTATATAAGGAGATTCAAGATCAAGTACTTCAAGAATATCTTCTCTTACTTTCTGTGTTGCTGTTGCTGTAAATGCACTGACGACCGGGCGTCTTGGAAGCTGGCGGATGAATTCTGTGATCTTCACATAACTTGGGCGGAAATCCTGTCCCCACTGGGAAATACAGTGAGCCTCATCGATTGTCACCATAGAAAGTTCTGTATGACATGCAAAGTCCAGAAACCGTGGTGTCAACAAGCGTTCCGGAGCGACATAGATCATCTTATATCTGCCTGCCGCTGCCAGTTCTAATGCTTTTGTAATCTGCCGTTCTGTCAATGCACTGTTGATATAAGCCGCGTGAACTCCTGCTTCATTCAGTGCCTTCACCTGATCGATCATCAATGAAATCAGCGGTGATACTACAATCGTGATCCCAGACATCAGAAGTGCCGGAACCTGATAACAGAGTGACTTTCCTGCTCCGGTCGGCATGATTGCAAGCACATCTCCTCCATTCAAGATCTGATCTACAATCTCCTCCTGCCCTTTGCGGAAAGAATCGTATCCAAAAATTTCTTTTAATATCTGTGTTTTTCTACTGTTGCTTTCCATCTACTGATGCCTTTCACCTGTTGTTAACTTTCACTTCTAAAATCCAAACATTACATTCAGTCTTTCCAGTCTTTCTTCAAATTCCGGATAAAACTGTGCTTCTTCCTCTGCCTGATAAGGCATTTGATAAAAGTTGCGGAGAACCACAACCGTCAGTACTTTCGCGTTCTGCTCATCAAGTTCTTTCATTCCTTCTTCACAGTTCTTAAGAAATGTATGCCATCTCCACACGAAATTTTCATATCTCTTCAGATCTGCAATTCCAAGCCACTTCTTAATCTTCACTTTACCACGTTCCTGCTTCTTACACTCATGCACCTGGATAAAAATACTTGAATCCATTCTCCTCATAAATACGTCCAAGAGGGAACAAACGGCAGATTCCCGGTCTGTATCCATGAATGGAACATCTTCCATCTTTCAAGAACGGACAGGCCTCTTCCTCTCCTGCCATCTTTAAATTAGGAAGAACCATCCCGTCAACTACATTCAATTCCAGATAGTTTGCAAGCAGTGTATCAAAATTCTCATTTTTTCCCAAGTTGTAATCTCCACAGATCCATTGGATCCAATAGGATGGAATCTCCCATTCCCTGGCAGCATGCGGAGCAGCCTTCACAGTCATGACAGTCCACCTTAACCATATCTCCAGAGGAATACAGACGTCCGTCTGAAATTTCATTAAGATCTACTTCGCGCTTCATTTTTCTATCTCCATTTTCTTTTGATTTTAAATATTGAATCGTGTTCTATTAGTATAATACAGATGGTCTGTCAGATGCAAGAGCCGTATTACCATTCATTTACGCCATTCATTCAGTCAAGCTAAACCGACTCGGATTATAATACAGATTTTATCATACAAAAAAGTTGCTGATGATACAAAGAGCCACGCTATTATCGTTCCCTGTTCATCAACAACTTTCTTTTTTCATTCTTTCAAACTAAATTCACACAAGATTTAATCTGTGATCTCTGTCAGCATCAACTGATATATTTTCCAGAATCGTTTTCTCAACTTAATCCTCGTATCCGTTCGGATTCATGCTCTGCCATCTCCAGGAATCTTCACACATCTTGTTCAGATCTCTCTCAGCTACCCAGTGCAGTTCTTCCTTTGCCTTGGAAGCATCACAGTAACATGTAGCAATGTCTCCTGCACGACGTGGTTTAATCTGATAAGGAATCTCTTTTCCACAAGCTTTGGAGAATGCTTTTACCATGTCAAGTACAGAATATCCGTTTCCTGTTCCAAGATTATATACGGAAACTCCTGCTTTCTCTTTCAATTTCTCTACTGCGCGGACATGTCCAACTGCGAGATCAACTACATGGATGTAATCACGTACACCTGTTCCGTCAGGTGTATCATAATCGTCTCCAAATACACCAAGGCACTCAAGTTTACCGATTGCGACCTGTGTAATGTATGGAATCAGGTTGTTCGGAATTCCCTTTGGATCTTCTCCGATCAGTCCGCTCTCATGAGCTCCGATTGGATTGAAGTAACGAAGAAGTACGACATTCCACTCAGGATCTGCTGTATGAAGATCTGTCAGGATCTGCTCCAGCATCCATTTTGTCCATCCGTATGGATTTGTACATGTTCCCTTCGGGCACTCTTCTGTGATCGGGATAAATGCCGGGTCACCATATACTGTTGCAGAAGAACTGAAGATGATATTCTTCACGCCGTGATTTCTCATTACATCACAGAGAACTAAAGTTCCTGCAATGTTATTCTCGTAGTATTCGAGTGGTTTAACAACTGATTCACCTACTGCCTTGAGTCCTGCGAAATGAATAACCGACTCGATCTCTTCTTTCTCAAAGATCTCGTTCATTGCTTCTTTGTCGCGGATATCTGCTTTATAGAACTTCAGATCTTTTCCTGTGATCTGTTTTACTCTGTCTACAGCTTTCTCTGATGCGTTGTAAAGGTTATCTGCGATTACAACATCATATCCTGCATTCAAAAGTTCTACACATGTGTGGCTTCCGATAAATCCGGCGCCTCCTGTTACTAAAATTGCCATTTTAAAATTCCTCCTCTGAGCTTTATTGCTCAAATTGCTGCCACTCACAGTAACTGTGTTCAGCAGCTTGCTTATCTTTGCTTTGTTGTCTCTGATTATAACACATCCACCACAAAAATCTTTATACGAATAGTTCCTCTTATGGTAAAAATGTTGCATAATCATTATGATTCACAAATTCTGTAACTGACAACACATAATCTAATCCCACAATTTCTGTGGATAAAGACCTTCGTCTTTCAAAGCCTGTACCGCTGCAACTACAACTGGCTTGTCCTCTTTGTATGTAACTCCATACCATTTATCTTCGGATTCAAGCACTCTTACGGTTGCTCTGCCCTCTGCCAGAAGGTCACTGACTACGGATGGCAGGAAGTACTCACATTTCATTGGATTCTCCTTAATACCTTTCTCAAGGAATGCCGGAAATCCTGCTTTGATCTCATCTAAAATACTTCTTGTGAATCCCCACATATTCATGGATACAAGAGTATCTCCATCGATAGTTGTCCATGTCTCTCCGTCATCTTCTGAGAAAGCGATTCCACCGTCACGCTTCTCGATCTTTGTACGCTCTGTGATTCCAACCAGCTCTTTCGCCTCATTGAGTTCACATACGCCACGAGCAACATGTCCGTTGTCTGTAACTGTATTCTTCAGACGATAACCTACCATTGTATAACGGTACTTATCATCATCTTCATGTGTTGTAAGGAATTCATAAATCGTCTCAAATGCATGACGTCCGTAATAATCGTCCGCGTTGATTACTGCAAATGGTCCATCTACCTCATCGATCGCACTTAAAACAGCATGCGCTGTTCCCCAAGGCTTTACACGTCCTTCCGGAACTTCGTAGCCCTCCGGGAGATTGTTCAGATCCTGGAATACATACGCTACATCCATGATCTTCTCAATTCTCTTTCCAACAGCTTCTTTAAAATCTGCTTCATTTTCTTTCTTAATAATAAATACGACTTTCTCAAATCCTGCGCGTTTTGCATCAAAGATCGAGAAATCCATAATAATATGTCCTTCCTGATCTACCGGGTCAATCTGCTTCAGCCCGCCATATCTGCTTCCCATTCCTGCTGCCATAATGACCAGAACCGGTTTCTTCATAATGAAATCCTCCAAATATTTTTAAATATTATGTTGCCTGATGGCAATTACATTTCTATTGTATGACATATAGATAAAAAAATCTAGATGAAAATCAAAGAAATATATGCACAAAAATCCATGCATTTCATCCCGCTGAGATCATAAAATGCATGGATTTTCCTGACTGTCAGGTTATTTTACTGATGTTATCTCACATTAAACGCATCATTTCCCGGATATACTGCGCTTGTTCCAAGTTCTTCCTCGATGCGGAGTAACTGATTATATTTCGCTACACGCTCCGAACGGCTCGGCGCTCCGGTCTTGATCTGGCAGGTATTCAGCGCTACTGCAAGATCTGCAATCGTTGTGTCCTCTGTCTCACCGGAACGGTGGGAAGAAATTGCTGTGTAACCTGCTTTGTGTGCCATCTTGATTGCTTCAAGAGTCTCAGATACAGATCCAATCTGATTCAGTTTGATCAGAATAGAATTTCCGCATCCAAGCTTAATTCCTTTCGCCAGTCTCTCTGTGTTTGTGACAAAAAGATCATCTCCAACCAGCTGAACTTTATCTCCCAGCTCTGCTGTCAGCTTTTTCCAGCCTTCCCAGTCTTCCTCATCAAGTGCATCTTCGATTGAGATGATCGGATATTTCTCTACCAGTTTCTTCCAATGGTCAATGAGCTGTTCTGAAGTATAGACTGTTCCTGCCTTTGGAAGTTTATACTCTCCAATCGTCCCTGTCTTCCATTCTGAAGATGCCGCATCCATCGCAATCTTGAAGTCTTTTCCAGGATCATATCCGGCCTTCTTCACAGCCTCAAGAATTGTCTCGATTGCTTCTTCGTCTGATTTCAGTGCCGGGGCAAATCCCCCCTCATCACCTACAGATGTTGCAAGTCCTCTGTCTTTCAAGATTCCTGCAAGTGCATGGAATACCTCTGTACACCAGCGGATGCATTCTTTAAAAGACGGCGCTCCCACCGGCATGATCATGAACTCCTGCACATCCAGTCCAGAAGAAAGTGCATGACACCCGCCATTTACAATGTTCATCATTGGAACAGGAAGTCTGTTTCCATTCACTCCACCAAGAAAACGGTACAACGGAATCTCAAGTGCATCTGCTGCCGCTCTTGCACATGCGATTGAAACCGCAAGAATTGCATTTGCGCCAAGATTCGATTTATCTTTTGTTCCATCTGCCTGGATCATAGCCTGATCAATTGCATAAGTGTCGCCTGCATCCATTCCAACTAATGCACTGTTGATTGTTGTATTAATATTTTCTACCGCACGGGAAACACCTTTTCCACCGAATCTTGACTTGTCTCCATCACGAAGTTCAAGTGCCTCAAATTCTCCGGTAGAAGCACCACTTGGAGCCGCACCTCTTGCTACAGTTCCATCTACAAGATGCACTTCTGCCTCAACCGTTGGATTTCCGCGTGAGTCGATAATTTCTCTTCCAATTACTTTTTCAATTTCCAGATAATTCATAGTTGTCCATCCTTTCTGAGGACTCCCTCGCCTGTGTTCAGGTATTACAGACAAAGGAGTATACATGATTTATTCACACAGTTAGTTTTCTCTAACCATATGTATTCTATCAAGTTTCTTTGCAAAACGCAATATTTCTACATGATAATGATTCTCATTTTATGGGCTTCTACATATTATCTGCACTTGCTATTATTTATATTCTTACTTTTTTATAAATACTCCCCCAGCTTCTCGACTTTCCTCATATCCGTTGCCCAGCTCGTAGCAAATCTGACTACCGTATGCTTCTCATCCGTCTTCTCCCAGAAGCTGACCCTGACATTCTTCTCAAGTTCTTTCAGCTTCTCATCTTCCATCTCAACAAAGATCTGGTTCGTCGGAGAATCAATATAGAAGTCATATCCTTTTTCTTTCAGGATTTCTTTTAGTCTCGCAGCTGTTGTGATTGCATTCTTACTGATTTTCATATACAGATCATCTGTAAATAACGTATCAAACTGAACACCAAGGAACCAGCCTTTGGCAAGCAGTGCTCCGTGCTGTTTGATCAGTGTCACAAAATGTCTCGGTGCATTTTCTTTTGTAAATACAACTGCCTCTCCGCAGAAGGCACCTACCTTTGTTCCACCAATATAGAAAATGTCACAGTATTCTGCAATATCTTCCATTGTCACATCTGTATCTTCTACTGCAAGACCGTATCCAAGACGTGCTCCATCAAGATACAGTGGAATATGGTACTGCTGACAGATATCAGAAAGCTCTGCGAGTTCGCCACGTGTATACAGTGTGCCATACTCTGTTGGGTGAGAAATGTAAACCATCCCCGGGAAAACCATATGTTCATGATTCCCATCACTATAAAACTGATTCAAACAATCAGCCACGTCTTTTGGCTGGATCTTCCCTTCCTGCTGTGGAAGTGTAAGTACTTTATGGCCGGAAGCTTCAATCGCACCTGCCTCGTGTGATGCAACATGACCTGTCTCAGCCGCGATAACACCTTCATAGCTCTGGAGCACGGAATCAATTACTGTCTGATTTGTCTGTGTTCCTCCCACAAGGAAGTAAATGTCTGCCTCCGGGCATTTACATGCCTGACGGATCTTTTCCTTTGCGGATTCACAATATGAATCATTTCCGTATCCTGTAATTCCTTCTTTATTTACTTCTGCCAGTCTGCGCAGGATTTCCTCATGTGCGCCTTCTGAATAGTCATTTTCAAATGAAATCATTTCTTAGCTTTTCCTTTCTTTCTGAATGTTGTATTTTTATTTACATTTCTTTTCTCTGGAGATTTCTTGCTCCTTGATTCATTTTTTGTTGTGATCTTCTTAGCAGTTCGTTTGTCAACGGTCTTCTTTTTTCTCACGCTGTACCCAAACGTTCCGATCTTTTTGCCAAGTCCAAGATATTCTCCATGGGAATATGCCAGAAGACCTGTCTTATTGAGTTCAAATTTACCATTTTCATTCATATAGGACTCATCCACCTGAACTGCCTTCACTTCTGCAAGAAACATGTGATGGCTTCCGAGTTTCTCAACTTTTGTTACAACACATTCAATATTGACCGGTGCTTCTTCAATGACCGGTGCGTAAGTAAGCTTCTCTGCCTTTTTCGCAGTCAGATGACACTCTTTCCATTTATCCACATCCCGGCCGGAGCGCACACCGCAGTAATCTGTCGCATGGGCGAGCTGTTCGGTTGTCAGATTGATCACAAACTCTCCACTCTCTTCAATCATATGATACGAATATCTTTCCGGTCTTACGGAAATGTATACCATCGCCGGGTTTGTGCATACAGTCCCTGTCCATGCAACGGTAAAAATGTTCGTATTTCCTTCTTTATCTGCCGTACTTACCATAACTGCCGGAAGTGGGTAGACCATATTACCGGCTTTCCATACCTGTTTCGCCATTTCTCTTTCCTCCTGAAAACCGTCCCCTGTTACGGAGACGGTTCTGACTTTCTATTTAAAAATGTCTTGGGCTTTCTTACTGCTGCAGTGCTGATACAAGTGCCGGAACGAGCTGTTTCTTACGTGATACGACACCTTTGAGCATCAGTTTCTGTGCATTATCTTCCAGATCATAAGCTCCGATGATCTTTTCTCTTGCTTCATTACCACTGCAGATCAGTTCAGAGGATTCTGCAATAATATTTGTCAGCATAAAGAAAATCATATCCAGACTGTGGTTCTGTCTTGTCTTTTCCATCTCCGGAAGTACTGTTGCCTTAATCTCTTCAAGCTCTTCTTCGCTCATTGAATTCACCTGACCAACACCAAATACCGTATCATTCACTGTAAACTGTTTGAAATCAAGGAAGAGAATCTCCTCGGCTGTCTTTCCTTTGAGGTTGCTTCCTGCCTTGAACATCGCCTGCGCAAGTTTCTCTATATTGATCCCGGCAATCTCTGCAAGCTTTTTCGCTGTGCTTTCATCAAGTGGTGTACAAGTTGGGGAACGGAACATCAATGTATCGGAAATAATTGCGGAACAAAGAAGTCCTGCATTCACCGGATCTATTTCGACACCATTTTCCTCATACATCTGAGATACAATTGTTGCCGTACATCCAACCGGCTGATTTCTGAAAAATACAGGTCCGATCGTCTCGATACTGCTCAATCTGTGGTGATCAATAATCTCCTGGACATCTGCCTCTTCCACTCCGTCGACTGCCTGATTCTTCTCATTATGATCGACAAGGATAACCTGTTTCTTGCTGACATTAAGAAGTCTTCGTCTTGAAACAAGACCTAAGAATTTCCCATCTTCATCTACGACCGGGAAATCACGGAAACGCTTACGCGCCATGACTTCTTTCACATCATCTACATAATCATTCTTACGGAATGTTACGAGGTGATCCTTCGTCATGAAAGATCTTACCGGAATACTCTGGCTGATATGCTGTGCTGCTGTAAATGTATCATGCTGTGTCCAGATAACAACAATTTCTTTTGCCTCTGCCTGACGCAGAATATCTTCTGAGATCGGATCATTCTGGCAGACTACCATACAGCTTGCATCCAGATCAACTGCACACTGCTGTGCATCAATTCGATCCCCAATGATAACAAGATCATCTTTCTCGATAAAGCTTGTCATCAACTCTTTGCTTGATGCTGCAACAGTTACTTTTCCTTTATAAAAATAACCATGTTCATTTCCTGTTACAATTTCACCTTCTACTGCCGCTGCAATATTACGGTACTGTGTTCTTGCCTTCGCTAGCATTGTGTTATCATAGACTTCCATATAGGATTTCGCAATATCACCTTTTGTGATCACACCTTCCAGCACACCGTTACGTGTGATTGGAATTGTATGAGTATTCATCTCTGACATCTTTTCCCATGCTGTACGGATTGAGAGGCTTCCTTGAATTTCCTGACTTTCTTTCAGTTCCACATTCTTTATCTGTTCTCTAAGATCAGAAAGCAATGTCGGAACTTTTACGCCAAAGTGTTCCAGTACATATTGTGTCTCTTCGTTAAGCTGCCCTGCACGACGAGGCTCATACGTTTCTCCGGTGATCTTTGTCTTAAGATTTGCATAAGCAATTGCTGTACAGATAGAATCTGTATCCGGATTCTTATGACCTACAACATACACCTTTTTATTCTCAGCCATTTTTCTATCTCTCCTTCTCAAATTTATCTCTTATTTACTTTTACACTCACATCAATTTATCTCTGTATTCTGTCATCTTACATGAACAGCTTCTTCATTAAGTATTAAACCTGACAATTTACTATTCAATAAGTAGAGTAACATTTTTTTCTATTAATCCAACCGCATTTTTCATTTTCTTCACGGATTTTGGCTCTTTTGTTGTATTTTTTCTCATACATATGTTATACTTTTGATTAACGAGAAAAAGAAAATGAGGTGCTTTTAATGAGCGAAGAAATGAAAGAATTACAGACAAATGAAGTAACAGAAACAATGGCAGACTATGAAGATCATTTCGATGATGCGAATCCATGGAACAGAGTCCAGGATTATATGGATAAAAAAAGCTGTTCTTCCTGTTAAAATTGAAGGTGTTGTCAACGGTGGCGTAATTGTAATGGTAGAAGGACTTCGCGGATTCGTTCCGGCTTCTAAGCTGTCCCTTTTCCTATATTGAGAATCTGGAAGATTATCTTCTCAAGGATATCGAAGTACAGGTGATCGATGTTGACCAGGCGAATAATCGTCTTGTCCTTTCTGCACGTGAGCTTCTGAAGGAAAAGGAAAAAGCAGCACGTGATGCACAAATTGCAAGTATGAAAGTTGGAACTGTTCTGAAAGGAACTGTAGAAACACTTCAGAACTATGGAGCATTTGTAAAGTTGGAGAACGGACTTTCCGGTCTGGTTCACGTTTCACAGATCTCCCAGAAACGTGTAAAAATGCCTTCTGATGTTCTCACAGTTGGTGATGAAGTTGAAGTGAAAGTCATCGGTATCAAAGATGGCAAGATCAGCCTGAGCATGAAAGCTCTCGAAGAAGACAAAGAGAAGGCTGAAGAGAAAGCTGAAAAGGTTGTGATCCCGAAAGCGGAAGATATCGGAACAAACCTTGGAGATCTCTTTAAAAATATCCAGTTATAGAAATTGGTGCTGTGATCCTGTTCAGATTGATAATCTGCGTAATTGGCAGCATGATACAGAAAAAGTCCCTTTCAGAAGTTTATTTCTTCTGAAGGGACTTTTCTATTTTCATTGTTTCAATAATTCAGCATATTTATTATGCACAAACATTCTCCAGAATCTCTTCCAGCGCATTCTTACTGCTGGTGTGACAACGAATCACATCCGCATTGCATCTGCCGGCTTCTTCTACCGCACAGCGAACCATTTTATGGGATACTGTGTTTGTGAAAAGAACGATCAGATCAGGACTTCCAATCTGTTTGCTTAAGCTTGCTGACATCTGGGTGAAGATCTTCGCCTTACAATTAAACTGTTTACAGACTTTCTTATACTGACATACCATTCTGTCATGTCCTCCAATGATTACTACACTCATACTGAACCTCCTGAAATTAAGATCTGATTATCTGTTGCTTTACTTATTACTTTTCCTGTATGGTTTATGAATTCATTTCCACATGTCTCTGTTGCTTGTGTTAGTTATGTCTAACCTATGTATTTACTATACTATATCAAAAACGTAATATCAACATTATTAACTGATAATCTTTCTCATTGCGCCAAAGAACTGCCGGGTTCAAGCTTTACAAAAGCTGATCCCGGCAGTTCCTGCCTTACTCAAGTTCTGTTCTATTATTTTCATCCAGCAGATTCTTCATACTTCCAAGGCTTATCATCAATGTAGACGCATTGTGCAAAAGTGCAGATACTGTCGGCTGGACAATTCCTGTCACGCCAAGCAAAATTAATCCTGAATTAATCCCGACAATATTTCTGTAATTCATATGTATCCGCTTCATCATGGCATTTGCCAGAAGTTTCAGCGTCACAACTTCACGCAGATCATCCGCTGCAATCGTGATATCCGCAATCTCTCTTGCAATCTCAGCGCCATCACTGATCGCAATTCCTGCATCCGCCGCCGAAAGAGCCGGTGAATCGTTGATTCCATCACCGATCATAATTACTTTTCTTCCTTCTGATTTCTCTTTCTCAACAAAATTAGCTTTGTCTTCCGGAAGAACTTCTGCATAATATTCGTCAACACCAACACGTTTCGCAATTGCCGCTGCTGTACGTTCACTGTCACCTGTCATCATAACAACTTTACGAATACCGGCTTTCTTCAAATCACGAACCATTTCCACAGCCTCTTCACGAAGCGGATCTTCTATACAGATAACTGCAACAAGTTGTTTCTCGATTGCCAGATACAGATGAGAGTATTCTGGTTTTAACGAATCGTATCTATCCTGATATTCGGATGGAATCGTACATCCTTCATCTTCGAAAATGAAATGACTGCTTCCGATCAGAACCTTTTTATCATCAATAGAGGAAGAGATTCCATGTGCCACAACATATTCTACCTTTGAGTGCATTTCTTCATGAAACAAATGTCTTTCTTTCGCTGCATCTACAACGGCCTTTGCCATAGAATGAGGAAAATGTTCTTCCAGACATGCTGCAATACGAAGCAGATCATTTTCTGAGTATTCACTGAAAGCAACAATCTCTTTCACTGTCGGCGTTGCCTTTGTCAATGTTCCTGTCTTATCGAAAACGATTGTATCTGCATCGGCCACGGCCTCTAAGAACTTACCACCCTTTACTGTGATATTGTTCTCGCCTGCCTCACGGATTGCCGAAAGTACAGTGATCGGCATCGCAAGCTTCAATGCACAGGAGAAATCTACCATCAGAACAGACAGTGTCTTCGTAATATTTCTTGTCAGGAGCCAAACTGCACCTGTCCCCAGTAATGTATATGGAACAAGTCTATCTGCAAGATGTTCTGCCTTACCTTCTACAGAAGACTTCAGTTTTTCAGAATCCTCGATCATGGTTACAATCTTCTCAAATCTCGTAGAGCCTGATACCGCTTTGACAAGAACTTCAATCTCACCTTCTTCGAGAACTGTTCCGGCGAAAACAGACTGTCCTACACTTCTTCTTACAGGAAGTGACTCACCTGTAAGAGATGCCTGATTGACCATTCCTTCACCAGTAACTACTTCCCCATCAAACGGGATCACATTTCCCATACGAATCACAACATGGTCTCCCGGCTCAATATCTGATGATTTTACAAGAATCTCCTGTTCATTTCTCTTCAGCCACACTTTATTGACATTAAGTGACATACTGCGCGCAAGATCTCCGACAGACTTTTTATGCGTCCATTCTTCTATGATCTCACCAATTCCAAGCAGGAACATGACAGATCCAGCTGTAGCATAATCTCTACGGAATACGGAAACGCTGATTGCTGTAGCATCCAGGACAGGAACCTCTATCTTACCATGCATCAGGCAACAGATTCCGTGCCAGATATATTTCACTGATTTTACAGATGTAATCACTGCACGGACCGGCATTGGAAGGAATAATTTACTTCCATAATGAAGAACCGTCTTCATAACCAGCTTTTCCTGATAAACAGCATTCAATTCTCTTCCTGAACCTGCTGCGACGTGCTCCGGCAATTTTGCATTTTCATAAGAAAATTCCTTTAATAAATTCAATACCTCTTCCCGGGTTCCAACATAACAGATCACAGCATCTGCGGTGCGTTCATATACTTTTACGTCTGTTACATTCTTCTGATTGGAGAGGAACCAGGATAGAGTATCCGCCTCCGTATATGTCATCCTTTTCTGGACGACATGGATACGAAGGCGGCCATTGATCTCATGCTTTACAATGAATTTCATAGAGAATTAAACTTCTTCCTCTTTGAAATCCTGCGCACCTGTATTCTCTTCCTGAGCTTCTTCTTTCACTTCTTCTGCTTCATAGACAGCCTCAGCCTCTTTTGCTGCACGTGACTCATTGATCTGCTGAGCCTCTGCAAGGATATCCTCTGCGTTCTCCTGAACAGTTGTTGCTGTCTTCATCACACAGTCTTTTGCTCTTAAAACTGCTGCTGTACAGTTTGTGTAAACTTTCTTTGCATCATCACTTGCAAGAATTTTCACTCCCGCTGTTCCGAAAAGAACACCTCCTGCAAAGATTCCTGCTTTTTTCAATTTAAATATATCCCACATTATATAAAACCTCCTAAAATTTTTATACATCATATCAACTCACTATGCAGATAGTCAATTCTAACTGCATTTGTCGATAAATTTTATCGTTTATTATCCGGTAATTTAATTGATGTTACTTTTTGGTCTTTTACATAACCGCAATGTTTCAGTCCTTCGCGGATCACCTTGTTCCACCCTGTTTCCGTAAGTTTAAAGATCGTATCATCATCCAGCATGATGATACATCCCCCATCTTCCGGACAATCCTGCGCACAATCAACTTTATACATATTTTTTCTGTTGATTGCTCCGATTTCTTCTAATGCATTGATCATTCTGTAAACAGTTGCCACACCGATCTTTTCATCTGCCTGGGATGCCTTATAAAAGATTTCTTTACAGCTTGAGCATTCATTTTCCAAAATAATATCAATCAACATCTTACGCTGTTTTGTGATCCGGCATCCGTTTTCTTTTAATTTTTCAATAATCTGCTCTTTCTTACTCACGGTACACCTCCTGCTTTCTGGTCTTCGCTGTATCAGTTACTTCGCCATCTCACAGAGTTTCACTCTCATGAGATAGAGGTGACCTCATAACCTGCATTTTTTACTGCATTTTTTAAATCTGCCAGATCAATTTCTCTGTCGTAGGAAACTTCTGCACTATTGTCCTTTAAATTCACTTTTGCAGTAATACCGTCCAATCCATTCAATGCATTTGTTACGGTATTCGCACAATGCTCGCAGTGCATTCCTGAAATCTTCAACGTCTTTCTGCCAATCACCGGACCGTCTAAAAACTTTGTTTTTGCTTTCTTGCTACTTCCTGAACCGCCTCCGCAACAAGGACCTTCTCCTTTAAAATGTTTGATTGATCCTTTCAGAGCCAACCCAAGCAAGATGATTACAATTAATATAATGATAATATCTGCCATTTTGTGATCCCTCTTTTAGTCTTCTTTCTCTTCTCTGTTTTCTCGCCATTTCTTGATCCACAGATAAATCTGATAGATGGATACACCAACAAGGTAAATCAAAAGAAATGCACCAAATGCGTAAAACATAGAACCTGTTGAATTTCCCATTCTAATCACCTTTTACTTTTTCTTTGTATATTGAGATTTTCCAGCTGCCGCACTGCATCCGCCGCAGCTTCCACAATTGCCGCTGCATCCGGCGCATCCGACATGTTTCCCTTCTTTATGGTTCTTATATCCTTTATAAATGAGAAAAATACAATATCCGATAATTAAAGTTATTATTACAATATTTGCTATCATTGTCATCAACACCTCTTTTTTCTCTTATTATAACAGAGAGCCGGATACATTTCCTGCATCCAGCTCTATTTTTCAAGAACGCTTTCACGTTCTTGTTTCTCTCATATTACGCTGCCTGCACAGAACGTTTTGAGTATACTTTCTGATCTTTGTACGGATCTGGTCTGAAGAGCATGAACAGAAGGAAGATCAATAAGATAAATCCTACTGCTGTACCTACGCCAAATGCTCCGCCTGTTACGAAAGATCCTACCTGGTATACGATCAGGCAAACAACATAAGCGAATACATTCTGGAACAGGATTGCAAACCAGAACCATTTTCTGGACTGCATCTGCTGTGCCATTGTAGCGATTGCTGCAAGACAAGGTGAGTCAAGCAGGTTGAACAGAAGGAATGTAAATGCTGCAATTGTTGATGGGAACCAAGAAGCAACTCCCTGTGCTACTGTCACTGCATCTTCTGTATCTCCGGACACATTTGCAAGAACTCCCATTGTAGAAACGATTGCTTCTTTCGCTGTAAATCCTGAGATAGATGCTGCTACAGGCTGCCACTCTCCAAATCCAAGTGGTGCGAACAGAGGGGCGATCACTCCACCGATTGCTGCCATCAAGCTGTCTGCGCTGTCTTCTACAAGTCCAAATCCATCTGCTGTAAATCCGAATCCGCCAAGGAACCACATTACTACGCATGCAAGGAACAGGATTGTTCCGGCTTTGATGATGAATCCTTTCAGTCTCTCCCAAACATGAAGGAGAACTGTCTTAGCCTGTGGAATATGGTACTGCGGAAGTTCCATTACAAATGGAGCCGGTTTTCCTGAGAAAGGTTTTGTTTTCTTCAGGATGATTGCAGAAACAAGTACTGCAACGATTCCTACAAAGTACATCAATGGTGCAATGAAGGAGCTCTCCTGATATCCTGCCACTTCACCGGCAATAACTCCACCCATCATAGCGATAACCGGAAGTTTTGCTCCACATGGGATAAATGTTGCTGTCATGATTGTAAGACGTCTGTCATTATCCTGCTCAATTGTCTTAGAAGCCATGATTCCAGGAATTCCACATCCTGAAGAAATCAAAAGCGGAATGAAACTCTTTCCTGAAAGTCCAAAATGTCTGAACACACGGTCCATAACGAATGCGATACGTACCATGTACCCGCAGTCTTCAAGAATAGAAAGGAAGAGGAACAGGATTGCCATCTGTGGAACGAAACCAAGTACTGCTCCAAGTCCGCCGATGATACCATCTACGACAAGTCCGTTGATCAGGTCACTTGCTCCGACATTTGTAAGGAATCCTCCGACTGCATCCTGGATTGCTCCAACGAATGTATCATTTGTCCAGTCCGTTACAAATGTACCGACTGTTGTGACAGATATGTAATATACAAGCCACATAACTGCGATGAAAATCGGAATACCAAGGATTCGGTTTGTAACGATACGGTCAATCTTATCCGATGTTGTCAATTTTTCTTTTGCTTTTTTAACAGTAGTTCCGACAATCTTCTGGATAAACTGATAACGTCCGTCAGTTACAATACTTTCCATATCATCATCATGTTTCTTCTCCAATTTTGTTCTTTCGTCTTCAACAACTGCTTTTGCTGCACCTGAGAGTTTAATCTGATCTACAACTTTGCTGTCATTTTCAAGGAACTTTACAGCGTACCATCTTTTCTTATCTTCTGTAATTGTGTCAGGAAGGATTTCTTTTACACTCTCTACTGAAGCTTCAATGTCTTTTGCGAAAATTTCCCCCGGAAGTTTTACTTCTTTCTGCTTCGCAACTTTGATTGCTTCGTCGATCAGTTCATTCAGACCTTTCTGCTTTAATGCTGAAATCTCAACGATTGGGCAGCCGATCAGCATGGAAAGACGTTTGACATCAATCTTAATACCTCTCTTAGCAAGAAGATCGCACATATTCAATGCGATTACAACCGGTACTCCTGTCTCAACAAGCTGTGTTGTAAGATACAGGTTACGTTCAATGTTTGTTGCATCAACAAGGTCAACGATTACATCCGGATTCTCATTCAGAACATAATCACGGCTGACAACCTCCTCAAGTGTATATGGAGAAAGGGAATAGATTCCCGGAAGGTCAGTTACTGTAACGTCTTCCTTTTTGTATTTCTTATTCTTAATCTTACCTTCTTTTTTCTCTACCGTTACTCCCGGCCAGTTTCCAACATACTGGTTAGCCCCTGTAAGAGCATTAAACAGTGTTGTCTTACCGCAGTTCGGGTTTCCTGCAAGTGCAATTGTGATTGCCATTACTCTCTTTACCTCCTTAAATTCTGGAATATCTCATCAGGTTTGGTTTTGTATCTGTAGGCTTATTTAACCTCTACACACTGTGCATCTGCCTTTCTGACAGTAAGCTCGTATCCACGGACTGTAATCTCAACCGGATCACCAAGCGGTGCAACCTTTCTGATGAAAAGCTCACTTCCTTTTGTAATTCCCATATCCATGATACGACGTTTGTAAGCACTGTCTCCTTCAATTTTTGTAACTACAACAGTACTTCCTACCTTTGCATCACCCAAAGTCATAACACATACTCCTTCCTTTCTTTACTTTACTCATCACTTTTTCAGCGTCTAAATCAGATCATAATATGGCGCGCCATATCAGCATTTACTGCTACTCTCGAATCCTTAATATTAACAATAACGTTACCGCCAATTGCAGATAGCACGATCACTTCTGCTCCGGGCACAAATCCAAGATTTGCAAGAAAACGCTTCGTCTCATCATTTCCGCTTACTCTCTTAATTGTATTGGTTTCGCCAATGTTGGCCATTGTAAGTGGCATAATCTCACGCTTCTTTCTTAAATGATATTAGAATCCATTCTCATTTGATATAGATTATTAAAAACGAATGAGATTGATAATTTTTTTCATTTTCTCTTTCGTTCGTTAGTTAGTATATGCTAATTCGCATTAGTTGTCAATGACTAATTTTATTTTTTTCTAACTTTCTAACTTCGACATTTGAAATTGCAAATTATTTGCTGTCAGGAATAAATTATGATATACTAAGCAAAGACATGAAAATTCACTGTGAATAGTGATACGAATAAATTCTAATTTATATAGAGGAGGCCATTACCTATGCATGTAAATGAATCATCTGAAAATTATCTGGAGACAATCCTCATGTTAAGCAAGAAGCTTCCTGTCGTACGTGCTGTCGACATTGCAACAGAGCTTAACTTCAAGAAATCAAGTGTCAGTGTCGCAATGAAAAAACTCCGAGAAAGCGAACATATTATTGTATCTCGTGAGGGCTATATTACATTGACAGAATCTGGACAGGCAATTGCTGACATGATATATGAGCGTCACACGCTTCTCTCTTCCTGGCTTGAGAGACTCGGTGTTGACCCACAGATTGCCGCTGATGATGCTTGTCGTATGGAGCATGTAATTAGCGAGGAAAGTTTCAACGCAATTAAAAAACATATTGTTTCTCATTCTTAAAACGAAAAAGCACCTTCAGAAGAGTGATATCTCTTCTGTTAGTGCTTTTTTCTTACTTTTACTTATCGTTATAATGATACCTACATGGTAAATACACAAACGGAGTTGGTGGGATTCGAACCCACGTGCCCCGGAGGGCTAACGCATTAAATAAAGGATTTTCAGAACAAATAATGTAAACGTGACAACTTCGTGACACTATACAACATATAGATACAAATATGGAAGGAGCATTTCCAATACACCTGTTAATAAAACCCTCTGCTAGAAGTTCCATAGAATAATATAATATTTATGCTGCTATAACATCTCGTCTTATCAATGCTTCAACATCATATCTTAGCATTGCGTCATAAGCACACTTTGGTATCCTTCCAAGATTCTTCTCCGCAACCTTTTCTATACGCTCTTTCTTTTTATTACAATTGTCCATTGCTGCAATGAATTTGTTGCAATCTTATTAATTGCACTTCGAAGATTGGATAACAACTCTTCTTGATTAAACTTTAAGTCAATATTTAATGCTTCGCCTGCTGAAGCTGACGCAGAACTGATTCTCTCTGAATTAGCTGCAAGAATGTCGCAAATGTATGGAAGATTACCAGAACCAGTAGAACCGCCGCCTGACGCAACGCATAAGACAATCTTCTGCTCAATCTCTGAAATGGTTTTCAAAATCTGTTTGTTCCTCTGCAATGCTTCTAATGCAAGACTTCTATGTGACACTTATCTCACTCGTGTCTGTATGTCTCTGTATCTTTCGATGGAATAATCATATCACCATGTTTATTGCGTGTCAATGATTTTTATACATTTTTATTTCATTTTCCTGTATTTACTTATTATTATTGTATTATATAAATTGTATTTAAGATTGGAGTACGCATTTTTGCTTTTTTCAATTTAATATCTACGCATATAAGTTGTGTATTTGTATAAAAAATGATATTATTGTATAAAATACATTTTTTTAAAAAATTTAACTTACAATTTATAAGGAGGTTGAAACATATGGCTGTTGCAACACCCATTCCTAGATATGATAAAACACAATTGCTTTTAATTGATGGAAAAGAAATTCGTCTAATAGATCACTTACAAGAATTGCGTATAGAAAAAGGCATTACTAAAAAGAAAATTTCCAATTTGATTAAACATAATGATTACTGGTATTCTCAGGTGGAACGAAACGGTAAAAATGGAGATGATAACCGACAGAGAACAATATATAAACCTGATCTGATTAATATTATTGCAATTGTCAAGTATGGTGCTCAAACCGCTTCTGATTTGAATGAATTCCATAATAAGAGCGAAATATATCTCAATAAAATTATAAAAGCTCTCCCATTAAAAGAATCTACTAAGAAATTAAAATGGTATGATATCCATAACAATCGAAGTCCAGAAAGAACAGGAACGATTATTTTCTTCTCTTTTAGCTACTCACGAAAAATTATTACGCCAAGCCTTTGATGATTTAGAAAGGGATGGAGATAGAAGATAACTATTTAAATTGTTTAAAAAAATATTAATACTTCCTTACGTATAGATCCTATGTTTATACTGTTCCTTTCTGGTCTTCCATATGCAGATTTTTGTATGAAAACCAAACAAGAAGATTTATATGCTTTTCTTCGCAGTATAATGCAAATTTTAGATTCTTTTAGTAATGATGAAGATAATGAAAATCAAAAGAAAATAGCATATTATTTTCAAAATTACAGGCAGAAGTAACTGAATATACTGGTAAAAGTCTCAAAGACATTTACAATAATCGTATTGAATACTTACCTATTGATGAAATTTCCTTTTAGATACAAAATTCCCTCCGGCACTACAAACCGGAGGGTTTTCTTTAAAACAAATCGCTATGAGTTCCTGTTATTGTCAAGTAAAGATATTATTGCAAGTGCAGTAGTTGGTGCAAGGATACCAGTATCAACTAAATCTTCTAATTCAGGAATAAGTTTTGTAAGTTTTTATAATTATTGAGAGTATCTACCGAAATCCCAATCATTTCCGCTAATTGTTCTTGATTCAAGGAGTCCTATCAAACTGATTATTGCCATGCTCAATTCCATAAATTCTTTCAAGTTCTTTGATACATCTACCAAGTTTCTTTGCTGTTTGTGAATCTGTCCAAGAATCTTTTCTTCCATCAATTTTGCTATTCACTCCAATTGGAGTGAAATCCACATGTTGATTTCCTTGAAAAGTTTTTTGAGCTTCTGACTTTTTCTTTTCGTTCTCCAAAGCAACTTCTTTTTGAAATTCTTCTGTCATAGCAAGTTTTTCACCGGTAGAAAGATTTTTGGATGATAGCTGATGAGTAAGCATCCAATCCATTGCGTCAATTTAGCGCAACTACATCTGTCCACAATATGAAAGAATTTTTTCTTTACAGCTACGACTAATATTTAGCCCTATCGCAGTTAATTCACTTATTTCAGCATCACCAAATTAAAAACTTATAAGCAACTTTGAATCTTTTACATCCATCCTCTAATTCATTGTTTTCACCACATTCTGATGATGCAAAACGTTTATATAAATATTGTCCTTCTGGAAGCATTTTCACTATTTCTAAAAATTTACTATTTCCATCTAAAAATTTTTCTTTTTTCTTCCATATTTTTCATATCTAAAATATAATAATAGGTACAAAAGAGATATACATATACCTTCGGACGAATTATCATTTAAAGCATTGCAGTTTTGAAGTTTATTTATCTTGTCTCGATATATCAAGAAATCTCTTCTACTTAATTTAAAGTATCTGACCAACATATTAGAAATAGATATGAAAAAATATTGATTTTTATTATTTTGATATATTC
>ENA-OQHF01000308-OQHF01000308.1-human-gut-metagenome-genome-assembly--contig:-NODE-308-length-31456-cov-3.581506_pt1 | contig 31456 bp, 23 predicted proteins | sample MGYA00242559_ERZ504709 | MGnify/ENA primary metagenome ERZ504709 (study PRJEB26092, sample SAMD00036203) | human gut metagenome | host: Homo sapiens | study: EMG produced TPA metagenomics assembly of... | reverse complement strand
CCAACAAACCGCGTCCACCGCGTCCACCACGTCCACGCTGGTCTACTCCACAACATCCGATCCACAGGATCGTGCCGACGACTTTGGACGAGCTCATGGACGAGACCCGTGACAAAGTCCGCCGCACGTTTGCCGGCTTCCTTGGCCCGGTCATCGAAGCGGAAGTGCCGTTCGCCGCCACCTACGGCAATCACGATTTCCAGTGCGGCATCCTGGCCGACGAGCAGGACGGCATCTACCGCGAATTCCCCGGCTGCCTGAACCCGGTCGACAGCCTCGAGCCAGGCACTTTTGCCCTGCCCATTGAGGCTTCCGACGGATCCGGGCGCGTAGCTATGTCCGTCATGATGGTGAATTCCGGCGATTACGCCGGCAAGCCTGAAGAGAACGACGCCCAATACCCGGCCTATGTGGTCAATCCGCGCGGTCTTGATTTGGCTGATTCCGATGGGTATGGCACGCCAAGCCCCGAGGCGATCGATTGGCTGGGAGCCGTACAGTCCGAACTTGGCGAACGCAACGGCGACGGTAAGCCGGTGCCTGCCATCGCCTTCCAGCACATTCCGCCGCAGGAATTCTACGATTGCCTCAAAGAGGTTCCCGCATGGACGCCGAACGCGGTGGAAGGCGCGCGTACCCACGCCGGCCATTGCTACGTGCTCAACCATGAGATTTGCCGGCCGGGATCGCGGCTGGGTGAGGCGATTGGCTGTGCGGACGAGAACGTCGGTGAAGTGGACGCCTTGCGTGAGGCAGGCGGCTACTTCGCGCTGTTCTGCGGTCACGATCACAAGAACGCCTTCGTGGGCCACGCGCATGGCATTGATTTGGGCTACGCGCCTACCTGCGGATTCGAATGCTATGGTCCCAAGTCGCGCTATCGCGGCATCCGCCTGTTCGAATTCCATGAAAGCAACCCGGCCGGCTACGTGACCCGCATGCTCACCTGGGGTGATCTGGTGGGCCGATACTCCAGCAACGAGGTGCGCGTCTGGTTCGAGGACCACTGCGTGACCGGTGCCATCAGCATGCGTAACGAATTGCGCCGCCCGCAGGTATTCGCAGTGCTGTCCGGTGCCATGAGCCTCGGTTTTATGGCCGTCATCCGCTCGTTGGTGAAGAAGCGGTGACGACCATAAAACCGGTCAATACATCAATTCTGCTGATACGACCTGAATGCGGAATAGGTGGCATCCTCGTCGTATAGCAGGTTATCGGGCTCTTCCGATTTTGGCGTGTAGGGGCATGTGTCAGAGGTGGGTTTGGATGGCGTGTCTGAAGCCGCCGGCGTGCAGCAGGCTTCTGGTGATGTAGTTGTCGAGGTTTGCGGAATCCCAGGGCTATGCCCCTGAGGGTCTCGAGCCTTCCGTTGATGGCCTCGGTGGGCCCGTTCGCGCTGTGCTCCCAGTCGAAGAACGCGAGGACGTCGCCCATGCGCCCCCACGCATAGCTGTAAGTAGTAGTGCTGCGTCGGAACGCTAAGTGTGCTGGCGTATTGTGAGATGAACGGGATGTTGGAATGGGCCGTCGCTAGGATAGAGGAAGTTATGCATGTTACCAATGCGTAAACGAATATCCAATAAGCGATTGTATGAATGGTTCACACAGTAAAGGAGGAACAATGGGTCAGGATCAATCATCCGTTTTTGATCTCGCAGCGGTAGCCGCAGCGTCCAATGGGGGGAACAACGACCCGCTGCTGCCTCCGGCGCGATTCATTGGCGATCCGCAGAAGCCGAGTCGTATGCCGTACAACAAGTACGCCGCCTACGACAAGCAGATCCCGTTTGATTACCCGGAGCGTACGTGGCCGGGCAAGCGACTGCAGCGCGCGCCGCGCTGGTGCTCCGTCGATCTTCGCGACGGCAATCAGGCCCTCGTCAACCCGATGGATTCCGAGCGCAAGCTGCGTTTCTGGAACCTGCTCGTCTCCATGGGATTCAAGGAGATCGAGGTGGGCTTCCCGTCCGCTTCCGAGACCGATTTCGACTTCATCCGTATGCTCATCGAGCGTGAGCTGATTCCGGACGACGTGACCATCGTGGTACTCACCCAGTGCCGCGAGCACCTCATCCGCCGCACTTACGAGGCGCTCAAGGGTGCCAAGCGCGCCATCGTGCACTTCTACAACTCCGTGTCTGTGTTGCAGCGCGAGGTCGTGTTCCGCAAGAACAAGGAGGAGATCAAGAAGCTCGCCACCGACGCCGCCGAACTGTGCAAGGACCTCGAGAACGAGGCCAAGGGCATCGACCTGTACTACGAGTATTCCCCGGAATCCTTCACCGGCACCGAGCCGGAGTACGCCGTCGAGGTGTGCAACGCGGTGATCGATGTCATCAAGCCGACGCCGGAACATCCGATGATCATCAACCTGCCGGCAACCGTGGAAATGACCACGCCGAACGTCTTCGCCGACGAAGTGGAGTATGTGTCCAACCACCTCGTACCGCGTGACGCCGTGGTGCTGTCCCTGCACCCGCACAACGACGAGGGCATGGGCGTGGCCGCCACCGAGCTGGCCGTGCTGGCCGGTGCCGACCGCGTGGAAGGCTGCCTGCTGGGCAACGGCGAGCGTACCGGCAACGTCGACCTGGTCACCCTTGGTCTGAACTTCCTGACCCAGGGCATCGATCCGCAGATCGACTACTCCAACGTTCCGGAAATCCGCAAGACCGTCGAATACTGCAACCAGATCAAGATCTCCGAGCGCCATCCGTATGCGGGCAACTTCGTGTTCACCGCGTTCTCCGGCTCCCACCAGGACGCCATCAAGAAGGGTCTTGAGGCCCGTCAGGTGGCCGCCGACCGTGCTGGCGCCGATCTGGACAGCTTCGTGTGGCTGGTGCCGTACCTGCCGATCGACCCGAAGGACATCGGCCGTTCCTACGAGGCCATCATCCGCGTGAACTCCCAGTCTGGCAAGGGCGGCATGGCCTACCTGCTGAAGACCAACCACAACCTTGATCTGCCGAAGCGTCTGCAGGTCGAGTTCGAGAAGGTCGTGCAGAACTACGCCGATGAGACCAAGAAGGAAGTCAAGGACGAGGACATCTGGCGTCTGTTCAAGGACGAGTACCTGCCGGTCGAGGAATCCGGCGCCACCGCGGCTGGTGTCGTGGTCGGAGACAGCAAGGACGAGACCCTCGAGCAGTGGGGCCGTCTGAAACTGCTGAAGGTGTCCGTCTCCTCCGGCGAGGATGGTTCCGACACCGTGCTCAAGGCCAGGATTCTCGACCGCGGCGTGAACGTCGGCGTCGACGAGCCTGTCGAGCGTGAGGTCTCCGGCATCGGCAACGGTCCGATCGCCGCCTTCCTCAACGCCGTGAGCAACTTTGGCATCGAGGCTTCCGTCATGGATTACGTGGAGCACACCATGTCCGTCGGCACCGACGCCATGGCCGCCTCCTACGTGGAATGCCAGATCGGCGAGGAAGACAACACGAGCATCGTGTGGGGCGTCGGCATCGATACCTCCATTGTCACCAGCTCGCTGAAGGCCATCATCTCGGCCATCAACCGTTCCGAGCGCTGATTGCGCTGATTGCACGGACGCGTTGAGCAAACGCGCCGGATATGATTCGAGGGGCTTCCTGGGTAACCGGGAAGCCCCTCGTCGTTGTCATGTGCCATGCGATGCGCCCGCTCACAAGTGCGACAAGCGCGTTCCATGATGCTTCCTCTCCGCGGATGAAGGGTGTCGCAATGCCGCCACACCAAGTTGTACAACGATGTAAAACACGGTATAGTACACCGTTGTAAAACCTGTATCTGCTTACTGAAGGATCTTCCATGTCGGCCAATTATTCCCTGCTGTGCTATACACGCGAAGCCACCGGACGCGAAGAGGCGAACAACGAGGACATCGCCTACAGCATGCATTTGGCGCTACGTTCCGGCGATGACGCCGAGTGGCAGCCGCTGAACGAAAACTATGGCATCTTCTTCGCGGCCGGTGTGCCGATCGCCGCTGCGACCGCGGAGTCCCGCCGTGCGTGCACGGCCGCGGCGCGCTTCGCCGCCGACCCGTTCGACGCGCCTCGCCCCGCCACCGACGCCGTCGCCCATGGCGTGGTCATGCCCGGTATGGATATCACGCTGAAATCGCTGAAGAATCCGTTCCTGTTCCGTCTCGCGGACGGACGATTCGCCATCGCCGCGACCCGTACCGCCCGCGGCGGTGAGCCGGATGGTTCCGAACGGTCGGCATTCCTGCTCGCCATCAGCGATGATCTGACGGCGTTCGACCAGCGGGGGCTGGTGCTGTTGCGCACCACCGGTGGGGTCAATCGCCCGTCCGTCTCTTTCGACGCCGCGGACGCGTGCTACGTCGTCTCCTGGACCGGTGACGATGGCAAGGCACGCACCGCGCGGACGGCCGATATCGTAGCCGCCGCCGGTTCGGGCAGGCCGCTTGATGTCGTGGAATCGGCGTCGTCGCAGCCGTTGCGTCAGACCGGGGATTGCGGCATTCCGAACGCCGTCGTCGGCAACAGCATCGCCATCAGTGAGCCGGAGGCCGAGCGCCTGATAGAGCGCTTCGGCCGCATCCGCAATACCGGAACGTCCGTGCCCGCCCAGCGAATCGATGCGGGCCTGCATGGTGAGGATGCCCGGAATGCGGTTCTGGCCTTGGCCGCAACCCGTGCGGAGCTGGCCTACAGCGACGGCTCGCAGGCCACGCGCGCGGTGGATTGGAACATGGCCCAGCTTGAGGCCATCAGCCAGGAGGCCTCCGAGGGAACGCTCAAGGCCGGCCAGACCCGTACCGTCGAAGGTGTAATCCGCCAGAGCGTCTATCCGGTGCCGTTCGCGGTGGAGCGCGCCGACCCGTCGGTGTTCGCGTGGAAGTTCAATGGCAAGCCGATGTTCATGTTCATCGCCACCGATGACACCGACGGCAATTGCGTGGACCCGAACGACGGCAGAACCCATATGCCGCTGCGCATCGCCGACTCCATCGAAGCGCTTTCCGACGCCGCGGGTGGACGGGCCAAGGAGATCGATCTGCTCGCATGCGGCGATCTCAATAGCGAAGATCGGCCGATGACCGGCTGCTTCTGGGCGCCGGAACTGCATGTGATCGGCGGCAAGCTGTCGGTCCTGTTCATGCCTTGCTTCGACGGTCCGCGCGTCAATCCCGACGGCACCCCCAACGATCGTGCCGGCAAACCGGACATGTGGACCGGCAGCTGCCACATCATGCAGCTCAAGCAGCATTCCGACGGCACGGATTTCGATCCGCGCGAGCCGGAGAACTGGACGGTGCCCGAGCCCATCCTCGACCCGGATGGCGAGACGCTCAATCCGATCCAGCGCATTTCGCTTGACATGACCGTGTTGTGCGATTCAGGCCGCTGGTACTACGCATGGCAGCAGGTCGGCAGCATCTGGATCGCCAGCTTCGACCCAGGTCGTCCGGCGAAGCTCACCAGCAAGCCAAAGCAGATTGTCGTGCCGGAATTCGCATGGGACAACATGATCGCCGAAGGGCCGAACGCCATCATGCATGACGGAACGATTTTCCTGATCTACTCGGGCTCGCTGGTCGGCATCGACTACACGACCGGCTTGGTCACCGCCCCGGCCGGACAGGGGGCCGATCTGACCGACGCCAGCGTATGGACGAAGCTCGATTACCCGCTGCAGAAGTCCGGCATGTACAACGGGCGGTGGCAGCTCGGCACGGGACATGGCATGTGGTCTCATGACGAGGACGGCAACCTCATCTACGTGTTCCACAATGCCGAGTACGAGAACGGGCGCTATGGCGGCCGTGACGCCCAGGTGCGCCGCGTGCACTGGTCCAAGGAGGGCATGCCCATCCTGGATATGCAAACGGCGGAGGAACTCGACCCCGACTATGCTGGTGTAACGATGGAGGTTGGTTTCTTCGATGCCGACTGAGTCCGCTGAATGACAAAAGGGGTATATATGCCGAAGCGAACGGGGGAAACGGCGAGCATGTCGTGACCATGCGTGAGGTGGCCAAGGCGGCCGGAGTGTCGATCAAAAGCCGTCTCCAACGTGGTCAACGACTACGAATTCGTCTCGCAGGCCACGCGCGACAAGGTCAACAAAGCCATCGTGGAACTGGGAATACACGGTGAACGTATCGGCGCGCAACCTGCGCCGAGGGCAGACCGGCATCATCGGCTTGGCCATTCCCGATCTGCAGATGCCGTATTTCGCGCAGCTGTCATCGCTGGTCATCGAAGAAGCGAAGAAAGTCGGTCTGCGCGTGATCGTGGAGCCGACGCAATATTCGCGCGATGGCGAGTTGGAAGCGCTGCACGGGTCCCAGCAGACGATGATCGACGGCCTGATCTACAGCCCATTGGAGCTTGGACAGGATGACGTCGAGCGGCTGAAGGTCGATTATCCGCTTGTGCTGGTTGGCGAACGCATCTTCACCGACCAGGTGGATCACATCGCCACCGAGAACGTGGAAGGCGCGAAGCGGGCCACGCAGTATCTGCTGACGACCGGTTGCCGCCGCGTGGCCGTGGTCGGCGTTCATCCGGGGGAGAAAGTCGGTTCCGCCGCACTGCGCTACCAAGGGTATCTTGAGGCGCTGGAGGAGGCCGGCGTCGAATTCGACGATCGGCTGGTCGTCGAATCGGGCATGTGGCATCGTAGCGATGGTGTGAGGGCCATGAACGCGTTGCTGGATTCCGGCGTCAAAGTCGATGGCGTCGTCGCGCTGAACGACATGCTGGCTTCCGGCGTGATGCACGCGATTCAGATGCACGGCTTGCACATTCCCGACGACATCTCCGTGGTTGGTTTCGACAATTCCGACGATTCACAGTACCTGTCGCCGGCGCTGACGTCGATCGCGCCGGGACTTGAAGCGGTAGCCCGTCTGTCGGTGAAAGTGCTCAAGGAGCGCATCGACGGCCGTGACCCGAATGCCGACAGGCCGGGGGAGAAGGTCTTCCGCAAGGTCACATCATCGCTGGTCGTGCGCCAATCCACCAAACTCCCCGCCGATTCCCTCGTTCTCTAAGCGTTCGTCTGCCTGCGGCAAATTTCCTGGCGTACCGGGATACTTTCCGTCCGGCCCTCGTTGCCGTACCCATCGGTTGGCTCTTCCCCAAAGGTGCCGCCGCCGGGCATGGGCGCTCGACCGTAAGCTTGGCCGAACGGCCTTGAGTGTGTCGAGCACCCATGCCCGGCGGCGGCACCGACATTGGCATGAATGGCGCAAACGATGGACGCCCATGCCCGGCGGCGGCACCGCATCCAAGCATCTTCTGACAATGACGCGCCCAAGTTGTTACAACGATGTAAGAATGATATATTCAACGTTGTAAATACTGGAACAACGGATTGGGAAGGACTAAACATGGTTGTTTACAACAATCCGATCGTGCTTCAGCGCGCAGACCCCTGGGTGCTCAAGGTTGACGGCGAGTATTATTTCACCGCCTCCGATCCGGAATACAACTGCATCGCCATCCGGCACGCGTCGAACATCAACGATCTGCAGAAGGCTCCGGAGACGGTGGTGTGGCGCAAGCACGAATCCGGCCCGGCAAGCATCTACATCTGGGCCCCCGAACTACACCGCATCAATGGCGCATGGTATATCTACTTCGCAGGCGCCGCAACGGATTTCGAAGCATCCGGCCTGCCGACGCACCGCATGTTCGTGCTGGAGAACACCGACGACGATCCAACTTCCGACAACTGGGTGGAGAAGGGCCAGATCATCACCCCGATCGACTCCTTCGCACTTGACGCCACCACCGAGGTGATCGATGGCGTGCAGTACTTGGTATGGGCGCAGAAGGATCCCGCCATCGAAGGCAACTCCAATCTGTATATCGCCAAGATGGCCAATCCGTGGACGCTGGGCAGCGAGCCCGTCATGCTGACCAAGCCGGAATACGACTGGGAATGCATCGACTTCCTGGTCAACGAAGGACCGGCCTTCCTGTTCCATGAGAACAAGATCTACATCACGTATTCCGCCTCCGGCACCGGAGTTCCGTACGCCGTGGGGCTGTTGACCGCCGAGCGCGGCAGCGATCTGCTGGACAAGGCCTCCTGGACTAAGAGCCCGGTGCCGGTGTTTAAGACCTGCGCCGAGAACGGTCAGTATGGTCCGGGCCACAATTCATTCACCAAGTCCGAGGACGGCACCGAGGACCTGATGATTTACCACTGCCGCAACTACACGGAAATTAAGGGCGATCCGCTGTTCGACCCGAATCGCCACGCGCGCGTCGGTGTGGTCAAGTGGACCGCCGACGGTCCGGATTTCGGCGTGCCGGAACCTGATAATCTGTGGACCCCCACTACCGCGGACGTGTTGCCCGCTGATGGTGGCCCGCTTGCGGGAACTCCGGCCGTAGGCCACTGAGGGGCGTGGCCGGAGGGGTCACCCCGTCTATAACCCCATCCATAAAGCTGGCTGTTGTCGTCGGCGTGTTACCGTTTGTACAACGATGAAAATAGCTGTATAATCAAAATTACAACGTTGCAAATGAGCAGGGAGGCTCAATCGAAAAGGATTCTTCCCATTCGGATTGCAACGAGGAGCGGTCCAGCGATGGTCCGTTGAGGAAAAGGAAGGAAACAATGTCTACATCCAGGCATCTTACCGGGTTGCGGCGCTTTGCCAAGGCTGCCGTAGCCGTGTGTGCGTCACTTGGACTTGTGCTTGCCGCCGGAGGCTGTGGTGCCTCTTCGGGTGAAAGCAAGACCATTTACTTCTGGAACAATCTGGTGGGCGATGACGGTCCTGCAATGCAGCGCATCGTCAAGGAATACAACGCCCAGAGCGATTACAAGGTCGTTTTCCAGCCGATGAACGGCGGCGATCTGACCACGAAGATCTATTCCGTGATGCAGACCGGCAAGAACATCCCCGACATCATCATCGGCGACCAGTTCCAGACCGCCGTTCTGCAGTCCCAAGGTCTGCTCGACACCATGGACGATTGGCAGAAGGTCGCCCCGGACCTCAAGGAGAGCAGCTTCCTGCCCGCCACTTGGAAGGGCGTCACCGTCAATGGCAAGGCCTACGGCATTCCGCTGTATCTGTACCAGATGGCCATCTACTACAACAAGGACCTGGTCAAGAAGTACAACCTGCAGTACATCCTCGACGACGGATTCGTCACCATCGACGAGATCAAGGACCTCAAGGGCAAGCTACCCAAGGGCACCTACGCGCTGACTTACGGCAATCTGCCGTGGGCCTTCATGTCCCTGCTGTACGGCGCGGGCGGCACGCTTGAGAACGATATGGACGACCTGACCAAGGACGTGTGGCGCAAGCCCATGGAGAAGCTCAAGGAAGCGTACGACGCCGGTGTGATCGCCCCGATGGACGTCGACGGCGAGCAGGCGTTCGGTTCCGGCAAGGCCGTGTTCGCGCAGCTTGGCACGTGGGCGCAGGGCAATATGTCCAACACCTTGGGCGCCGACAAGATCGCGGAAGCCAACACCCTGCAGTACAGCGCCGACAATCCGGTGAACTTCTTCTACCAGTGCAACTGGATGCAGTTGAAGGATCCGCACCGCTCCGCGGCGAAATCCGCAGCCGCCGCCGACTTCGTCAAGTACGTGTACGAGCACTGGATGGATTGGTCTGAGGTCGGTTCCATCTCGCCGGCATACCGCGATCTGAACAACCCGGAGTACCAGAAGCTGATCCAGGCGTCCTTCACCAACAGCAAGAAGGAACGCGACTACATCAAGACCTCCAACTATCTCTACGGAGGCTACGCGACCGCTGGTTGGGGCACATACAACGACATCGTCTACGGCAATGTTGGTCTTGAAGAAGGTCTGAAGACCCTCGACCTCATGGCCCAGGGCCAAATCGAGATTCAGGAGGAATCGTGATGAGCAAGACATCTACGATCGGATCCGCAAAATCATCCATGAAGCGCAAGAACTCCATCTGGCACGCGCTGCCGTACATCGCTCCGCACTTCATCATCTTCGCCGTCTTCGGCATCATCCCGATTATCTTCGGCATTGGACTGGCGTTCACCCGCTGGAACATGGTCGGTGCGCCGAAGTTCGTCGGCCTGCAGAACTTCGCGAAGATCTTCGACCCCAGCACCTATTTCTACTCGATCTTCTGGCGTGATCTCGGCCACACTCTGCTCTTCGTGCTGGTCAGCGTGCCGCTGACCATCATCGTGCCGCTGCTGCTCGCCGTGGCGCTCAGCAAGAAGGGACTCAAGGGCGCTGGTCTGTTCCAGGCGATCTTCTACATCCCAGGTCTGATCTCCATCGCCGCCGGTGCACTGGTCTGGCGTATGGTCTTCAACTCCCAGTTCGGTCTGCTGAACACCACCTTCCACACCGACATCAACTGGCTCGGCAAGAACCCGTACGCATGGATCACCATCTTCGTACTCGTGCTGTGGGCCGGTATCGGCGGCAACCTCGTCATCTACCGTTCCGCGCTCTCCGGCGTGGACGAGAGCCTCTACGAAGCCGCGAAGGTCGACGGAGCCGGTCCGGTCAGGATCTTCTTCTCCATCACCCTGCCGGAAATCAAGCTGCCGTTGTTCTATACCACCATCATGACCACCACGGGCGCCTTCAACGTGTGGGGCCAGCCGGTCATGCTGACCAACGGCGGACCGAACTACCAGACCCAGGTGCTGCTGATGGATATCAGGAACCTCGCGTTCCCCGCCGGCCCTGCGGCCGCCGGCATGGCTTCCGCAATGGCATTGCTGCTGGGCATCATCCTGATGGCCATCGCCGCGATCCAGCTGATCTTCATGAATAAGGAGGACTGAAGATGTCCGCTGCAACCACAGTCAATGTCGCAAGCGCGGCAATTCCTGAAAACAAACCAAAAAGGTCTCCCCGTCGCTGATCGCCGTCTATGTGGTGCTCGTCGTGCTGGCAGTCGTCTGGCTGCTTCCGGTGATCTACACCGTGACGACTTCGTTCAAGTCGGTGGCCGAATTCACCTCCAACGCGTTCAACTTCCTGCCCGCGAAGTGGGTGCTTGACAACTACGTGACGCTGATCGAGGCATCCGCCAGCTACCCGGTCCTGAACTGGCTGGGCAACTCGCTGATTATCTCGACCGTGTTCGCAGTGCTGTCCGTGTGCATCGTCGCGCTCGCAGGCTTCGGCTATTCCCGTCTGAACTTCAAGTACCGCGATACGCTGTTCTTCGTCCTGCTGCTCATCTCGATGTTCCCTGCCGTGGTCAACATGATCCCGCAGTACCGCATCATCGCCTCCCTCGGCTGGGTCAACACCTACTGGGCCTGCATCATCCCTGGCCTGGGCAACGTGGCGAACATCTTCCTGGTGCGCAACTTCATGAAGGGCATCCCGAGGGAACTGGACGAGGCGGCCGAAATCGACGGCGCCACTGATTTCCAGATCTTCACCCGCATCATGCTGCCGGCCATCCGCCCGATTCTGATCGTCATCTTCCTGTTCAGCTTCACCGGCGCTTGGAACGACTTCCTGTGGCCGACCTTGGTGTTCAACGACATCAACAAGATGCCGGTCACCGCTGGTCTGCAGCTGCTGAGCAACCAGATGGGCCAGTACAACCAGATGGGCTCCCTGATGGCGGCCACCTGCATGGCCATCATCCCGACCCTGCTGCTGTTCCTGTTCGCGCAGAAGTACTTCCTGCAGTCCCTGAACATCACCTCCGGCCTCAAGGGCTGATACCGGCCGAGTGAGATAATGCACAGGTCCGTCCCCAAACGGACGGGCCTGTGATTTTATCTTTCCCGAGCTGCGCATCGCACATCGGATGAGGCCACACCACGGAAAGGACCGATATGAATCCGCAAGGCAACACCATGCAGCCGCCGGCACCATTGGCTCGCAAGGCGGAACGAGTGCTGATGACCATCGCCGCCGCCTACAACGTGATCATGGCGTCCATCACACTGTTCATGTTCACCAGCTGGTTCAAAGGCCAAGCCTACGATCTGCTGGAACATAACGGTTTGCTGAAAACGGACTATTCCGCGGTGGACAACGCCTCGACGGTGGTGGGCATCTACGCGCTGCTGGTGCTGATTATCGGCATCGTCAGCTTCATCATGTCCATGCGGTGTCTCGCTCCCGGCACCACCAGCCGGTGGGTGATCATCTGGCTGGCAATCGTGGTGGTCTTCTCCCTGGGCACGATGGACCTCATCGGCCTTGCACTGTATTCCATCACCTTGGTCATCTATCTGGCCCGCAACAAGGCCATCGCGGCGCAGCAGGATGCGATCCGCACATGGGCCCGCACGCATCAGGGCTAATCCTCCTTCCCGAAGAAAGCTGTCGCTCTCGTGGCGGCGGCTTTTTTCGTATCCGCGCATGTTGACGCGGTACGTTATCGAACACGCAATTCACTTATCCAATTCATCCATCCACAACCACAAGGTGGGACCATGACCGACACGACCGACGACTACGGTTACCTGCTCGTCCACTTCATCGAGGATCCGGACGGCTACGCCGAGAAGATTTACATGGATATATCCGACGGTGACAATCCGCACCGTTGGGTGCCGCTCAACGATGGAAAGCCTGTGCTGGCTTCGCCGCTCGGTACCACAGGCGTGCGCGATCCGCATATCATCCGCAATCCCGACACCGGCACGTGGTATATCATCGCCACCGATCTGCGTGTGTTCGGAGGCGACGGCGGCGGCTGGTACGAGTGGAGCCACCACGCCAGCACGAATCTCATCATCTGGGAATCCGACGATCTGCTCCATTGGAGCGAGCCGCGCATGCTCGACGTGTCCCGCAAGCCGGACGGCTCCCATCTGGAGCTTGGTATGGCTTGGGCATGCGAATGCCTTTGGGTGCCGGACTACTATCCGCAAGGCCATCATGGCGGTCGCGGCGCATTCGTCATGTACTGGTCCAGCACCGTGTTCAATGATGCGGACAAGGCTCACGACGACAAGAACGTTTACTGCACTGTGCTGTGGGGCGCCACCACTGATTTCACGCAGGACACGTTCGAATATGGTGGCGTGTTCATTGACAACCACGGTGACGCCATCGACACCACGATGATCCAACGTCCGCTGCCTGATGGTGGTGTGCGCACGTACCGCATCACCAAAGACAATGCGCATGGCGCCGGCATCTGGATGGACCGCACCGACGCGAAGCGTTGGTGGGAGCCGGGAACGGCTTGGACCAAGGTGCAGGACCGGATTGGCGCCGGTTATGTGCCGGACGGCAACCCCGGTGGCGTGGAAGGGCCTGCGGTGTTCGCCAACCACCATAACAGCGGTGGACCGGACGACGAATGGTACTTGTTCGTGGACGTGATTCCGTCGATCGGATACCGTCCGATGGTCAGCCGCGATCTCGATCAGGGCTGGATGCCGTTGCAGGCGGACGATTACTTCCTCACCGCGCATACGAAGCACGGTGGCGTCGCCTCGCTGACGCGCGCCGAATACGACCGTCTCGCCCGGTATGTGCATGTGTTCTGACGAACGACGCTGACGACCGTGCGCCCGCGTGTGCACGCGGCAAAACCAAGGGGGCTTCCCGGAATAACCGGGAAGCCCCCCTTTGCGTGTTCGCTGACCGCGACGGCAATCGCAGTCAGCGACTGCTATTGCTGCGATGTATCGTCATTGGCGCCGTTATTACCGGGATTATCGCCACTGGTTCCTCCGCCATTGCCACCGTTGGTGTCGTTACCGTCGCCGTTAGCGGGATTATCGCCACTATTACCGCCGTCGCCACCGCCCTGACCGGTATTCTGCGTTTCCTCGGTCTGATTCGGCGTGGTCTGTTGGGTGTTCTCCTCGGTGCGCGGAGTCACGGTGGTCTGCTGCTTTCTAGTCCAGGTCTTCTGCGCGCCGGTGCCCCACGTACCGTCCGGTCCGCCGACCTTGCCGTTATCGGTGGCGTCGGGGAACGTTTCGTTCGGAGTGTCGGCAAGGGCCTGCTTCATGTATTCGGTGAACAGATGCACGGGGTAGTCGCTGCCGCCGGTCCATCGGCCGAACGAAGGGATCTGCTGCGGATTGCCGTTGGCGTCCGGATACCACATCGCCACAGAAGTCAGCATGGACGGCGTGTAGCCGATGAAGCTCGCTGCGTTGGAATCGTTTGCGGTGCCTGACTTGCCGGCAATGGTGTGCCCAGTGGCACGCGCCTCGGTGGCGGTGCCTCGCTGGACCACGCCGGTAAGCGCCTTCGTCACGAGATTCGCGTTGTTCGCTTCGAACGTCTGCTCCGCCGAGGTCGGCGCGTTGTACAGGTCGGTGCCGTTCGCCGTCTGCACTTGGGCAACGATATGCAGCGTCGGCTTGTTGCCTTGGTTGGCCAGTGTGGCGTATCCCTGCGTCATGTCCTTGAGGGTCAGGCCGTTGTTGCCGAGCACGGTGAACGGGTTGGAACCATCCAAAGACGAATCGTCAACGCCGGCCTGCCGTGCGGTTTCGGCGATTTTCTGCGCGCCGAGTTTGGTTTGCAGATCCATGTACACGGTGTTCGAGGATTGTTCCGTCGCCGTGTACAGGTTCACGTATCCCAGATTCTCGCCGCCGTAGTTGCTCACCGTTTCGGCGATGCCCGGGAACGTCCGGTACGAGTTGCCGTTGAAGTACGTGTTGAGGCTGACGCCTTCGTTGACGGCGGCCAGCAATGCGAACGGCTTCATGGTGGAGCCGACTTCGTACGTTGCCTGGGTGACGTTGTTGAGCTGCTTGGTCAGGTAGTCGTCTCCTGCGTACAGCGAGATGATGGAACCGTCCTTGGGGTTCACCGACAGCGCGCCGAACTGCATGCCGTCGGGCACGATGCCTTGCATGCCGTTTTGGGAGGGACTGATGGTGGAGAACATCAGGTCCTGCTTCGATTTGTCAATGGTGGTGACGATTTTGTAGCCGCCGGTTTCCAGGTCCTGCTTGCTGAACGCCTTGGTGTTGACGAGTTCGTTCTGCACCATCGTCAGCAGGTATCCGTTCGGTCCGGACATCTGGTTGTTCTGTTGGATTTCGATGGTTTGCGGGAATTTCGCGGCTTTCTTCTCGTCCGGCGTGATGTAGCCGTCTTCGTCCATGATGTTCAGCACGCGCTTGTAACGTTTTTCAGCTTGCTTGGGATTCACGTCGGGGGTCCATACGCTCGGCGCGGGAATGATGCCGGCAAGCATGGCCGCTTCGGAGAGCGTCAGATCCTTCGCGTCCTTGCCGAAGTACGCTTTGGCCGCTGCCTGGATGCCGTATGCGCCACGGCCGAGATAGATGGTGTTCATGTAGTTGCACAACACCTGGCTCTTGTCCTGTGCTTGGGCGATTTTGACCGCCAGGAACGCCTCACGCAGTTTGCCCACGTACGAGGTGGTTTCGCCCAGATAATAGCGTTCCGCATACTGCTGGGTGATGGTGGAACCGCCCTGCCTGCTACCGGTGGTCAGGTTGTTGTAGAACGCGCGTGCGATGCCGATCGGATCGATGCCCTTATTGGTATAGAAGGAGCGGTCTTCCGAAGCCACAATCGCGTTGCCGACGTAGTCGGGCAGGTCTGCGCAGCTGATGATTTCGCGATTCTGCTCCGCATAGCTGCCGATCGGCGTGGTGCCGTCGTTGTAATACACGGTCGTCTTTTCAGCCAGCGCGAACTTTTCCGGCTGCGGGATTTCCGTGGTGATGTACATGTAGGCGAACAGGCCGATACCTGCCGCGATGAGCGCCGCGAAGATGCCGAGCACCCATTTGAGCACGAGATGCTTGTGTTTTCTGGTCTTTTTGGGTGCGCGATGCGAAGTGTGCTTCGGCCCCTGGGGCGGCTTGCTCAGCACTTCTCCATGGACCCCGTAGGTGGTGCCCACCCGTGGCGTCGTGGACGTTGCGCTGCCGCTGCGGGCGCTTTTTGAGCGTGAGCTGACACTTCGTGTTCGTGAAACCATGGTTTCCACCGTAGCCGAACGACCTGAAAAACAAGGGTGTAGATAGTGCTGTCCGACTGGAAAAACATGTTTTTGCGCAGCTTTTTTACAAATCGACAATCTGTTGACGACTGCCGTAATATGGCCGTTTTTCAGTGATTTTTCAGTTTACAATGCGGTTGTGGGTATGCTTGGGGATTGGTATACCTGCGAAATGCATAACAGAGGAGTCGTTTTCAGATGAGCATTCGAGTGGCTATCGCCGGCGTGGGCAATTGCGCCTCGTCGCTGGTGCAGGGCGTTGAGTATTACAAGGACACCAAGGACGAGGATAAGATTCCCGGCCTGATGCACAACAATTTCGGTGGCTACCGCGTGCGTGACATCGAATTCGTCACCGCGTTCGACGTCGATGCGCTGAAGGTGGGCAAGGACCTGTCCGAGGCGATCGGAGCCTCCCAGAACAACACCATCAAGTTCGCGGACGTGCCGAATCTGGGCGTGGAGGTGCTGCGTGGCCCGACCAACGACGGCTTGGGCGAATACTACCGCCAGATGATCGAAGAGTCGGACGCCGAACCGGTGGACGTGGCCCAGGTGCTGCGTGACAAGAAGGTCGACGTGCTCGTTTCCTACCTGCCGGTTGGTTCCGAAAAGGCGGACAAGGCTTACGCTCAGGCCGCCATGGACGCTGGCTGTGCGTTCGTGAACTGCCTGCCGGTGTTCATCGCCTCCGATCCCGAATGGGCGCAGAAGTTCCGTGACGCGGGTGTGCCGATCGTCGGCGACGACATCAAGTCCCAGGTCGGCGCCACCATCACGCACCGCGTGCTGGCCCGTCTGTTCGAGGATCGCGGCGTGCGTCTGGATCGTACGTACCAGCTTAACGTCGGCGGCAACATGGACTTCATGAACATGCTGCAGCGTTCCCGCCTGGAATCCAAGAAGATCTCCAAGACCCGCGCCGTCACTTCCGTGGTGCCGCACGAGATGGATCCGCACAACGTGCATATCGGCCCGTCCGATTACGTGGCTTGGCTTGACGACCGCAAGTTCGCCTTCGTGCGTCTTGAGGGCACCACGTTCGGCGATGTGCCGCTGAACCTCGAATACAAGCTCGAGGTGTGGGATTCCCCGAATTCCGCCGGTATTGTGATCGACGCCGTGCGTGCGGCCAAGATTGCGCTCGACCGCCACCTGGCCGGTCCGGTGCTGGCTCCGAGCTCCTACTTCATGAAGTCCCCGGCTGTGCAGCACGAGGATGGCGAGGCCCGCCGCTTGGTGGAGGAATTCATCAAGGGCGATGTCGAAGGCACCGAAGAGCAGCTTGACGCCGATGTGGCGGCCGCGAAGGCCGCCGGCAAGGATGTGTGGCGCGCATAGCGTGCGTTGCTGACGGCAGACCCGCGATGGCAATGACAACCCATCTCGTAGGCCTCGACCCACTCGCCTGATTCGTAGGCAGAATCAGCATATAATGAAAATCCCTATGGCCTGGGGTAATGCCATAGGGATTTTTGTTGTCCCGGAACGCTGCGGCGGTGGCGGCCAATGGTCGTACACCGCAGCAGCACGAACGGGGAATCATATATTGCGCAATGTATATCGCGTCACTTTTTGAGGAGTGGTTCGACCTGTTCCTCGTACGCGGTCAACGCGGTGTCGATCACATTGTGCATGTCGTAGTACTTGTACGTGCCCAAACGGCCGCCGAACACCGTGAGCGGCTCGGCCTTCGCGAGCTCCTCGTACCTCGCGTACAACGCCTTGTCGGCCTCCGTGTTGATCGGATAGTACGGCTCGTCGCCACGCTCGGCGAAACGGCTGTACTCCTCCCACACCACCGTTTTGTCCGGGTTCTGCGAAGCCCTGCGCTCCGGGTTGAAGTTCTTGAACTCGATCGCCCGCGTGTACGGCACGTCCGCGTCGGAGAAGTTCATCACCGGGCATCCGAAATGGTCGCCCTCGTCGTAACGCACCTCCCTGAAGTCCACCGTGCGCCACTTCAGCTCGCCGAGCGAGTAGTCGAAGTAGCGGTCCACCGGACCCGTGTACACCACCGGCACGCCCGCCGCGGCCAGCGCCTTCCTGTTGTACGGCTGGGACTCGTCGAAGAAGTCGGTCCTGAGGGTCACGTGGATGCGCGGATCGTCGATCATGCGCTCCATCCAGGCCGTGTACCCGTCCGTGGGCAGGCCCTCCCACGTGTCCTTGAAATAGCGGTTGTCGTAGTTGAAGCGCACCGGCAGGCGGTTGATGATGCCCGCTGGCAGGTCCTTCGATCGGTCTGCCACTGCTTGCCCGTGTAGTTCTTGATGAACGCCTCGTACAGGGGGCGGCCGATCAGCGAAATGCCCTTGTCGTTGAGGTTCTGGGGATCCTTGCCCGCCAGCTCGCCGGCCTGCTCGGCCACGAGCGCCTTGGCTTCGGCGGGCGTGTAGTGCGCGCGGAAGAACTGGTTGATGGTGCCCAGGTTGATCGGCAGGGGGTATACCTCGCCGTCGTGCGTGGCGTACACGCGGTGCACGTAGTTCGTGAACGAGGTGAACCTGTTCACGTAGTCCCACACGCGCTTGTTGGACGTGTGGAACAGGTGGGCGCCGTACTTGTGGATCTCCGCGCCGGTCTCCTCGTCCATGTAGCTGTACGCGTTGCCGCCGATGTGGTCGCGCACGTCGATGATCTCCACGCGCACGCCGAGCCTCTCCACGGCCTGCTGGGCCACGGTCAGGCCGAACAGGCCCGCGCCCACGACCACCAGATCGGGATATTCCACCGCACCAGTCATAAAAACAACCTTCCAAAACAGTCAGTTCAATTGCAAATGCACACTGCCAATGTGCGTTTCGCGTTCATGATACTCGCATACCACGAATGAACGCAGCCGATCCATACTCCGAGTTATTCATCTCCAAAGATTCTTGCCCACGTCTCCATGGAGGTAATCCCATAAGACTGGTATTGGGCAGACAATCGCTTCCAATTCTTCAGAATCTTGCGTGTAAGCCGATATCCTTCCATCATGCTCTTACGGAAACGTTTGTTGTCTCGCTTTAGCCATGCCACCCCATTACCATCTGGCGTGGTCACCAATGCTGAATTGACATGGTCAAAGGCAAGCCAAGTCCAGGCAGCATCGCGTGCGGGGATGGCCGCATCCGGACGAGTGGCTTTATCGGGATTGGCCTTCTTGATAAAGCTCTTCGCGATAAGGCCGACAGCCGCCTTGTACCGGCTTTTCATAGTCGATGGATGGTTCTTTGGCGGTTCAACCTCGCCAGCTGGCTCAGGGAACTCCTCAAAACTCTCCTTGGACTGAGCATCGGGATATTTTGCTCGCAGTTCACGCACTTCGCCAAGTTTCGTCGGCAAGCAATCTACAAGGTACTGTGGGCCTCGAAGAATATCCCTTAGCGCCATATGATGCAATGCCATGGCGGAGTACACAAACCGAAGCCCGAGACTGGCATCACCATACAAGGTCTCCACCAACATGCGAGGCGGCCTATCCGGATACGTCAACAATGCCGCGAGCCAACGGTTACGCTCAGTAAAGTATTCCTCCCACGAACGTGCTGGATCCTTGTCATGCCATGCTTGGTGCCATACGGCCATGCCTGGCAGGCAGACTGTGGGAAACCTGCTTTCTTGGCACGAAGACCATATTCAATGTCATCGAATTTGATGAACACTGGCATGGAGAGACCGATTTTCTTCACAACCGCAATCGGAATCAGACACATCCACCACCCATTGAAGTCTTCATCGATGCGCTGATGACGATCCGGAGAGTCACGGAGCGGTTCCACAGAGAAATCATGGTTGTACCCCATGCTCTTGGACGGATACATCCACATTCGTTGCGCATTGATCCGCTCACCTTGCGTATACAACATGGTGCGATTATCCAAATGGAACATGCCGCCGCCGACAAGAACTGGTCGCACCGTGTAATCAGAGAATTGGATTGCACGCAGAATCGATTCCGGTTCGCTGATGGCATCATCGTCCAACAGCAGCACAAAATCACTATCACCGGCCTTAGCCGTTTCATACATGCCTCGGGAGAATCCTCCAGAACCACCCAAGTTCGCTTGCTGAATGTATGTAAGCTGTTCGCCTAGATTAGCGGCAACCTCATCAAAGTCCTTCTGATCCTTAACTAAGTCGCTGCCTTGATCCGTGCAATACACTGTATCCAAACGTTCGCGCAATGCCGAAGCACCGGCGATAGTACGCAATTGATCCATACAATATGAGGCGCGATTAAAGGTCGTGATGGCGATAGACAGGGTTGTCTCATGCTTAGCGGTACGCGCCTCACGGGGTACAGACCATGTAGCATCAGCAATGGTCACGGAACCATCAAGCGATTCCGCATCGAACCAGAAGTAACCACCATCCATAAGACCTGTCATCGGCACGTCTATGCATACACGAGTTTCAGACTCCGAAGCCGTTGTCGTCTTCGTCGAAACCGGATAAATCAGTCCACGACCTGTGGAACGGAATACGCTGATTTTGGAGTTTCCCTGAACTGTCGCTTCGAATCGCACCGTTTTTACACTGGTCCAACGGCGCCAATATGCAGCGGGGAATGCATTGAAGAATGCGCATCCAGACATGTGACCACGATTTTTCAAGGTTATAGAGGTACGCCCCGCAATTTCAAACGAATCGCAGGACACTCCTGCAGACGACCCGGCATTGCGAAGCAAGCGTTGCAATGTGGACTGATTCATGGAGCCGAATTCCAAACGGCGCATGTCAATACGGGAGTCCAGCGTGGTCTCCGCAACATGCGGACGAGTCCAATCAAGCGCATACAGCGGGAGAGTTTGCTCAGCGTCCTTGACCGGATACACAACACGCATAACCGTTTCCCAGGTGTTGTTTGCCCCGGCATTCTTCATAGAAGCCTTCTGATTCATGCATCCTCTCCTATCACCATGTGCGTTCATCTACTCATCGTAGTGGCTGCCTCGCACTTTGGACAATCCGTCTGCATAGTCAGTGCACAGGATTTGCTCGAATCCGAATAACCGTACGACGCCGGTTTTTTTATATGACATTCCCGTCCTAAAATCAGAAGCGCGTACGTACATCAGTACAAAGGAGATGATGATCATGATTCTCAGAAAGAAAATCATTCGAAGCATCGCAGCCATAACCGCAACTCTTTCGATGCTTGCCTTACCCATTGCCTCAGCCAATGCGGAAGAGATCGTCTCACCGCCATATTCCGAATACACTGGCTGGGTTGTTCAGGATGGTGAGCATTATTGGTTCGATTCCGGTACCATGGCACGTTTAAAGGAAATCTACGATCCGAGCAGTAATGCCTGGTACTGGCTCGACGCAGATGGAACAATGGCACGCAACAAAGATGTTTATCAGCGTTCCAATGGTGGTAAATGGGTTAGGTACGATTCCAATGGCCATATGATCAAGGGCGAGGATTACCGATATGGCGGCTGGTATTATTTTGACCAGACAACCGGCGCTATGGCCAAAGGTATGAAGTATATCGGATCCAATGGCGGCAAATGGGTGTATTACGACTGGACGACCGGCAAGATGGCGCACGGCGAGCAGTATGTGAACTATGACGCGCAGCATACCGGCTGGTACCTGTTCGATCAGTACACCGGTGCCATGTTCCACGGCGATACCTATATCCGATCCAATGGCGGCAAATGGGTTCGCTATGACCGAGTGACAGGAAAGATGGTCAAGGGCTTGCATTATCAGGATGGAGCCTACTATTACTTCGACCAGACCACTGGCGCCATGGCGCATGGACGCGTGTGGGTGCCCGAATGGAACTCATATGCGACCTTTGATTCCGTCTCTGGCCGCTATGTTAGCAAGGATTCAGGCAATAACAATCCGGGAAATACCGGAGGAGAAAACATCCGTGGTCGATTCTGCAAGAAGAGCGAAAAGGGCCAGCAGCGTATCGATGGCGACGGTACACTTATCGTCTGCGAATGCCGCAACGGGAACAACACCCCGCATTGGTATGCCAAGTAGATAACAACCACCGTATGATTCCGTATGATTCTTGGAAGAATCCGGAGATACCTCCGCTTTCTTCCAAGAATCATTTCCATTGAATTACATACGTAATCGCTATAGCGATATATGAAAATGCCGTTAAAGCCGCCACAGAAATAGCTAATACTCTGCGATTGATATTTTCATCCCTAATAAAGTTGGGGAACAACAGCGCAGCAAGCGGCAATACCGGTATGAAATACCTGTTCTGCAATCCCGAAGCATATACATCTACATTTCCAACCCATGTGATTGACATTGCCACACACGATAATACGTAATACAGAACTATAATTAATACTATTAATCCAACCTGCAATTTATTTATATTTTTATAGCTCATATGCACAATCAGAAGCATCATAATAGCGATAAGCACTGGAGCCATAACGATTAAAGGCAACTGAATTTCTTCCGTTCCTGTAAAGAACTGAAGATTTCTTCTTGAATTCACCAATTGCCCATTAATCTTCTCAGTATCAAAATCCATAGGCTCGAACAACGACCGGCCGATAAGCGGAAATATTTTCCAGGAAGATTGCAGTAACTGCCCCTCAAGCTCGTGTGTCTTCTCCAATGGAACACGATTCGGGGCAACCGCTATCTGCGAGGTCTTCGCCCGCCAAAGCCACATGGAGACAAAAGCAGTGAGAGCAGGAAGCGCCAAGGTGATCTTTTTTACGCATCCGTGAGCCTTAGGAATCAAGAACAATACAAATAATGCGATGATGAAACAGGTAATCTTGACTTGTCCGAGCAGAGCTCCCATCATGCAGAGCAGAGCAATATGCCAGTATTGCAACATGTCATCCCGTTGATACAAACACAGAACAACCGCAATGAACAGCAGACAATAGCTGTTGGTGACGGCATCAGCTGTCGGGAATATCATTGAAAAAAATGTGGTAGGAAGAATCGCTATAGCCAGAATGATATTGACATAAGATTTGGCTACCCATATTGCCACGGCAATAATAGTGGCCGAGCAGATCAATGTTGCCACACTCGATACGCGAAAATTCCCGCGCACAATAAGACTGGGGAAATAGACAAAGGGAGCATTCACCGCAGTGTTGTTGAAGGTTATTATCTTCCCGTGGTCACGGTAAACCACCCAATCATGGTATTCATCAGAAAATACCGGAATTATATTCCCCGCTCTGATTTGCAGGATTCTGGCCCAATGCGCCATTGCATCGTTAAAACAATGCTGTTTGCCACAGAAAATAAGAATGCACCCTGTTGTGATTGTGCCGATCCAGTACAGCAAGGAAATATAACCAGAGGCATGAGGCTCCACATGTTTCAGGTCACGTTGACGCTTCCCCGAATAATGCCGCGGCAAAACAGCCTCCCCCTACTATGAAAAACTGGTTTTGATGCAATCACAACCAGTAATCGCATCAAAACCAGTCTATCTCACGCTGCAAAACTCAGCCGCGGCCAGTGGTCGAATCGAACCAGTGCCAGTCATTCCATTCAGGAACCCAGACCCGCCCCTTCTGCATAGCGCCGGTGGTCTTGTCGAAGTAGTACCACGAGTTATCGTGGCGATCTAGTCCCTTGACCATTTTTCCGGTGGAGAAATCATACCTAACCCATTTTTCCACCGTTGGAGCGGACATAGGTGTCGCCGTGGAACATGGCACCGGTGTGCTGGTCGAACAGGTACCAGCCGGTATGCTGCGCGTCATAGTTCACATACTGCTCGCCGTGCGCCATCTTGCCGGTCGTCCAGTCGTAATACACCCATTTCCCGCCGTTGGAGGAAACGTGTTTCATGCCCTTGGTCATTGCGCCGGTCGTTTGATCGAAGTAGTACCAGGCGCCATATCGGTAATCCTCGCCCTTGATCATATGACCGTTCTTGTCATACCTGACCCACTTGCTGCCCGCAGGGATATACACGTCCTTGTTCACAGCAAGGGAACCGTCTTTATCAAACCAGTACCACGCATCACTTGCAGGATCGTATACCTCTTTGGAGACAGCTTTCACACCATTGTCATACCAGTAATGCTTACCGCTTTCCGTTACCCAACCATTTGCTCCAGGCTTATATTCGCCATAGCCTGCATGAATTCTTGCATTCCAGACGATTCTCTTCGCCACCGGATCAGTAACGGTTACCACTGTTCCATGACGATTAGGAATGCTGCGTCCATCAACGTTGGTCGTGGTAATACGGCGAGTACTATGCCATCCGCTGGCCAAACTCGACGACTGCGTAACGAAAGTGCCGGCAGTTCCATCAGCCTTACCATACGGATAGTCCTTGAGCTTATCAGTATAGAAGAAGTACTGCCCGTTGTAATACGTCAGGGACGGACCTTCATAACCGGTCACGACATTATCGTTCACCAAACGCCATGCCTTAGGATTCCCAGCCTGAGACAGATCGCCGATGGAATAAATCTGATTGGTGACACCATTCTTCTTGATGCTGAGGTAGTACACACCGTCCTTTTCGAACAATGACGGGTCAAGCCAGTTGCTGGTCTTCGTATCAGGAAGCTTGATCGGATTCAAACTGCCGTAGCTTAGCTTCGGTTGAGCTCCCGGATCGACTGCGGGATCCGCTCCAGGCTGCAACCCTGACACCTTGACGATGTAGGGATACATATAATCCTTCTGCGCATTGCCGTGAAAATCGCCATAGTATCCGAGGGTGGTCACGATCCACATATCGCCGTGGCTGTCAACGAACCCGTCGGTTCCCGCGGAATCGTACTGGCCGTCCTTAAGACCATTGGTATAAGGCATTACCGAAGGAGCAAGGTTCGTTGGACTGCCGCTGTTAGGGTAGCTCCAGTTCACCAAATCCTTGGAATATCCCATCATCGGGGTAAAACGCCATCCCAAGTTCTGCTGCTTCTGCACATAGCCGCCAAGAATCCAGAATGTACCATCTTTATAGGTAATACTCGGATCATGAATAGCGTTGACGTAGTTCGGCTTCCCCGAGACATGCGCACTGCCATTGCCGTCAGCCTTATACGCCGTACTGATCTGCTGGAAATCAGCGCCGTTATACGACATATACACCGTATCGGAGCGGTCTGAATCACTGTTCCAGAAAACGCCGACCTCCATATCCGGGTAGTCCGTTTCGGCAGCGGATGCCACCTGGACCCCGAGTGAAGCTGCCATAGACAAAGCGCCTAGCAACGCAATGCAACTCTGTATTTTTCTTCTCATTTGCTTGTCCATTCTTAAAGGACTATTACTTCCCTCAAAGTTCCTCGTAAATGCAACTTACGCAGAATTCATCCGATTTGCTTAATCATAAGCGCACGGTCGCTCAATAACGCATATTCACGGTTCCTGTCATCACGAATCACGAAGCTGCAAGCATTATCGTCAAGCGCAACGCCGACCGCATCGGTCGTATTGAGATTGTTCGGACTTGGCGTACGAAGCGATGTAATCAGACGGAATTCTCCATTATTAAACAAATTGAGCGGCATCTCGAAATGTACAGTCTGATGACCATGTTTGCCCATCTTCAGCACCTTTGAGCCGGTGTCATAAGTGATTCCGCCACGACGGATATCATGCAATGCAATAGCGAGATAGAAATCCCCTGGCTCATCATACTGATATTCCACGTCGAACTTAAAAGTATCCGCGCTGGTACACACTTTAGGAGAAACCGCAATGGTTTTCAGCAATGGGCACCGTTCATTCAAACCATTTGGATAGCCGCCACGTTCCTCTTGACGTTTTCGTTCAGCCTTTTCCTCAGCTTCAAGATTGGCCAAGGTATACTGTTGCGATACAGTTTCCGGATCACCAATAGCTTCCACTTTGCCATCGGCAATCATCATTGCTCTTGAACAATATTTCTTAACAGAATTCATATCGTGAGTAACGAGAATGACTGTTTTGGTCGGATCTTTCTTGATTTCCGTAAAGAAATCGTCGCATTTGCGTTGGAATGCCTCATCGCCAACAGCAAGGACCTCGTCAAGGACCAATATGTCTCCCTGTGCCTTAATCGCCACAGAAAAAGCAAGGCGGACCTGCATACCGGAAGAATAATTCTTCAGTTTCTGATCCATGAACTCTTCGAGTTCAGCGAATTCGACGATGTCGTCGTACATCGCATCGACTTCTTCATGCGTGAATCCCAGAAGAGAGCCATTTAGATACACATTCTCGCGACCAGTGAGTTCAGGATTGAATCCCACTCCCAGTTCGATAAAAGGAACCAGTTTGCCAGAAACAGTGATAGAACCATTTTCCGGATAGTAAATCTGCGAAATAAGTTTCAGCAGGGTGGATTTGCCTCCACCGTTACGGCCGACGATGCCGAAGAACTCACCTTGATGAACCTCAAAACTGATATCTTTGAGAACTTCCTGCTTCTTATACCCCTTGATGCCTCTGGCCCAATTGATAAAAGCCTGCTTAAGACCGGTAGCCTGCTCCGTCGGCAACTTAAAGCACTTGGAAACATGGCTCGCAGACAGAACTACCGGATTCTTAGAGTAATCAACCTTTTTGATGGTGTTTTCTTCAGACATTACATAACCTCCGCGAATTTGCGGCTATTACGACGAAATAGCGTTATGCCAAGCCACAGCAAGACAACGGTCAGAATAAGGGGAAGCAAACGAACACCCCAATTGTTGAATTGATTCCAAATAGTCGGCTGGGTGTCAGGAGCGATGAAATTATGACGAATGTCCTGGATTGCCTGCGCGAACGGATTGATGAGTTCCAGCCTGGCAATATCAGCCAACAATCCACCGCGATTGGTGACATATGTCAATGGGTAAATAATCGGCATACCATAGAAGATCAACTGCTGAAGGACATCCCAGATATGGGCAATATCACGGAAGTACACGTACATCGTTGCCATAAGTAATGTGATGGCAAGCGTCACCGCATAAAGCTCAATAATGCTTAGAGGAAGCAGCACAACTCTCCAAGTGAAATGGACCCTCGCGATAAGAGCAAAAATCAGCACGACGATAAGATTGATGGCGTAACTAATCAGCGCACCAACTGTCGCCGAAACCACCACTATGTAGTTAGGGAAATGAATCTTACGAAGCAAATCGCCTCGGTCGACCACGGATCGCAATCCAACGTTCGTCGATTCGGTAACAAACTGCCACGAGCTGATTCCCAGCAGCAGAACGACCGGATATGTAGACGTACCATCCGACATCCGCAGGAATTTGCCGAATACCACATACATCACGCAGAACATCATCAAAGGCTTAAGCACCGACCATGCGATGCCCAAGAAAGATCCCTGATAACGGAGCTTAAAATCCGTCTTCACCAAACCTTGCAGGACGGTCCATGCGTACCCGTATCTGTCCCGCATACTCTTCACCAACTGTTTCACAAGTTGTATCTTATCAGTGACTGTTCTTCAATTGTCCACAGCTGCCAAATACCTGAAATTCCATTACATCAGGCATCGCGCATGATGCTCAATGTTCGTTCAATACCTTCCCTGATGGAATATCTCATGTTCCATCCCAGAGATTGCAGCTTTCGGCCATCCATAAGCGCTATGGATGCAGTGGAGTACCCTTTCGTCTCCAGTGAATCGGGAAGTTCATATCTTAATCCAACTCCACACTGCGAAGCAATCAAGGAAGCCAAATCCTTCAGCCGGTAGTCCGAAGCAGGTGCCGCGATATTGTAGGCTTCTCCCGTCTCACCTTCAAGCAGGCAGTACAATAGCCCAGCAACGGTATCGGCGACGTACGCGTATGAAAACAGTTGCTCACCCTTGCTTTTTAGGACAATATCTTCTTTCGAAAGCCCTTTATGAATGAACTGAGAAAGCGCTTTGCTGTCATCTTTATGCAGAGTCGGACCATATGAACGAGCTATGCGAGGAATAACAAAATCGATTCCATATTGCTCGAAATAAGCACGGCAAAGCGACTCCCCCAAACGCTTAGCTTCCGGATAGCCTGCACGAAGTGTATTCGAATCGATATATCCACAGTATTTTTCGTCAAAACGCTCTGTGTCCCCGCGATTCTGTCCGTAAATCTCCCGATTCCATTTGCAATCAGTTCAAGGAAGCCGGACGCTCTCAATATTCCCACCGCCACCATTAATCCGACAAGTGTCGGCATAATCTTGATTACTGTCAGAAACCCCTTCTTTGCACCTTTAATAAACGTATCGTATACCGGAACTTTCATTAACAGTCCATAACCTACAATCCCGAAGATTACCAGCGGGACTATGAAATCTGTAAGATATAACAATATTTGCATATTAACATTCCTTCTTTAAATTATCCTCTTACAGTTTATTCTATTGGCTTGTCATATATTAATATATAACTGAGATTGGTGCAATTTCCGGCAGCCCCTTACAAACGCATGGCGATTTATACCGTCATATTTTCCACACTGTTTGCATATTATACTTCAGATATCCACATACAGGAGTCTCACTTATGCTGAACTACCTCTGGTCTTTTATGATTCTTACAGGCATCGTATACGCCGCATTCACAGGCCGGATGCCCGATATTACAAATGCAGCACTTGATTCATCCAAAGAAGCCATCTCACTTTGTATTACCATGATCGGTGTCATGTCTTTTTGGGTAGGACTGATGGAAATTGCTTCCAAAGCCGGAATTATCCCGGCCGCTTCCAGAAAGATCCGGCCGGTCATTCGTTTCCTTTTTCCAAATCTTCCCGCCGGTCACCCCGCCGAAGAACCGATTACCACCAATATGATCGCCAATATCTTAGGTCTTGGCTGGGCCGCCACTCCTGCCGGATTAAAAGCAATGGAAGAATTATCGAAATTAGAAGAACAGCGCCGCAAACATCTGGCTCCCGGTATCTCCCGCCCTGCCGGAACAGCAAGTAATGAAATGTGTACATTCCTGATCATCAACATTTCATCTCTTCAGCTTATTCCGATCAATGTTATTGCTTATCGGAGTCAGTATGGAAGCGTTAATCCTGCTTCTATTATCGGAGCCGGTATTGTATCAACCCTGATCAGTACCGCCATTGCTGTCATCTACTGTAAATTGAAAGAACGATGACGTTTTCAAAACTGATATCCTCTTCATCCACAATAAATGATCACATTCACAAAGTTATCCCCATTTATAAAATATCCTGTGGATAAATATTCTTTTGTCGTAATTTAATGTAGACAACTTCACGGAACAGTGCATATACCACCGACATCAACGGAATAAATATCAGCATTCCGACAATTCCCATCAGACTTCCGCCAACACTCACTGCTGCCAGCACCCAGATTGACGGAAGTCCAACCGAATTTCCCACTACATGTGGATAAATCAGATTCCCCCTCAATCTGCTGAAGTACCAGAAACAACACAATGAACATCAACGCCTTAAACGGACTCACCATAAGATCAGAAACGCCCCCGACCGCACATCCGATAAATGCTCCAAAAACCGGTACCAATGCCGTAAATGCAATCACAATTCCGGTCAACAGTGCATATGGCAGTCTAAACAGTGTCATCGTGATTACAAACATTGCTCCAAGGATCAAAGCCTCCACGCACTGTCCCGTCAAAAAACCAGAAAATGTCTTATACGTCAGAGCCAGCACTTCCAATACAGCTTCTGCTCTCCCCTTCCTGACAAACGCAAATAATACTTTTTTCGCCTGTCTTCCCAGTTTCTCTTTCTGCAGCAAAATATAAACTGCGAATACAAATGCAATAAAAAACGTTCCCACTGCACCAATAATATTTTTTGCCGTATTAATGGTAGTCTCCAGCACACTTCCCGCTCCGTTTTTCAGAAAGCCTGCCGCCGCTTCCATAATTTTATTCCAGTCAAATTCCAGGTTGTTCACGACATTCATAATTTCTTTATTATTATGGAACCAGTGATCTGCCCACCCCTGCACCTGCGGGATAAACTCCTGAATACTCTTTCCCAGATTGGCAAATGTTCCTGCCAATTGCGGAAGCAGCCCGAATATTATCATTGCCAGAATTCCGGTTACACCGGCAATTACAAGCATCAGACTGATTCCCCTGGCATATTTTCTTTTATATTTTTCAGAAATTTTTCTCTCTGTAAATAATTTCCGTTCTACAAAGTTCATCGGTACACTTAAGGCAAATGCAATCGCACCGCCAAGCAAAAACGGATATACTATATTTAATACAAATTGAAACGCACTTATCACAACATCAAATTTCCACAGACAGACAATCAGTACTGCCGTAAATATGATCAATCCCCTGATCTGCTTCACTGTCTCTTGTTTTAATTCCATTTTGTCTTTCCCTTCAAATACTTCAATCCCTGAATCACAGGAAGATTCAGAAATGCAAGACCATATACTGTCATCAGCTGCGTCATATTTAACGTAACAACCTTAAACATGGCATGTAATCCCGGAATTGTAAGAACACCCGTGATCAGAACAGTACCTAAGACAAATGCTCCGATCAGATATTTATTATTAAAGAATCTCTTTGAGAATATTACCGGCTTATCGTCTTTGCAGTTAAATCCATGTACCAGACGGCTCATACACAATGTTCCAAATGCCATCGTACTTGCCAGAACTGCATCCTGTCCTCTGTATCCGATCAAGAATGCTGCCATTGTCATAATCCCGATGCACAGACCTTCGGTTCCGATATTCACCAGATATGCTTTCGTAAGTATTGACTCATTCACAGGTCTCGGTTTCTGATCCATAACCGCTTTAGAATGCGGTTCCATACCCAGCGCAATTGCCGGCAGGCTGTCTGTCAAAAGATTAATAAACAACAGATGTACCGGGGCAAAAGGCACCGGTAATCCGGCCGTTGCTGCATACAGTACCGCAAGAATTGCTCCGAAATTTCCGGATAATAGAAATTGAATTGCATTTTTAATATGCTGATACAGATTTCTTCCATTTTCCACTGCCTTCACGATCGTTGCAAAATTATCATCTGTCAGAACCATCGCCGCCGCATCCTTAGCAACTTCGCTTCCGGTCACACCCATTGCAACACCGATCATCCCGCCTTGGTTTTAAAGCCGGCGCATCTATTCACACCATCTCCTGTCATTTGCCACAATATTTTTCCTTTTCCTGCCACGCACGGACAATCCTGATCTTATGCTCCGGAGAGACTCTTGCGTAGACCGAGATTCCCTCTACAAAGTCTTTTAAATCTTCATCTGACATATTTTCAATATCAGCACCTTCACAGGCTTCTGACTCATCCTTTAATATTCCAATCCTCTTTGCAATTGCCGCAGCCGTGACTTTATGATCTCCCGTAATCATAATCGGCCGGATTCCGGCATTCAGGCACTCTGCTACCGCAACCTGCGACTCTTCTCTCGGCGGATCCATCATTGCGATCATTCCGATAAATATCAGATGCTCTTCATCCTCTGTACCGATTTCTTTTTCCTCTTCCAGATGTTTATATGCAAATGCAAGAACTCTTAACCCTTCTCTGGAAAACTGCATATTCTGCATGGAAATATTCTTACAGTCAGAATCTGTCATCTTTCTTACAGTATTTCCAACTCTGAT
>ENA-OQHF01000306-OQHF01000306.1-human-gut-metagenome-genome-assembly--contig:-NODE-306-length-31463-cov-6.556708_pt1 | contig 31463 bp, 43 predicted proteins | sample MGYA00242559_ERZ504709 | MGnify/ENA primary metagenome ERZ504709 (study PRJEB26092, sample SAMD00036203) | human gut metagenome | host: Homo sapiens | study: EMG produced TPA metagenomics assembly of... | reverse complement strand
CATTCGAAAGAAGTAAACCCCCTTGAAGACGACGAGGTAGATAGGGCAGAGGTGGAAGTGTGGCAACACATGGAGCTGACTGTTACTAATCGGGTGAGGGCTTGACCAAGAATCGCAGGAAGAATGAATCTCAAGGAAATGTCAACATGTATGTAGTTTTGAAGGTGCAAAAACCTTTATTCCTCCTTAGCTCAGTCGGTAGAGCATGCGGCTGTTAACCGCAGTGTCGTTGGTTCGAGTCCAACAGGGGGAGTTTTCGGAAACATGAAGTCCGATATCAAATTCAATTTTCTACCAGGCTCCATGGTCAAGCGGTTAAGACACCGCCCTTTCACGGCGGTAACAGGGGTTCAAATCCCCTTGGAGTCATTATGTAAGATTTCTTACATATAATAAAAAGTGAATATGGTGCCATAGCCAAGTGGTAAGGCAAAGGTCTGCAACACCTCTATCCCCGGTTCAAATCCGGGTGGCACCTCTTGAAAAGCCCAGGAAATCAAGGTTTTCTAGGCTTTTTCTTTTTTCAGAATCCTATAATTCTGTCTAAAAAAAGAGTATGTGTGATTTTAATGCCACGCCGTCCTAAAAAGGGCACGATAGAAGATTGACCTAATTTTTCTAATCGATCCAGACTGGTTTGTTTGAATTTGCCAGCTTCAACCATGAGACTTTTGCGGAATAAGTATTTGTTCGCATAGTCCTGTATTTTGATGTTTGAAGTAATTGCGTCTTGTATTGCGACTTTTATCTTCCAGTCATCTAATAATGCTTTCGCTTCTCCTTTGGTAGGAGCATTAAACTCTTTGTCCGGTAGCCATTTTTTCTATATCGGGCACAGTCCATCCTCCTCTCTTATTTGGAAATAGTGATCCATCCCCTTTGGATCTTCTTTTTTGTTGTGTACCTTTCGTTGTTCTCGCCATGAATAGTTCCCTTTCTTTAATGAGATATTCATGCCAAATCAGGTATAAGCTCTATTTTAATATAGCCAAGCCTGATTGACAATAACTTTCTAAAGGGGCTAAAAGAATATTTGTTTTCCTATGTTTTTCTTGAGAAACTCCTGAATAGAAGCTGGTGAAGTAAAATATTGCCGCCCAACTTTTGTAACTGGAAGAATTCCACTGTCAAGAAGTTCCCTAGTTTTTGTTTTTCCAATGCCGAGCATGGATGCTATCTCCTGAACGGAGTATGCTTTAAAGAGATTGTCTGTTTCACTCAATATAATCACCTCTATAAATTAGATTAATGAAAGAGTAGACATATCAGGAAACCGTTTCCTATGCCATGTTTCATGCACGTATGAGGTGTTACTATGTAATCATCAAGCTGCAGGCGTGCATTCATGCGACACTATCTGCAGCACCTATATACATTTCCTGATAAGGTATAAAATTATTAAGGTACAATAGCGTAAGACTTGGTTTTGTCTTAACAATTTCATTAAGTAATTAACTGAGATTTTTTCAGATTGAACAGATTATGTACTTTTTATTAAAAATTTTTCTGTAAACTTGAAAAAAGAGAGGTGGGATACGTGATATTTCAATATTTTAATTGAAGTCATATATGCAAAGCAGAGTATTTAAGAACATACAATATATTGTGCATGAAGATTGACATATACTATATCATGTGATACTATACTGCTATAGTTAATTTTATGCGCACCCATAGGGGGAGTTTTGGATTTGTATAAATCCGAAGACTCAAGGAGAGCAGTAAGGCTGCTTATTCCGCATAAGTTGTTTATGATTGTATAAAGTGTCACTATCTGTCCTTATGGGGCAATAGCGGCACTTTTGTTTTTTCGGTAATATTATCAGGGATATGAGAATGGATAGCGAAGGAATAATTCACTTTTCATTCTTTTTTTATGCCCTAATGAAAGGCAGGATTGCCACAATCAGCTTTGGCTGTTTATGTGCTGTGGAAGAAAGGAGGAACCATAGAGTGTATGATATGTCAGGCTTTAGCTACGATATCACAGATGTCGTGCATTTACTGCAGCTTAGAGTACGGCATAAAAATTCTTCGTCAATGGATGTGAATTGTCCATTTTGTGGAGAAACAAAAGGGAAAATGAATGTTAATCTTCAGAAAAATGTGTTCCGGTGTAATCGGTGTGATGCTTCCGGCGGAATGCTGGAATTACACGGAAGACTGCATGGTGTTTCCAGTGCAGAGGCAAACCGACAGATCCGGGAAGCTCTGGGAAAGGGGGAATACCGGACGGATTATCAGGTGGTTCATGCAGAATTATTTTTCAAAACAGGAGAATGTTCAAGTGGAAGAAGAAACAGAGGAAGATGTAATAGAGAAACAGAAGATATCTGAATTTGTCCTTGCACCTGAAGTTGCCAAAAGCGTTAGAGATGCAATGAGTGCATTTAGAAATAGATAGAAAATAAAAAAGAAGCATCGGATTTTTGAGTGCTTCTTTTTTGTTGCACATTTATGCCAGTTCACAGGAACCTCACAGATTCCGCACAGGTTTCTCACAGATTTCATCCGTATAATCAAAAATCAGATATTGTCAGAAAAAAGCTTAATTGAGTGTATCCTTTTCTTTCAATGCAGAAAGAAGCCCACGCAAGGTGCGTAGGGCAATTTGCCGCTCGTCTTCAGAGCAGTTTTGCAGTTCTTTCATAATCTGATAGGTAGTAGTGTCCGGTTCTTTTCGCTCATCCTGAACAGCTGCATCAAAATATCCAGAAATTGAGCAATCGGGATTAAAGTTGCAAGTTCCGGATTGCCATTACAGGTTTCAATATCCGAAATGGTCCGGGTGGACACACCGGCTTGTTCTGCAAGTTTTGCTTGTGACAGACCACGCCTTTCTCGTTCACTTCTTACCATATAGCCTAATTTTTTCTTGACGGTATCCATCAGCATCCGCATTACCTCACTTATTGTTTTATTTTATCGTAGATTGATAGTAAAAGAAACGCATTATAGTGCATGAAGATACGCAATATAATGTGGATTGCGGGGCAGGAGAACCTACAAAGGAGGAGCATCCATGCTGCAAAGGAAAGACAGGGTATTTGTGTAATGATTCGTCAAAAAAATCTTGTTTTTGCAGGGGTGCCAAAAGGGTTATTTATATGCAGTATATGCGTTAATCTATAAAGCTACTGTGCAGGATGATGCATGGAATAAGAATGATGTCGAGCCAGAAGAAATGTGGTTCGGCGTTTTCTTTTACCAAAATAAAAATATCCTTCACAGATGCAGATCTCCACCTCTGAAATTTGGAAACTTATTGATTTCAAATTTCGGAGGTAGAAAATGAAAGAAGAACAAAAATATAATGGATCTAAAACAAGAAATTATTTCACTGCTTACTTGCTGGCATCTATAAGGGGAAAAAGACTTCGGTATCTGGAAAAGCAGCAGAAAATATTATTTGCAGAGGAAAATCTGGAAGATAAAGAATATACAGATGCGGATATTTCTCCAGAGGAAAGGCTGGAATTGGAGCAGAAAGAACAACTGCTTATGGAAGAAGCACAGGGGATATATCCAGAGTGGAACGAAATGACGGATATAAGCCTTATAGAAGCCATGTTTTCTTTGCAGGAAGAAGAACGGAAGCTTATTTATCAGCATGTCTTTGAGGAGCGTACTTTTAAGGAGATGAGCATCTTAAATCAGATGACGGAAGAACGCTGTAAAGGTGCGTATTATTGGGCTATCCGCAAAATACGAAAGAGAATGGGAGGAAAGAAATCATGAATTTTAAAGAATTGTTATATCGGGCAAGACAAGGGGATGAAGATGCTATTCTGGAAATATTTGAAATGTACCGACCACTCTTGATTAAAAATGCCTTGGTAGATGGAATCTTTGATGAAGATCTGTACCAGGAATTGACAGCAGAATTGTTGAAGTGCATACGGTATTTTAGGGATGTAGAATAGAATTATAGGAGGTGTAGCGGTATAATCCATACACCTCCCTAGCATATTCTGCCATTTTTAGTAAATGGATTACATAATTATAATTGCCAATTAGGCAATAAAAAACGCAATTGAAACAAGAATACTAGACGGGATAAACTAAACTCCCCTAATATAGTAAAAAATAGTAGGAGGAAATTTCGATGGAGATGAACCAAAAAGAATGTGGAATAGTGTGCAAAGAAAATGGTACGGAGCAAATAGAAAAAGTAACAGAGGAAGAATGGAAATTATTAAAACAATATAGAAATTTGTGTGAAGAAAATAAATTAACCATCAACATTTTGATCCAGCGATTATTAGCACACGAGAAAGGCAGGGAATAAGTTGATTAAAGTGGCATTATGTGATGATATTATTGACTATAATAAAAAAATGGAGAGTTATATCGAAAAATATGGAAATGAAAATCATGTAGAAGTCAAAATTACTTCGTATGGAAGTGGCAGTCAGTTATTATTGAATTATCAGAAACGAAAGTTTGATGTTATATTTTTGGATGTGTCTATGCCTGAAATGGATGGATTTGAAACAGCAGAGGAGATTCGGAAGAGTGATACTGATGTTTCAATCGTTTTTTGTACTTCTTATTATACAATCACTAATGCAGGGAAAGGCTTTGAAGTTGCGGCAGAAGATTTTTTATCAAAACCTTTACTGTATAGAAAAGTTGAGAATATCTTAAACAAAATATATAAAAAGAAATTGTTGAATGCAGAGGAAAAATTATTTTTGAAATGTCACGATGGATTGATTACGCTGCAACTTTCCGATATAATCTATATACAAACAGAAAACAAGCTGTTGATCTTACATACAATTCATGGAGATGTGCAAAGTAGCCAAAGAATGAGTGAACTGGAGAAGCGTTTAAGCAAAAAGCAATTTTTTCGCTGTCATAATAGTTATATGGTCAATTTTGATTATGTTGAAGGGGTTAAGAAAGATAGTGTGTTAATCAAAGATAAAGTTCAGAAGTTAAAGACTATTCCAATAAGTAAATATAAGAAAGAAGAGTTCATGAGAGCATTAGCTAGATATGTGGGAAAATGGGAAAACTGAAAATCTATGTCAAAAATATGTTGATTTATACAAAGAATATTGTTGTATGGAAAAAATTGGATTATAGTCCTCATATACTAAACAGAAAGGAGAAAAAACATGGTTAATACTGAAACAACAGAAGAGTTCGTAAAAGAACTGGATTTAACAGAGGAAGAAATAGAAAGTTATACCGGATGTTCTGAAAGAACGCAGAGATGTTTAACTGATTGCCCATGGCCATTTCCAGGGGCATACATTAATGAAGCTAGTTAAAACAAAGAACCGTGTAGCCTATCGGATATGATAGTCTGTGCGGTTTCTTTTTTGGAGGAAAGTATATGTATACAATTACTTTAGAAGTAAACCAAATATGTAATTTACGCTGTACATATTGTTATCTTGGAAGAAAGACAAACCAAAAGATGTCCGAACAGATAGCATACAAAGGATTGGAAATTGCATTTTTAAATGCGGAAAATCATAGAGATCGAAGATTATGGGTGGATTTTGTAGGTGGAGAGGCACTCTTAAGTCTTTCATTTTTAAAGCATTTGGTGGATTATATAGAGGGGCAGGCATTAAAAAGAAATATTTTAGTGACATATTCTATCACGACAAATGGAACTATTTTAAATGATGAGATTTTAGCATGGCTGATTAAATATAGAATTCATTTAAAAGTAAGTATTGATGGAGATGAGGAAACCCATAATAAAAACAGAAAGAGGATTGATGGTGTTGGAAGTTATTCTAATATTATTGAAAACTGTATGTATTTCAAAGAATACGAGAAGAGAACCAAGCAATATATTCAGGCAGCACATGTTGTTACACAGAATAATTATGGGGAAACATTTGAATCTGTTTGCCATTTAGTTGAAAATCTAAATTTTAGCATAGTGGATTCTTCTATTGATGTTATGAATAGATGGACAACCGATCAGTTGGATGGTTTGGCTGATGAATGGGAAAAAGTATTACGTTACTATTTAAAAAGGAAAAAAGCAGGAAAAGCATTTCTTTGGGGACCAATTTTAGATTTGAAGAAATACGGAGAAAATAATGGAGAATCAGGATTTTGTGGTGTAGGTCTTATTCAAATATATATAAAGGTGGATGGGAGAATCTTTGGTTGTGCGGCAAATTTAGAAGATAGTGGGTGCATTGGAGATGTTGAAAATGGATTGTCTAAGGAATGTATCAAAAGATTGAGGAAAATAGGAAAAGAAGGTAATATGTGTTCAAAATGCAGCTTTGCTGTGAAGTGCCAAAGCAAAAATTGCATCATGAACAGTTTGGCATATAGTGGAACAGTAGGTGAACATAATCCTGATATGTGTTATTTTGAAAGGAAAAAGAGGAATCTATGGGAGATATATGCTCCTCAATCATAATTTTTTGAAAATAAAACTTGAAATATGGGTAAAAATACGCTATTTTTATTATAAATACCAACTTATGAAGTGACTGGTAGTAAGTGTTTTATTATATTGATGTGGTGGTGAAAATGAATATAATTAGGCGAAAGAGAAAGGAATTGGGGATTTCTCAAAAAGAATTAAGCGAAAAGTTAGGTACGAGTCAACAGACAATCAGCAGGATTGAAAAGGCAGATATTGAAAATATTCCCTGTAGCTTATTGGTGAAACTGGCAAATATATTTGACATACCAATAGATGTTTTGGTATATGGAGATAATAGTGATTTGTGTAAAAGTCAAATTGAAGAATTATGGGATGTTTTTCAAAAGTTAGATGAGATAAATAAAGCTACGTTATTGTTGATGGGAAGAAGGCTAAATGAAGCACAGATGGAAAATATGCTGAAGAAGCAGATAGGTGATATGAGTGATAAAAATAGCGATATGTGATGATGAAAAATATTTTGTAGATACAGTTGAAAAAATGCTAAAAATTTATGCAGAGAAAAATGGTAAGGACTTTTGTATAAAAAAATATACAAAGCCGTTGCAGTTAATGGAATCTTTAAAAGAAGAATTCCAAATTTTCTTTTTGGATATAGAGATGCCTGCGATGGATGGCATGGAGTTGGTGGATATTATCCGCAGACATGATGAAAAATCAATTATTCTTTATGTATCATCTCATAATGAATTTTTAGGGGTTGGATATAAGTATGATGTCCAAAATTTTATTACAAAACCAATTACACAAGTACAGATTAATTGTGAAATGAATAGAGCATTAAGAAAACTAGAGTCATATGAGCAAAAATACATAGCAGTAAAGAATGAGAAAGGATACTTTAAACTATTTCTTTCCGATATAGAATACATTGAAACCGTGAAACGAAAGGTTTTATTTCATCTACGAAATGGAAATCAGGAAGATGGATATTTTAAAATGAGAGATTTAGAAGAACGCTTGGAAAAATACTATTTTGTACGTTGTCATAATGGTATTATTGTAAATGTCGATTGTATTGAATCATTACATGATCTTACCACTACACTTTATTCCGGAGCTAAAATTTATATTACACGGTCTAGAAAACAAAACCTAATGTAAAAAAATGGCAGAACGGGGAGGAAGTGTATAGTGTGTATGCACAGAGTATTATAAAGAATCTTTTTCAATAATTAATATTTTTCTGATTACATATTTGTTAATTGATAGCAAAAAACAATCAAGAGTATCGAAAGAAAAATTGGTATTCCTATGTTTTGTGCATTGGAAGTATTTTTCTGGTGCGGGTAATGGAGAATGGGGTATCCATACATATCGTTTATAATTATATTACGATTGTGATTATTGTCATGTTTATAGGACATTTTTTATTTCAACGGAATATGAAATATTGTATTTTGATAGGCAGTATTTTCTTATCTATTTCGTTATTAGGGCAATTACTAAGCAGTATTTTCCTATATCCATATAGTGGAAATAGAGTATTAGCTGAATTACCAGGAATATACCAAGTGGTGATGATGGTAATTGCAGAAAGTGTTATTATTGCCGGATGTTTGACATTAAAGAAAATTATAGAAAGAATTCCACCGCATTTATCAAGCATTAATGTGATGACAATTTTCATCCCGTTATTGCTTAATATTATAGTTATGGCAGTATGTACCGATAACCTATATAATGATAAAAAGGTAATTATTGGAAACATATGGTCAGTTATTACAATATCAATAGTTCCTATTGTTATGTTTTTAGGAACTGTCTGTAACATAGTGATTTTGGAGAACTACTTAAATGTAAAAAAAATCGAAAATGAAAAAAAGCTTCAAATAAGTGAGATGAGCTTGCAGTATGATTATTATATGAAACAATCGAAAGATATGGAAAATATCCGCAGGCTTTCCCATGATATAAAAAATCATTTGGAGGCATTGAAAGAAAATATAGAGCCAGAACAAAAAATAGAGTATATTAATGGTATTGAACGTAAATTAAATAAGTATCAAAGTTACTATAAATCAGGGAATACTTTTATTGATAATTTGCTTCATACGAAACGATTGGAGGCTATCGAAAAGGGAATTGAATTTAAGGTGTTTGCCGATTTTACAGAGTTTCGACAGATAAGAAATGAGGATTTATGTGTCATAATTTCGAATACAATAGATAACGCATTAAGAGAATGCCGGTTAATGAAAGAAGAAAATCCTATGGTAGAGTGTTTAGTACAGTTAAAGGCTAAAAAAGTAAAGGGGTTCTTGTCAATTTTATGTGAAAATAGCCTAAGAGATTCACAAGTACGTTATCTGCGAGAAAATGCAACACTGGAAACATCAAAGGAAGATAAGAAAAATCATGGGTTTGGTGTCAAAAATATTAAAAGTGTGGTGAAAGATTATGGAGGAGAAGTATCATTTAGTGTTTTAGATGATATGTTTTCTGTTTCTGTGATTATTCCGATAGAAATATAGTGTGACAAGATGGTGCTTATGGAAAATAAGTGCCATTTTTATTGGTCCAGGCAGGGCATAAAAAATGCAAACTAAACAAATTATATGTTTTTTCTTGAAGCAGGATGTAAAATAAAGAAAAAAGAAGAGGAGGCATGGGTATGCGAAAAAAAATGAAACTATTTATTGCCATGGTATCAGTGGGGGCTTTATTGGGAACGATGCCAGTTATGGCAGCGGAACAACCAGAACTTCCAACGAAAGTGCAGGATATTGCGAATGGTTCTGATGAACTTTACGGGGAAGGAGTTCCGATTGAGCATGGCACAAATCCAGATGAAAGATTTTCGTCTGGTGGGGTAGATCATACACATCAGTATATTGTTGCAAACGCACTTAAAATTCTGAGCAATGATAAAGGAAATAGTGCATTCAATGGTGAGCTGAACTCATCTATTCTTATGGAGGCAACCGACTGGCCGGATAAACTTGGAAATGAAACAGATGCAGGAACTTTTGCAGGACACTTTTATGATCCTGATACTGGAAAAAACTGGCTTGGTCAAAAATCTCCGACAGCTAGGACAAGAGCAGAGTCATATTTTCAGGCAGCAGTAAATGCGTATCGTGCAGGAGATGTACAATTGGCTATGTCAAACTTAGGAAAAGGCACCCATTATGTATCAGACTTAAATGAACCGCATCATGCATCGAACTTGACAGCAGTAAACAGCAATCATTCCGCTTTTGAAAAATATGTTGATAAAAACCGTAAATCTTACACAATAGCAGGAAATTCGTTTGGCTCATCCGTATATACAACCGCATTAAATACATCAACAGGAGATTTGATGTATTCCGCAGCAAAACATGCGAAAGGGCTTGCGGCGGATGCTCAAAAGGAAAGTTCCTATGATAGTGCAGGCAGACAATCTGTGCAGCATGCTATACAGACGGTAACTCAATATATGTATAAATTTGGAAAAGAAGTTGGAATCTATTAATAAGAGTTTTTCAGGTCTTGGTATTAAGAATATCGAGGCCTGTTTTTTATGCCATTTAGACACTAAAATACGCAAAATAATCAAAATATATGGCGAGATAGGAGAATTTGATTAAAATTGTTTTTAGTATATTCAAGAAAGGAGTAGACAGATATGTATAATTTCACATTATATATGACAACAGATTGTAATTTTAAATGTCAGTATTGTTATGAAGACTACCATAACCATTATCAGTTGAATGAAAAAACACTTGTGGACTCTTTGGAGTTTATGATGAATTATGGGGATAGAGGGAAAGTCTTGATTGATTTTTTGGGCGGTGAGCCTTTGCTGAAGAAAGATTTAATTTACAAGGCAGTAGCCTATATCAAAGATAATTATCCGGAAAGGGAAGTAAAGTATTATATTACTACCAACTGTTCCATGATGGATGATCGGTTCATTGCATTTATGAAAGAAAATCATTTTACAGTACGCCTTAGTTTTGATGGGAATAAGGAAACCCATGATTTGAACAGAGCTGCGAAAGATGGAGTTTCTTGCTATGAAAAAATTTTTGAGAATATCATGAAGGTAAAGGATAGTGGATTGAATTTTTCTGTAAGAATGACGGTCACAGAAAATACCATTCCGTATATGTTCGAAAACATCTGTTACCTGCATGAGCATGGCTTGGATAACATTTGTATGATTATGGATGTATATTTAAAAATATCTGATGAACTGAAGGTAGAATTTGAAAAACAGGTGGGACAAATTTTGCAGTACTACTTGGCTGAGGCAGCAGCGGGCAGAGTTTTTACTATAGATCAATTTGATGGAAAAATGTTTAATATGTTGTGTAACTTTGGAAACTGCTTTGGCATGTGCGATGCTGGAATTGGAAATTTCAAGATCTTTCCGAACGGTCAGATATACCCATGCGGATTTCTTACAAGTAATGAAAAATATTGTATAGGCAATATCAAGGAAGGTGTTGATATAAGAAAGGCAAAATTAATAGCAATGTCTAACTTTGATAAAACCGATCCGAAGTGCAAGGGATGCACAATACGAGATTTTTGTCATGGTATGAAATGCGGATATATGAATTTTATCAATACAGGGAAGATTAATGTACCATCGGATGCAGAGTGTATTTTTGAACATATCTTTTATAAGGCAATGGTGCAGATTCTTGAATATTATTTACAGCAGCCGATTGAAATAGTTAGAGAAAAATTAGGAGTGTATATAGACTATATCCAGGAGGAAGATTTAAAATTCAGTGAGTTCGGAGAGAAGATTGCCAAGAGGTTAAGTGATGAAAGGTAAACAAAGCCACCCATACCTTGGATTTTTAAAAGAGTATGCTTTTAGGAAAAAGCTGCTACCTTCCTACATTTTAACGATAGCGATAATTGTGTTAACAGCGGGGGGTTCTTTGGTGCGTCCGGAACTGCAGGGAAAAGTGATAGATGATTTGGGGAATCCACATAGTACCAGTTTATCTGCGTTTATGCTCCTCCTGGCGGTGTTCCTGGGCATGTTACTGCTGAACTACCTTATGAATTATGTACAGCGTTATGTTGTGGCTGTCATATCGGAAGAGATAGCAGCAGATATGCGACAAAAGGTAGAAGATAAATTATCAACAGTAAGCGTGAATTTTTTTGAGAAGATAAAGCTAAGTGACGTTTTGCTGAAAGTAGATAAAGATGTTTCAGCAGTGAAACAATGTGGAATTACAAGTATTATCACATTGGTTTCCAATATTGTTATCCTGGTGGTTGTTCCTCCATATATGTTTTCTATCCATAAGGGAATTGCCGTATCCAATATTATTTTACTTGTCAGTGTTCCTTTTATTAGTAGAATCCTGGGGAAATTGATACAGGAAACCAGTGGTCAAGTATTGGAAGGATATAACAGCATCACGAATATTCTGACAAACGCCTATGATAATTGGTTTATTACAAGACTCTTTCAATGTGGGCAATATGTGCATGATATGTACTTTGAGAAAAATCAGAAATACAAAAAAGAGACGAATCGCCAGAATTTGTTGTATATATTGAATACATCTACGATACTCGTGATTCAGTTTATAGGAACAGTCATAATTTGGGTAGTCGGTGCACAAGAAGTATTCAAAGGGAATATGACCATAGGTACCATTATGGCCTTGATGAATTACCAGACAATTATTATGAATCCTATTATTGGAATTGCACAGTTTGCTAACGAGTATCATACAGCCGTAGTTTCCTTAAAGGATATCAATGGTCTGCTTCAGTATCCGGATCAGAAACAAGGAGACGGAAAGAAAGTAACAACAGTTAACAACATTTCCTTAGAAGAGATGAGCTTTTCTTATCCAGAGTCAAATAAACAAGTATTTGACCGGCTCAATTTGAAGTTCGAAAAAGGCACTCTTTACGGAGTTCATGGAAAAAGTGGACAAGGTAAAAGCACCCTGTTCAAAATTATAACAGGTGTGTATCAACCGACAGAAGGAAAAGTAGTTGTGAACGACACAGATTTGCAGGAATTAGATATTAACAGCTATTGGGAAAATACAGGATATGTTATGCAGCGTACACAGTTCTTCAATGATACAGTAAGACGGAATATGGGATTACTACATATTGTTTCGGAGGAAGAAATGGATACAGTGGCAAAGTGCTTGGATTTGTATGATGAAATCCATACTTTAGAAATGGTATGGGATACCGAGATAAAGATAGATCCATGCAATTTCTCAGAGGGACAAATGCGGCGTTTGGATATTATGAGGAATATTTTGAAAAATTCACAAATTCTGATTTTTGATGAAGCGACAGCAAATATTGATGAAAAACGAAGAGGGCGTTTTTATCAATTATTGCATGCGTTATCAAGGGAGAAAATTATTATTTTTTCTACGCACAATCTGGAAGAATTGCGAGAAGCAGATATTATTGTGGATTTGGAGAAGCTACATATAAGGCAGGTGAGTGAAAAGTGAGGATAGGTGTGTTGGATTCCAATGGATCTTTTGATAATCCTTTTTTTCAAGATAAGAAAATTGTAAAAATAGACTGCAAGTGGAAAGGTCAGGAATACAGTAAAGATGCCTTTGGATTTACCCATGCGGAATATGTCTGTTCTTTTATTTTAAAGGAAAACCCAGAAGCTGAAATTGTTCTGGTACCTATTGTGAGGAAGAACAAAAAGAGTACGGTTCTGGATATGATAGAAGGTATTGAATTACTGATAGAGGAACAGGTAGATATAATTAATATGAGTATGGGAGATGAGTACAAATATCACAAAGAAATCGAGGAAGTGTGTAGGGCTGCTACAGAAAAGGGTATTCTGATTGTGGCTGCACATTCCAATCAGAAAGCAGAAGCAACCTATCCTGCTTCCTTCCCCTTTGTAATGGGGGTAAGATGCCTGGATATGGAGAACCCGATACAAGTGCTTCAATATGATGAAAAGGAAAATGATGTAATTTTTTCTTGTGGGCTTTTCTTTTTATATCACTTAGGAATACCGGTGCTACATCCAGGAAATAGCCTTGCCTGTGCTGTGGTAACAGGCTATTTGAGTAATTATAAGCAGTATCAACAGGCAATTTTACAGTTTACTCTTAACACTTTGAATAAGTATTATCCATATCAAACATTGAAGCAGAAACAGTGTTATTTTCTAACGAACCGTATAGAAGAACCTTTAGAGCAGCGTTTCATACGGGAAGTTACGAGAACAAAGAGATGTGATACTTTTGAAAGTGGAATGGAAAAATTGAGAAATATAAAAACAGCAGAACAGTATCCGGTGCTATTTATTGATCACAACAATTATCAGGAAATATGTGAGTATAAAGAGAGAATCAGGGGATATGCCATGGGACATCCGGAGACAGAAATTGTTTTGCGATATCCCTTATTTAATATGGTGGAAAGATTGGATTTCCAGAAGAAAACAAATAAAAATCTGAACCAATTTACAGTTTAGGAGGCAGGAAAATGTATACATTGTCATTAGAGATTATAAATAAGTGCAATTTGAATTGTACTTACTGCTATCTGGGCGAGAAGAAAAATACATACATGAGTTTAGAAACGGCTCAAAAGGCAATCGATATTGCTGTGCATGAAGCAAATAAACAGCATGATCGGACACTTATGGTTTACTTTATTGGAGGGGAACCCCTTATGGCATTTAATCTGATGAAAGATGTGGTAGATTATGCGAAGAAAAAATGCCAGGAAACAAACTTAATATGCAAGTTCAGTACTACGATAAATGGAACGTTAGTTACAGATGAAGTAATTGATTTTTTTGTGGAAAATACATTTGAGGTGAAGGTGAGTTTAGATGGTCCTGAGTATGTTCAGAATTTGAACAGGAGAGATTATGCAGGAACCGGAAGCTTTGAAAAAATTATGAAGAACCTTCCGTTATTGAGAAAATATGAGCAGGAAACAGGAAATCAGATTTCGGTAGCCAGTGTTGTGACAAGTAATAACTATCAATATTATGCAGAAAGTTTCCAGTTTTTGCTTGATTTAGGAATTAAAAAATTAGAGTCGGGAATTGATTATTATTGCTCCTGGAGTGATGAGCAGATACAGGGATTACGAGAGCAGATAGAGAAGGTATTTGGTTTATATAAAGCACATATACAAAAAAATCAAGAAGTAATCTTTTGGAATCTTTGGGAACAATATCTGAAATCTTTCCTGATTCCATGTCCATTTTACGCATGTAAGGCAGGTTTGACAACTTGCTATGTAACAACGGATGGTGGGATTTATACTTGTGCGGAACTTCCAGAATTTAAAATCGGTTCTGTAGAAGCCGGGTTGGATGTTCCGAGGATTCGAGAGATTATTTACCTAGAGGATCAAGAGGATACAATGTGTAAAGAATGTCAATACATTAGACATTGTAAAACAAGAGGCTGTCAGGTGGCAAATTATGAAATTCACCAAAATGTATATCAACCTATAAAAGTGAATTGTGAAGTGACGAAGTGGATGTATCATCTGATTCAAACAAACTTAACTGAAAAACAGCTTGAAAAGCTGAAACAAGAATATGAAAGGAGATATTTACGCCATGGAAAGTAAGATGAATGAGTTTATTAAGATAACTGAGGGAGAAAAAGTGGCTTTAATTGATCCGGTAGGAAAAGTCTGCCTGGGGGTAAGTAAAAGATTTGCAGACAATTTAGATAAACCAGAGTTTCAGGAAAAGTTATTCCCTGTATGGAAGCAGCAAACTGAATTTATAAAGGAAATAGAGAATAATCATGAGAAAATCAATACGGTATATTTGATGGTAACCAGGAAATGTAATATGAATTGTGATTTTTGTGCGATCAGTGCAAACGACAAGCTTCGTCCAGAAAAAGAATTTAAGCTGGAGGATATACAGAATAAGGTGATTCCGTTCTTTCAGAAAAATAAACCACATAAAATGATTCTTACAGGTGGAGAGCCACTGATTAAAGATCAAATTGTGGAAATTGCAAAAGCATTAAGAAATGGTTTGACTTGCCCAATTACTCTGCAGAGTAATGGTCTTGCTATTACCGGGGAATTAACAGAACAACTCAAAGGATATATAGATGAAATTGATTTCAGTACCATGCACATGTTTGGAACACCTGAAAAGGAGCAGCAGCTAATTAATCATATCGAGATGTGTCAGCAAGCTGGAATAAAGGTGGTCCTTAGTTTCATTTATGAGAAAACCAATGAAAGGGAGTTGTATCGATTGATTGATATAGCTGCGAAATATGACGTTGATGTTCTTTTTAATATTGTTTCATCTGTGGGTAGGGCGAAAGAAAACTCTGAAATTTTAACAGATATGGAACATCTTGATATGAACCTGAAGATAGCAAAATATATATTGAAACAGGGATACGAGAATAAAAAAATAGGGGGAGCCTTTTATCAGAGAATTCAGGTAAGAAATTCTTGTGGGGGTTATGGAAAAGTTATGGCAATTTTCCCGGAAGGCGATATTTACATGTGTCAGTGTATGGAGCAGAACCAGGTTCGAATGGGAAATATACTGTCCGATGAGCCACAGAAAATTTTACAGGAATTAGAAAATTTATTGGAAAAAGATGAAATTAAGAGATTGTTCTGTGCTGAATATAAAGAGATATGTAAAGAATGTGATTACCGCTATATATGCGGTGGACGTTGTATGGCATCAGAAGAACCTTATGATTACCGGTGCATTTTCTTAAAAGCAGTGTTAAATTATGTGTTATTTTATTACAATTCTAAAGAAAATAGGAGGAAAAATCTAGAAATCTATATTGAGTATATGGAGGAAGTAAAGAGAAAATGGAAGGAAAAAGCCAACGAGGAAGAAAAAAGAGCAATTTAGACAAGAAATATAGATAAAAGGTATGGTAAAGCGTATAAATATAGGCATAAGGAGGTGAGTTCTATGGAAGAATTCAATACAGAAAGAATAGCATTGGAACTTAACAATGAGGAAGTAAATGTATACACAAAAGATTGTGATACAACAAGATATAATTGTGTGACAGATTGCTTTGGAGTGTTGGCTTTGATTACACCTATGGAGTAGATGAGAAAAGCAGAGAGGAGTAGATTTTATGGACGAATTAAAAAAGAGAGAAAGTCAGGAATTATCTAAAGAAGAAATTAATGTTTATGCAACAGATTGTGGAGAAATCCAGAATCATTGTAAAAAGGACTGCTTCGGTGGCGGATCTTTTCTGAATCCGGATTATTAAAAAGGAGGATTATTGACATGGAAGAAAAGAGAATAGAAGTAACTGAAAACGAAGAACTCTTAAACGAAGAAGTTAATATTTACGACTTAACGGATTGTGATATAGTTCGTAAACAGTGTGAAAATGATTGTATTGGTGGCGGAGCATTTTTAAACACAACTAAGTAATACATATAAATATTTGAAAGGCTATTCGAGGAAAATCGAGTAGCCTTTCGTTGATATATCTTGATGTGAATTGAGAAAAAGTATAAAAGGAGATGTAAAATATGATAGTTTTAGAAACAGTAAATTTGAAAAAATATTACGGAGTAGAACCCAACATTACGAAAGCACTGGACGGAATAAATTTTACCGTTGAGAAAGGAGAATTTGTGGCTATCGTTGGTACATCAGGAAGTGGTAAATCAACTTTGCTAAATATGATTGGTGGATTGGATAGACCTACATCAGGGATAGTAAAAATTCAAGGGAAAAATTTGCTAGAATTAAATGATGAGCAACTCACAATATTTCGAAGAAGAAATATTGGCTTTATTTTTCAAAATTATAATTTATTGCCGATGTTGAATGTTTATGAGAATATTGTTTTACCAATAGAACTAGATGGAAAAAGTGTTGATCAGGAATTTTTGAAGGAGATTATCAGTATCCTTGGTCTGGAAGAAAGAATTAATAGCATGCCGAATATGTTATCTGGCGGACAGCAGCAGCGTGTTGCGATTGCAAGAGCCTTGATTACGAAACCAGCAATTATACTTGCAGATGAACCGACAGGAAATCTTGATAGTAGAACTAGTCAGGATGTATTAGAATTAATTCAAAACACGAGTAGAAGATTTGAACAAACTGTGGTAATGATTACACATAATGAACATATTGCAGGTCTGACTGAAAGAATAGTGCAGATAGAAGACGGAAAATTTCTTAGAACTGGGGCTGATAGGAATGAAAAGTACAGCAAATAAAATGGTAGTAAAGAATATTGTAAGAAGAAATATTCAATTTGAGAAACGAAGAAATATCATGATAATAATTGCAATAGCACTTGCATCATTTTTAATCTGTTTTTCAGGATTAATAGTTACTTCGTTGATGGAAGTACAAAAAAACAGATTCAGGATACATACGAAGCAGTATATATGAATGTTTCTGAGGAAAAATTTTTGAATCTAAAAGAAGAAGTAGGATTTGAAAGAGTAGGGCAATATTATATTGTTGGAGATATGCCATCGAGTGAAAAATATACTGCTACTTATTTTTACATGAATCAGCCAATGCTCTATATGATGAGAAATCAGATGGGCTTATCCAGTGGAGAAGTTCCAAAGGAAGAAAATCAGATTGCTGTATGCAGAAACTGGCTAGAGAAATATGAAAAAAATAAAAAGATAGGAGATAAAATTACTTTAAGCACAGAGAAATTATCTGGAGAATATACGATTTCAGGAATTCTTGATATGGAATCCAGTGGAGAAACATTTCCATTTTTAATATCTTGGGAAAAACTGAAAAATTATAAAGAATATGACGAGAACTCCAATATGATTTATGTACATGTGAAAGAGAAGAATGCTACAGATATAAAAGAATACTGTAGAGAGATTGCTGAAAAATATAATTTACCAGTAGCATTTAACAACCAATATTTTCGTTATGTTAATCGAGTGATTTCAGCAGATCAGTTAGGTGTTTTAGGTATATTTATAGGACTTGTTTTTATTGGAAGTTATACAGTCATTAAAAGCATCTTCCAAATTTCTATTATTAATAATATACGAAATTATGGTCAACTTAGAACAATAGGGGCAACTCAAAAACAGGTTAAAAATGTTGTTAAAAGAGAAGGAAGATTCTTAGGATTTATAGGTATCTTATTCGGTATCATGTTGGCAATGCTTTGTTCGTTAGTAATATTAGCAAAAGGAGTTAATATTACAAATTACATTGCGTGTGCAATTATGACAGTAATTGTTTGCAGTATTATTGTGAATGTATCTATAAAGAAGCCAGTTAAAATAGCAATGAAGGTTTCACCAATTGAAGCTGTAAGAGTTATGATAACTGATAATTTAAAAACAACTGTACAAAATAAATATAGAAAATTCACTCCGATATCTTTGGGTATAATGAACTTTAAGAGAGAACCAAAAAAAGTATGGAGTGTTGTTATATCATTGAGTCTTGGAGGAATTATTTTATTAGCGGTATCATCAGCTTTACTTTTGCAATCTCCGGAACGGATGGCACAATACTATTTTGGTAATGTCGATTATAAATTATATATTGACTCAGATAAAGAGCATACGAAATTATTGTATTCAGGAAATCCACTTAATGAAAATTTAAAGCAGGAGATTAGTAAAATTTCAGGTGTAAGAAACATACAAACGCTAAGAAAATCGGCAACTTTTACTTTCCAATATAAAAACGAAGACGGAAGAGGCATGTGTGATATGCTTACAGAGAAAAATAAAAAGGAAATTAAGGAATCGTTAATTGTGGGAAAATTGCCAGAAAATTCACAAGAAGTGCTGGTAAAAAGCGGTTATCAAGATTTCGGGGAAGAAGTAAAGGTAGGAATGCAGTTTGAAATATCATTTGGGAAAGAAAAAATACCGGTAAAGGTATCAGGTATTTTTCAATCATCTAAAGCACCAGTTTCAGAAGGAAATGGACATGGAGGATTTGATGCGGCTATGATGTATATGTCTGAAGCTGCATTTACAAAATTACTTCCTGGAATTAAAAATTATGATTATACATGGGGAATTACAGTTAGTCCTAAAGAGCAGAGTAATATTGAAGAGAAACTTGAAAATATAATCATACAGAATCAAGATATTAAGATAGAGAGCTTGCATGGTAGAGTAGAAAACTATAGGTCAGCCAATACTATATATACAATTTTGCAAGTAGCCTCTGTTTTGATTTTTTTGTTTGGAGTAATCAATATGATCAACACAACACTGTCAAATCAATTATTTAGAAGACGTGAATATAGTGTTTTACGGTCTATAGGGTTGACAGAAAAACAACTTTATAAAGTTATTATCTGTGAAGGTATGTGCTATTCTATCTTATGCATTTGCGTAACACTGCTAATGGGAACTCCTATTGCAATACTAATTTGTCGTCAAATGAGTATAGGGTGTTATGGGAAAGTGGTAGAATATTCATTTCCATTTTTTTTATATGAGCATATATGTATTTGTACTTCTGTTAATACAGGTTATATTATCTATTTACCAAATAAGAGAGCAGAAGAAAAAATCAATCATTGATCAACTAAGAATGGAATAATTATCCAAATAGAAAGAAAAAAATGCAATCTGTACATAAAATATGGAAATGAAATTTTAAAATATTATACTTATGTTATCAAAAAAATATTAACAGGAAGGAGGAAAGTGGGATGAAAGAGCAAAGAGAAGACCAAGAGACAAGAGAACTCTTTATTGCAGAAGTAAGCATTTATACGGATGAATGTGGCGAGATACAATTTCATTGTTTAAATGATTGCTTGGGCGGAGGTGCTTGGCTCAATATTGAATACTAATAACAATTGAATAAGTTTATACAGAAAGGAAAAAAGACATGGAAGAAGAGAGAAAAGCAAAAAATTGTGAACTGGATATAGAAGAAGTGAATGTATATACAGATGATTGTGGAGTAATAAAATATGAATGTCTACATGACTGTATGGGGATTAATGCAATGATTTCTCCATGGGAATAAAATATAAATGATGAACAAGGCGGTGATATTATTATGAAAGAGGCAAATTTGGAAAAGCAGGAATTACAGAAAGAAGAAGTGAATGTATATGACGTAAATTGTAATCAGGTACGTTATGAGTGTGTTACAGATTGTATTATGGCTACTTGTTTTTTTAGCTGTGATCAGTAAGAAGTGAAGTTTGAAATATAAGCAGAATCGTCTATTATTTAATAGGATTCTGCTTATATTAAATAAGAAATCCACATATATCCAATTCCATATATTGTCTTAATATAATGATGATTTTCAGTATCAATTCTTTGCCGTATACGGCAGATCATACTATTCAGAGAAGTTTCTTCTACGTAATTTCCATTTCGATCCCATAGAGAATATAAAAGATGTTGTCTGGTTAAAACGGTGTTTGAATTTAAAGAAAGTAGTTTGAGTAGTTTAAATTCCAATGGAGTAAAAGAAGTAACAGCACCTTCAATCACTGCGGTCAAGGAGTCAAAATTTAAAGTTATGTGGCTGTCTTCGTACTTTGTGGCTAGACGATAGTTGGTAAATAAGATATTCAATTTTTTCAGTAAAAGTGCTGGTGATGAGAGGGTCGAATATAAATGGTCGTCAGCACCAGATTCATAGAAATCCAAAATAATTTGTTCTGGAATATTGGTAGGGCATAAAAACAGAACAATGATGTTTGGGTAGCATTGTTTTGCAGTTTTACTTATGGTAAGACTGTATTTATGTAACATTGTGAAATCCAAGATCAAAGCATTATAAGAGTTAAACGGTATGCTGCTAATTTGCTTTGGTACGATGGAAATAACATCGGTGTGATAATTTTGTTTTAAGATATTCTCCAGATTTTCCCCTAAGATGGATGGGTTGCCAACAAATAATAGCTTTTTCATAAGCACTTCTCCTCCTCTATAAGCACTAGTATATTTAAAAGAAAAGAAATTACTATATTGTTTGTATAGATTGACTTTTTTTCGGCATAGATATATAGAAATTGAGATAGTAATACTACGATATACCACGATACATGGTAGTAATACTCTTAAATGAAGTAAAACATAGGCGTATTTAAGTGTAAAATGATTGTATCGGGAGGTGTACGCTTGTGAATCGAATATCTGAATTAAGAAAAAAATTAGGCCTGACTCAGACAAGGCTTGGGGAAGAAATAGGAGTCAGTCAGCAGACAATTAGTAAGTATGAAAAGGTAGACGAGAATATTTCTGGTGATATGTTGCTTGCATTATCCAAATTCTTTAAAGTCCCAGTTGATTATATATTGAGAAAGGATGAAGAGGAACAGCAGAGAGAGCAGGATAATAAAAGAGAAATTATGGAGTTGTATAGAGATATGGACCAGTACAATAGAGATACCTGGATTATTATAGGAAAGCGTTTATTGGGCGGTCAGTTACACAAATACAATGAAGATAGTATCATAGAAAAAAGGCTAAAGGAACAATTTAATAAGATTTCTGCAATAATTCGGCTGTATACTTAAAGTATAACGATAAATGATATGAGGAGGAGAGAATGGGAGAATTATATACTTTAAGAATTGTGAGGAAAGAAAAGAACAGAGGAATTGTTAAAGAAATATTGGCCGGAAGCGTCCTTTGTAGTCATGTGATTAGATATGCAAAATATATTAGAAGAAAGAGTTCATTTCGGAAAATGGGATATTGAATTTAAAAAGAAAAGGATGATTTATGCTGGAACGGAAATTGTAATTACTGATCTACAATGGGATATTTTAGAATTTTTGATGAGTGATTCAGAGTTGAGTTTTTCGATTAAAGAAATTGCATACGCTACGAACATTGAAGTGTACGAAGCCCAAATATATGTAGAAGAGTTGTTAAAAAACAATAAAGGAACAAACGGGTTCTGCAATAGTACAAAAGAATGAAGAAAGATACTCATTTGTGGAAATTACAAATTAAGTGATGGAGAAAAAGCAGTGGATTTACACTGTTTTTTTATGTGGAGAATGATAGTAGTATCAATACTGCCATGAAGGTGTAAGCGATTAAATAACCAGTCTTGCTAATATTTTGATTTAATCAGATGGATATGTTATTTCATAGAAGAATAGCAAAGTCATTTGGTTTAAAGATAAAACCAACCGGACAGAAAAAAGTACAATGTAGACAAAAAATATAGTAATCATAGTAAAGATATTTTATGTTATTGACAAATATGAAATATTGATACAAAGGAGAATTTACTATGGAGAAAAGATTATTTACTTCAGAATCAGTAACAGAAGGGCATCCGGACAAAATGTGTGATGCCATATCAGACGCCATATTGGATGCTCTTATGGAGAAGGATCCGATGAGCAGAGTGGCCTGTGAGACTGCAATTACAACGGGTATGGTATTAGTGATGGGAGAAATCACGACCAATGCGTATATAGATATGCAGCAGGTGGTAAGAGAAACGATCAAAGAAATGGGTTATGACAATGGAGATTATGGATTTGATGCACATACCTGTGCTGTCTTAACGGCAATTGATGAGCAGTCAGCAGATATTGCTTTGGGCGTGAATAAGGCATTGGAAGCAAAAGAACACAAAATGTCAGAAGAAGAGCTTGATGCAATTGGTGCTGGGGATCAGGGTATGATGTTTGGTTACGCATGTGACGAAACGAATGAATTTATGCCATATCCAATTTCACTGGCACACAAATTGACTCGGCAGCTTACTCAGGTCCGTAAAGATGGTTTGTTGAATTATTTAAGACCGGACGGTAAGAGTCAGGTTACTGTAGAATATGATGAAGCAGGTATTCCGCACCGGCTGGATGCAGTGGTTCTGTCAACACAGCATGATCCAGATGTGACACAGGAGCAGATCCACGCTGATATAAAAAAATATGTATTGGAACCGATTATTCCAACAGAACTGGTAGATGAGAATACAAAATTTTTCATCAATCCAACAGGGCGTTTTGTCATAGGCGGTCCTCACGGCGATAGTGGTGTAACAGGACGCAAGATTATTGTAGATACATACGGTGGTATGGCACGGCATGGCGGCGGAGCTTTTTCTGGAAAAGACTGCACGAAAGTAGATCGTTCTGCATCTTATGCTGCTCGTTATGTTGCGAAGAATATTGTGGCTGCAGGTCTAGCAAAAAAATGTGAAATTCAGTTGTCTTACGCAATTGGGGTGGCTCATCCGACCTCTATTATGGTAGACACCTTTGGAACTGGGAAAATTTCAGATGAGAGTCTGGTAGAGATGATAAGAAGAGAATTCGATCTGCGACCAGCAGGAATCATTCAGATGTTGGATCTCCGCCGTCCGATCTATAAACAGACGGCAGCCTATGGACATTTTGGGAGAGATGATATTAACCTTCCATGGGAAAGATTAGATAGGGTAGAAGAACTGAAAAAATATTTGGAATAATTTACTTAGGGGGAAGCGTATGAGAAGATACAAAAATAGAATCTCAAGAATTGTGACGGTTGTGATGCTGTTTGTATTTCTGATAGGAAATTCTAATATGGTACATGCTATGGAAAAGACACAAGTTGGGTATGCGAGTAAATATATCACAGTGAAAGGGAATGATATGCATCTTGCTTTGTATGGAAAATTGGATGCAAGTGGAGAAACATTTGCAGATGAAGGAAAAACCACATTGGTGATGATGCCGGCTCTGGGAGTTCCATCACCGCATATCTACTTCAAACCTCTGGCACAATCTTTAGATGAGAGTTTTAACATAGTGATTGTAGAGCCGTTTGGATATGGGCTTAGTGATGTTGCATCGACTAACCGAACTGTAGATAATATCAATAGTGAATTGAATGCTGCACTGGACACCATGGGAATTAAGCAGTGTGTATTGCTGGTACATTCGATTTCTGGAGTATATGGACTCAACTTTGTACAGAATTATCCGGAAAAAGTAAAAGGATTCATTGCCGTTGATAATACAGTATATGATGAAGAACTGGCAGAGGCTATGGAAGTGGAAAAGAAATATATGCTGCAGGGCATTGATGAATTTCAGAAAATCAAGAATTCTTTTCTTCTTGGAAGAATTTCAGACGGCACTGAAAGCAGATCCGGAGAAATATGGAGCAGCATTACCACAGGTTTCCGGGTACACCTATACGGAGACTGATAGGGAGGAATACATTCAGGCATATTCTTTAAGCAGCAACGATACGATTAGAAATGAAGTGAACGGGATGGATCAGTCATTACTCTCTATAAAAAATAAAAATTCCCATCGGCACTTCCTGTATTAACTATGATTTCTTCAGAGAATGTACAAAATGTTCCGGCATGGGAGACTGCTCATAGAAATCAATTGGATTTAGAATCTGGTAATCACCAGTTATATATTGTAAATGGAGGACATTATATCTGGTATACCAATTTGACCCAGGTTGTGCAGCTTATTAATGAATGGAGAATGGAGAATCATTTTTAAAAGGAATTTGTGTCATGAGATTTCCAAATAAGAGAAAACAGAAGGGAAGTGTAGCTTGGGGAAAGTAACTATTTCAACTGTATTGGGATACAAAGAATATGTGGCGGAAAATATAAAAAGCATTCTGGGAGAGGATGAAGAAAATTCCGATTTTAGGATTTATCCGGATTATCATAAGATTTATAGAGGGCAGACGGAGATCGTCTTAACGAAAGCAGAATATGAATTGTTTATGCTTTTGTCAGGGAGACCAGGTGTGATATTTACTAAAGAAAAAATTTTTGAGATTCTTTATAACGAGGAGTTGCCGGAAAGCATTGATAATATTGTGTACTGTCTGGTATCCAGTATGAGAAAGAAAATTGAACCGGAACTAAAGCGATGCCGCTATATTAAAACAGTGAGAGGTGTAGGATATAAGTTTGAAGGAAAAAAGATGGACATCTTTCCAGAATAGTTGATCTGAAGACAGAGGAAATTTTTTAAAACCTCTGTCTTTTTTTGTTGCTTTTTTATGCCGTCTTGCGTACAGAAGTAGTGAAAGTCACCTCCCAAAAAGTATGCTTTTTGATGGGAGATGTAATAGGCTATTTTTTTATTTCCCAAAAGTATATAAGAAGGTTTTGAGATATGCCAAAAGATTTGTGAACTTTTTGGGAATGTATAGGAGGAAGAGATATGGCATATTATGGGTATCACAGAATCAGTACTAAGGAACAACACTTGGACCGAGGTATTATAGAAATAAAGAGGTTCTGTGAAAATCAGAAAATTAAACTGGAAAGTATTTTTACAGATAAGATAACCGGTAAAAATTTTGACAGACCACGTTATACCGTTCTTGTGGAAGATGTTTTACGGGTAGGGGATACCCTGATTATTACAGAGCTGGACAGACTTGGCAGGAACAAGCAGGAGATTTTAAAGCAGCTACGTTTTTTAGAAGAAAAAGGGGTTCGGGTAATGGTATTGGAACTTCCTACCACGTTGTTTGACCTGTCTCAGATGGAAAATAATCTGGCAAAGATGATGATAGAAACAATCAATAATATGATGATTGAACTCTATGCATCCATGGCACAGGCAGAGATGGAGAAAAAGGAGAAGCGACAAAAGGAAGGTATGGAGGCAAAAAGGCTTCGGGGTGAATGGGATGAAGTAGGAAGACCACGGGCTATAGAACAGGAAAAGTTTAACCAGGAATTTATGAGGGTGGTACAAAAGAAGGTAACACCGACACAACTGCAGCGGGAGTTGGGGTTAACTTCTTCTACCTATTATCGGTATCGGAAAAACTTTTATGAAAATTTTCCGGAATTTCTTCAATCTGTATAGGGATGAGGTAATTACTAAGTAAAAGAAAAATTTAAGGAGGCAGATGTTATGAGTGAACACAGAGAAGGAACATTGTTTTATGATACTGAAACAGGGCGGTATGATATACGTTTTGATTTGGAATCTTTTTATGGAGGGCTACATTGTGGGGAATGTTTTGATGTAAAGGTGAAAGATGTTTGGGTTCCGGTTCGAATTGAAATGGGAGATGACTGGTATCTGGTTGGATTGAATGTGTCGAGATTAGATGGACTGAGAGTACGTATGTAAATAGGAGGATAAGCCTGATGAGGGGAAGTGCAATGAGAGAAAGTGTTACGGATGTTCGCATTATACTGGAATGCTTACAGGAAGCATATCAAATGGAAGGAGATATGGTACGGTCCGGGAAAAATATTCATGCGACTATGATATATCCATTTGTCCGTATGCTGCAAGAAAAGTGTAGGGATTTAACAGAGGAACAGATACATAAGACACTTTGGAAAGAATATGAGATTTCAGGGGCAGACAGGATGTTTGTGGAGCGGGCTTCAAAGATTTTGGAGCCATACGAAGGAGAAGCGGAAAATGAAAAATAGTACAATGGAGTATAAAGTGAATCAAATCTATGAAGAACTAAAGCGTTTAATACAGTGGCATCCGGATAGTGAAGAAAAGTTTATACAGAAAATGGTATGTTTCTTGTTACCTGGACAAAGAAAATGTTGGCCAGAGGCTATTGATGTTTTGAGGCAATCTTTAAAAACTGAATATGGAATGATATTTGTTGAAAAATACAGGGAAAAACTGGAATGGTTGGATAGTGTTTCGCTACTGGAACTGGAAAGAAAGATAGGAGCAATTTATTTTTTTGATCATTATAAAATGATAGCAGACGAATTTCTATATAAAAAGGATTTTGAAACTGCCTTATTTTTGCGAATTGCAATGGAAACAGGGATAAGAAGTATAGACATTCCATATATAGAATGGTCCTGCATACATGGAAGAAATGTAGTTTTGCCAGAAGGAAAAACAGGAAATATATATAGGAAAGTAAATGGAAATTATCCCCAAATTTCAAGGTGTTCTTTACGAATTATACATCTATTATATATGAAGCAAAAGATGATATTTACAAAGTCAAAAGAATATTATATCCATAGAATTAGACGATTTTGGGGAACAGGAGAAATTTCTTTTCATAGTTTCCGGTATTACAGAAGGAAATTGGAAATGGGGATTACAATAGGAATTCAGGTGCCAAAAGTGATACCAGTATAGTAAAAAAGCTCAAATATTTAATCAAATTCCAACTAGACATAAAAAAGTGCAATCTACGCAAAAAATGTAGAAAAATCTTATTTTATGGAGTAATAATTAAGTATCAAATATATTTTTAAGGAGGAAGCGAATATGAACGGAATGGAAAAAATGACAAAAAAAGAAATGGAAATGGTAACAGGAGGAAAATGCAATTCTGATTATGGATATTTTTTCTGTTGCCCAGCAAATGCTGATGACATGGTAGCCACAATTAAAAATCTAATGAATTCTGGACAGAAAGATAAAGCAAGCAGATACATTCAGTTTTGCTATGAAGTTTGTGGATACTAAAATAGCAGCAGATTAAATATTAAAGCAGAAAACAAAGGGGCGAGCTTGCATCGCCTCTTTATTTATTAGGGGGATGGATGACAGTATGAAATGCAGATGTATAAAACAATATGATTCTATGGATTGTGCTGCAGCTTGTTTAGCAAGTATAGCGTGGTATTATGGAAAAAAGATACCTATACTGGAGATAAGTGAAGCTTTAGAAACCAGCAAAGAAGGAACGAGTGTTTGGGATGTATGTAGGATTTCTGAAAAACTGGGATTATTTGCATCAGCATATAAAAAAAACATAGACTTTAAAGAAAAAGAGTTGGAAGTGCCGTGTGTGGCTCATGTATATCAAGAAGATGGATTGGCACATTTCATTATAATTTATAAAATAAAAAAGAATAGCGTAGTTATTGCAGATCCAGCTGTCGGTATTATAGAGGTAGACAGAAAAAAATTTTTTAATTCGGAATATGGAGAAGATTCGCCATATTTTTGGACTGGAGTTATTATCTTATTTCAGACAACAGAAGAATTTTATAAAAAAAAGGAAGGCATGCGGATTGCAGAGAATAAATTTATAGAATTAGTAAAGAAGGAATGGAAAAGAACTATATATATTATATTATTTTCAGCAATATCAATGGCAATATCAATTGTTTCATCTTTCTATTTTGGGACGTTGATAGACACAGTTATTCCCAATAGATTGATTTATAGTCTAATATTTATGACACTAATGGTTATTTTAATGCTATTGATTAAGACTATTGTAGACTGGGGAAGAGCAAAGTTATCATTGGATATTTCAAAATTTTTTAACTTAGAACTTAGTCTGAAATATTATAAACATTTATTGGACTTGCAGGTGATGTCTATTGAAAAACGTAAAAATGGTGAGTTTATTTCACGATTTCAGGATGTTATTAGAGTTCAAGAAGCACTGGTAAGCAGCATATTGGTTTTACCAATTGATGCGTTGTTTATAATTGTGGTAAGTATCATTTTGTGTGTATTGAATATTAAAATCTTTGCTGTGGTAGTTGTGATGTGCTTTTTATATACTCTGGTTATGGTGGGATTTAGGAAATATTATAGCGTCTTAAATTCGGAGGAAATGTCTAGAGAGGCACGTGTGACTTCACATTTGATTGATTCTATTGAGGGGATTTTGACGGTTAAAGCGTATACGTATAATAAGACAATTTTCAATAATGGGAAAAAGAAAATAGAAAGATGGCAAGATACGATTCTTAACTTAGGAAGTACAGAAAACTTACAGTCAGCTATAAAAGTTTTAATAGGTGGTATGGGGGAGATTATTGTACTGTGCATTGGAGCACTTGAAATCATTGGTAATAATTTATCTATAGGGGAATTAGTTACGTATAATATTCTAATTGGATATTTATTAACGCCGGTTAAAGATATTGTAAATTTACAGCCATTATACCATTCTGCCCATGTTGCTATGGAACGTCTAGAAAGTGTGTTACGTATTAAAGTAGAGAAAACAAAGGAAGGTATAGAGCCATTTGAATTTGATAAAGAAATAGAACTGAAAGATGTTGATTTTCATTTTGTTTCTGGGAAAAATATACTGAACAATATTAATATTAAAATAAGAAAAGGCGATAATGTAGCTATTATTGGGGAAACAGGATCTGGGAAAACATCTTTAGCAAAATTGTTTATGGAATTTTATTCTCCAGATAAAGGACATATATATGTTGATGGTGCAGAACTTCAAAATTTCGAGGTTCAAGAAATTCGAAAAGCAGTTGTATATGTATCACAAGAAGATTTTCTGTTTACTGCAAGTGTTAGAGAAAATTTAAAAATGGGTAATGAAGAGATATCAGATGAGGAAATGATTGAGATTTCACGTAAGATGGGTGTGCATCAATTTGTAAGTAAAATGGAAAGAGAGTATGATAGTGTCCTTGAAGAGCGCGGAAAGAACCTTTCGAAGGGGCAAAGACAGAAATTGTCACTAACTAGAGCCATATTACGTCATCCTAAAATTTTAATTTTAGATGAGGCTACCAGTAATATGGATTCTATAAGTGAAAGGGAAATCTTGAATTATATTAAGGGAATTCGGGATATAACACTTATTTTAATTTCACATAGAATAAATGTCATTGCAGATAGTGATTGTATTTATGTACTTCAAAAAGGTAATATAGTAGCACGTGGGACAGACGAACAATTAAAGGAACAATGCGAATTGTATCGTCAATTATATGGTGAGGAGGAGAAATAGATGAAAAAGAAAAATATTATAATTTCTATAGCGTGCAGTATATTTTTCATAATATGCGTGGGAGCTACAATCATTTTATTTCCAAAAGTAAAAGAAGAAACTATAGCATATTCTACTTCTATAGAAGACTTGTTTGAAAAGGAAGGACATTTTTATGTATATTTCAATAGAAAAGAGTGTCCATATTGCGATAATATAGAGGATGATATAAAACAATTTAAAAAAGAGAATGCGGTTTATGAGATTGATGCAGAAGCATGTAAAGGAACTAGGAATTATGATTGGGATTCCCATGAAAAGAAATACGATGTCGAAATTGGAGAAAAAGACAGTACCGGAAAAATTGTATTTTACGATGGATTAGATGAGAATTTGATAAAAGAAAAATATCCTCCAATCCACTATAAAATCATTTGGGCAAATGAGAATTATGCAGCACTACATGAGGGAAAAGAAGCTGGTAAAGTGTATGCTATTTCTACCCATCCAAATATAAAAAAAGAGGAGTTATCCGAAAAGAAATTTGTGCTGGGGGGAGTACCTACGTTGGTAGAGTTTGAAAATCATAAAGTGATAAACTTTTATTTTGATGATAAAGAAATTATAGACTTTTTGGAAAGCGATACTCAACCACTAGATAAATATTGGAATCTTGAGTGATTTTATAAGTTATAAAGATATGCAATAAAGGAGAGGTTACTAATGAATAATGGTAGAGTAAGAAAATCTCCAAATACTCTGATAAGAGCTTATAAGAAAAAAAACAGGGAAAGAAATATTATTTTACAATGTATCGTAGTGAGCGTTGTAGTAGTATCATTAGTTATCATTTCTTTAATACATGGAAAATTTCAAGCGGATAAGTTGAAAAATCAATATCAAGATGGAAAAACAATTTCAACATTTATTGAAGAAGGAACAGATACAATAAAACGACAGCTACAAGATCTTTCCTATGTGAATAGTGTAGGAGAGGAAAAAGAGAGCGGAAGGTTGATGAATGGTAGGTATTCATATAGCAAATGTGTTGTTTTAGATGAAACAGCTTACGAAGATATGGTAAAGCCTACTTTTGTACATTTCTATGGCAATTATCCGGAACAAACTGATGAAATAATGATGTCAAAAAAAAGCTTTGGACTATTTGGGGATTAGCAGTCCCAAAATAGGAATGAAGATTACGTTAGACTTTTATTGGAATGATATTTTCACGACAAAAATGACAGGTAAACAAGAATTTGTTTATCTGGATATTATAATAAGTTATAATAATGAATTATCCGATAGTTCAATCGCATATATTTCCAAGAATAGAATAAAACAGGCTGGTATTTCACAATATCCATGTCGATTATGTGTTGATGTAAAGATTAGGGGACTAAGCGGAAGACAAGTAGAGAATAGATTAAAAAATGATATTAATCTCAACAGA
>ENA-OQHF01000305-OQHF01000305.1-human-gut-metagenome-genome-assembly--contig:-NODE-305-length-31464-cov-6.450969_pt1 | contig 31464 bp, 30 predicted proteins | sample MGYA00242559_ERZ504709 | MGnify/ENA primary metagenome ERZ504709 (study PRJEB26092, sample SAMD00036203) | human gut metagenome | host: Homo sapiens | study: EMG produced TPA metagenomics assembly of... | reverse complement strand
GGTGTGCCTTGCCGGCCACTGCCTGGATCAGGCGCTTGAGGTTGGCAAAGTGGTCATCCGGGGAGAGGTGGTTCTCGTAACCGAACAGGTTGTAGGTAACGCTGTAATTGCCCGGATCGATAACGATAAAGATATCGTCGCCGCGCACAGACTCCCTGACCAGGCCCTTTGCGTCACCGCTCTGGAAGCGGGGGCACTCGCAGGGAATGATAAAGCTATCCTTCTCCACGCCTGCGGACTTTGCCCATTCCACCAGATGCTGGTCGATCAGCTCGGTCAGCTCCTCTGCACCGGGGCAGGCCAGCAGACGCAGGTCTGCCACGCTGGGTTCCTGGAAAAATGCCATCGGATTGATCTCGTTGGACATACTTACAACTCCTTCAATGTTCCTGTTGTCTTGACGATGAAATCAGATGCTGAAAGCGCATATCTGTTCTTATTTTATCACAAAAAACAGATTTCGACACACCTAATTTCTGTCTTGGAGCCATTTTCTGCGGCTTGCACAGCTGTTGTTCAAAAACACGTTGGAGACTGTGAGTTTCACACAAAAACCTTCCTTTTACCTTCCTCTTCCCTTTCCTCCTGCCTGCTGCCCGGTGGTTCCTGCGCACAAACCCACAAATTTTTCATGTACAAGTTGGTTTGTTTTAACAAACTTTTAGGGATTGCTTGCATCCCCCGGGAGAATGTGGTATTCTATAACAAACCGAACCGACGTGCGTTTTCAGCCCCGGGCCGGGAATCAAGAAGGCAGGAGGCCGATACCATGCAGATCCACCAATCCGCAGAAGATTATCTTGAAACGATCCTGATGCTCAACCAGAGAATGGGCCGTGTCCGTTCCATCGACGTTGTCAATGAGCTGGGCTATACCAAGGCAAGCGTGAGCATTGCCATGAAGAAGCTGCGGGAGAACGGCTATATCGCGGTGGACGGTGAGGGCAACCTGACCCTGCTGGAACCGGGCCGCGAGATCGCAGAGCGCATCTACAGCCGCCACCGCCTGCTGACCCATTTCTTTGTGCAGCTGGGCGTGGACGAGGAGGTCGCCGCCGAGGATGCCTGCAAGGCAGAGCATATCCTGAGCGAACAGACGCTGGAAAAGATCCGCGAATACGCTCTGCTCCACGACGCGCAGGGCAGCGTAAAGTAATCGAAATCATCAAAAAACGAGACTGCCAGGATCTGGCAGTCTCGTTTTTTTTTTTCAGTAGCTGTCCAGCCCAAGGCTGACATCCAGTGCCTGATTCACCCGGCGCTGATCCTCGGGCGTGATCTGCCCGGCCCGCTCGCGCAGGCGGTGCTTATCCAGCGTGCGGATCTGTTCCAGCAGCACCACACTGTCCTTGGCAAGGCCGGTATCTGCCGCCCTGATGTTGATATGGGTGGGCAGGCGGGCTTTGTCCAGCCGGGATGTAATGGCCGCTGCGATCACGGTGGGGCTGTGCCGGTTGCCGATCTCGTTCTGGACGATGAGCACTGGCCGGATACCGCCCTGTTCCGAGCCCACCACCGGTGAAAGATCGGCGTAAAAAACTTCTCCTCTGTGTACCTCCATGGAATCTTCCCTCCCTGATTTTGGAGGATGCGCCCGCTATGTGGTGCGTTTTGCGCATCCTCAGTCGCTCTGCCTTTAGTATGAGCCGACTGCAGGGCCGCTATGCACGCGCGGGCTTATTCCATTGTATGCAGACGGGAAGTTCAGGTTTCCGTTTCCAGGATGCAGTACGCCATAGCCATGCTGTCTTCATGGCTCAGAGAGAGATGTGCCCGCAGGCGGCGTGCTTCCACCCACTGGGCGCTCCGGCCGGAAAAGCGATAGGCCGGTGCCCCGCCGGGCAGGCGGACGGCTTCGATCTCGCAGAGGGAAAAGGGCTCCCGCAGACCGGTGCCCGCCGCCTTGAGGAAAGCCTCCTTGGCCGCAAAGTCCGCCGCCGCGCTGGCCACGGTATGGGCGGTGCGGCGGGCCGTGCCCTCTTCTTCTGCCAGAGGCAGGCCCAGTGCCGCCTGCTCCGCCGGGCCGAACACCCGGCGCGCAAAGACCGCGCCATGGGGGCCCAGCAGGCTCTTTTCCATCCGCGCAATGCTGCACAGGTCGCAGCCGATTCCGTAGACCATGAAAAACCTCCTGAACGGAAAATCCGCTCCGTTCTTTTTACTCAAATTTTCAAAATTTTTTATTCAAAGTGTGCAAATTCCGGCTTGGAATCTTGAAGTCAGCGTTCATTTCGTGTACAATGGGCTATAAGTTCCAATGACCTCTCGGAATGGAATGCGAGAGGGATACCGAAGGGGGTGCATTGCGTGGGCGACGCGACTGCTATTTTTTCGATCCACGACAAAAAGGACTACGAGATTCACGAGATCGTACAGCAAGTGTACGATGCATTAAAGGAGAAGGGCTACAATCCGGTCAATCAGCTGGTGGGCTATATCCTGTCCGAAGATCCCACCTATATCACCACATACAAGGGAGCCCGCTCCCTCATCCGCAAAGTTGACCGTGACGATCTGCTGCAGGCCATGCTCCGCAGCTACCTGAACGTCTGAGCCGCGCTTACACAAGTCCGCTGCCTCGCAGGAGGCGGCGGGCTTTTATTTTGGCCAGCAGGCAAAGATCTGGTTCACCACCGTCTCATACTCCCAGCCTTCCCGGGCCTTGCGCAGGGGCTTTTCCAGTGCGTCGGCCCCATCGAAAAGGTGGATGAGGTAGAACCAGTGGGCCTTCATCCGGCTCACGGCACAACTGGCCATCCCAAAGGCTTCGGTGTAGCCGTGATAAAGCTCATCATGGTAGCCGCGCAGTTCTTCCCGGGAAGCGGCAGGGCCGCCCACAGCCTTGCGCAGAAGGGCAGGGTCTGCAATGAGGCCCCTGCCCACCATGATGCCAGACAGTCCCGGAAATGCCGCTTCCAGTGCCCGCAGGTCATCCACGGTAGTCACATCGCCGTTGTAGCTGACCGGAGCAGTGCAGTCAGGCAGATAGGCAGCAAAGGCTTCCCGGTCGGCCTGGCCGCGGTAGAGCTGTTTCATCACCCGGGGATGGATGGTCAGCTCGCAGAGGGGGTATTTGTTGTAAACGTCCAGGATCTCCCCGAACTCCTCCGCCCGGGCCACACCCAACCGGGTCTTGACCGACACCGGCCCGCCTGCCTGCGAAAAGACAGCGTCCAGAAAGGCATCCAGCTTCTGCGGGTCCCGGAGCATTCCGGAACCCTTGCCCTTGGCTGTCACGGTGCCGGAGGGACACCCGAAGTTCAGGTTGACCTCGGTATAGCCCATCCGGCGCAGTTCCCCGATCATCCAGGCTGCAAGTTCGCCGTCCTTTGCCAGCAGCTGCGGGATGACCTGCACCCCCGGGTTGGCCGCCGGTTCCAGCTCAGCCATCTTCTTTTTGATGAGCACCCGGTTCTCCGGCGGCGAGAGAAACGGCGCATAGTACCGCACCGGGGCCTCCGGTGCACCGAACCAGCGCTGGTGGGCCTGCCGCCAGATGCGGTCTGTCAGCCCCTCCATCGGGGCGGCGTAGTAGTTCATAACAGTTCTCCTTGGAATTGATGGGATTATTGTAGCACAAAAAAAGCCGCCGCGCAAAAAAATTCTGCGCAGCGGCTTGTGGGGTTACAGCTTATTCAGCAAACAGCGGGGTGGACAGGTAGCGGTCGCCGGTATCGGGCAGCAGGACAACGATCTTCTTGCCTGCGTTCTCGGGGCGCTTTGCCAGCTCCAGCGCAGCCCAGACAGCGGCACCGGAAGAGATCCCCACCAGCACGCCTTCCTTGTGGCCGATGAGGCGGCCAGTTGCAAAGGCATCCTCATTGGTCACGGTGATGATCTCATCATAGACCTTGGTATCCAGCACATCCGGCACAAAGCCCGCGCCGATGCCCTGGATCTTGTGCGCACCTGCAACGCCCTTGCTCAGCACAGGAGAGGAGGCAGGCTCCACAGCCACGACCTTGACATTGGGGTTCTTGCTCTTGAGGTACTTGCCCACGCCGGTAACAGTGCCGCCGGTGCCAACGCCAGCCACAAAGAGATCGACCTGACCATCGGTGTCCTCCCAGATCTCGGGGCCGGTGGTCTCGATGTGTGCCTGCGGATTGGCAGGGTTCACGAACTGGCCGGGGATAAAGGCGTTGGGGATCTCCTTTGCCAGCTCATCCGCCTTGGCAATGGCACCTTTCATGCCCTTTGCGCCCTCGCTCAGGACCAGCTCTGCGCCGTAAGCCTTCATCAGCTGGCGGCGCTCCACGCTCATGGTCTCGGGCATCACGATGATGATGCGGTAGCCCTTGGCAGCGGCCACAGCGGCCAGACCAATGCCGGTGTTGCCGGAGGTAGGCTCAATGATCACGGAACCGGGCTTCAGCTTGCCGGTGGCCTCGGCATCGTCGATCATCTTCTTGGCAATGCGATCCTTGACAGAGCCGGCGGGGTTGAAGTATTCCAGCTTGGCCAGAACGGTGGCCTTCAGGTCTGCTTCCTTCTCAATATGGGTCAGCTCCAGCAGCGGAGTGTGGCCAATCAGCTGATCTGCGGAAGTGTAAATCTTGCTCATAGTAAAAGTCCTCCCTCTGCGGGCGCAGGGCCCGGGATGTTATTCTGACACAAACCATATTTCCTGTAAACCAACATGGTTTGTAGGTTTGATGGTATTATAGTCCTCTTTTCCCCCCTTTGTCAATGGAAAAAAACGAAAAAAGCGATTGAAAAGTTACAAACCCTGTTGTATAATAGGTTTGTTAATGAGAAGAGGACAACCCCTACCATCCATGCCTGCGCATTGCCGCCCCTGACTGGGCCGCTGGCGCAAAGCGTCTGAGGGGTTGATAAGGAGAAAAGCTATGATCGTTTCAACCAAGGGCCGTTATGCACTGCGCGTAATGATCGACCTGGCCGAACACCAGGCGGAGCGGTATGTGCCGCTGAAGGAGGTCGCCGAACGGCAGGAGATCTCGGAAAAATATCTGGAAAACATCCTGAAGGTGCTGGTGCAGAACGGCTTTCTGGAAGGTCTGCGCGGCAAGGGCGGCGGCTACCGGCTGACCCGCACCCCCGACCAGTACACCGTGGCAGAGATCCTGCTGCTGACCGAGGGCAGCCTTGCCCCCGTGAGCTGCCTTGTGCCCGGTGCTCCCGCCTGCGAACGGCTGCCCAACTGCCGAACCTATACGATGTGGAAGGGCCTGAACGACATGATTGCCGACTACTTTGGCAAGATCACTCTGGCCGACCTCGCCGCACCCGATCAGGCGGGGAATGATTATATCATTTAAATAACAGAAATAAAGCCACGATAAAACCGCATTTATAAACGGCTTATCGTGGCTTTTCTTGTGGTCGAGCAGAGCTGGACAAATCCGAACTATTTCCTGCCAATTCATCGGCAGCCAAAGTATCCTCGAAGCGGACGGTTTGAGAGCCGTCTTTATAATTGAACGTGATCAGCATTCTGTCATCGTAGAGGAAAATGGCGTTCACAAAGATCTCAATCAGTGCCTTGCGCTGCTTTTGCTGCGATACATCGAACTTTCTGAATTTCATCAACCAGAATCGGATGAAGTCAGCATTAAAGGAAGGCTTTCTTAGCTTTTCGTCAGCAATTTTGGCGGTCAGTTCATCCTTTTGCGCTTCCAGCGCATCCAAACGCTCTTTGGTCGTCCGGGTGAACAAGCCTTCCTCGATTGCTTTTATCAGGTTGTCCAGTTTTCGGTCCACTTCCCGGAGCTGTTTTTCCAGCAGAGGGATCGCGGTATTCTCCTGATTTTGGAAATCCATGACCAGCTGAACGATTCGTTCAATCACTGCATCATCCTGAATCAGCTTCATCGTCTCCTGAACGACCAGATTTTCCAACCACTCCTTCTGTACGGTTTTCTTGTTACAGCCTTTCTTCTTTTTGGCAGTGGCACATTTATAATAATAGTAGGTTCGCCCGGTAGCACTTGTTCCGCTCTCGCCGAACATCAATGCCCCGCACTTACCGCAGAACAGCTTTGTGGTCAACAAATATTCCTCATCTGCCTTTCCGCGAGCCGGAGCACGTTTGTTTTTCTCCATACGTTTTTGCACACGGTCAAACAAATCCTTGGGAACGATGGCTGGAATTGCATCCGGGACAACGATATCCCGGAAAGAAAGTTCTCCAATATAGCGGCGGTTCTTTAACATGGTGTTCATGCTGCTGCACGTCAGCTTTCCACCCAGCATATTACGAACCCCTTTTTCGTTGAGGTAGTTCATGATCTCAACGATTTTTTCACCGTTGTCGTACCGCTGAAAAGCCTCCAATACAAGCGGTGAAATCAGCGGGTCGATGCGATAGAACTTATCTGCGTCGATTTTATAGCCAATCGTTCCTGTGCCGCCTGTGCATTTGCCTTTCAGCGCATTTTCGGTCTGGCCACGAATGACTTTTTCGGAAAGTTCCGCCGAATAGTATTCTGCCATACCCTCCAGCAGCGTCTCCACCAGAATGCCCTGCGAGCCTTCTGCAATCGGCTCCATGACCGATATCAGATGGACATTGTTCTTTTTCAGAATCATCTTGTAGTTTGCACTGTCAAAGCGATTCCGAGCGAAACGGTCAAATTTCCAAACCAAAACGATTTCAAACAACTTTTTATTGCTGTCCCGAATCATCTGTTGAAAATCCGGTCGATTGTCTGTTTTGGCAGAAAGTGCACGGTCGATATAGTGCCTGACCACTGTAATGCCGTTTCTTTCAGCATATGCTGTGCATTCCCGAATCTGGCCCTCAATGGATTCTTCACGCTGGTTGTCACTGGAATAGCGAGCGTAGATCACAGCATTCATGGAAAGCACCTCACTTTTACACATCATTGAACGAATGTACGTTTATTCAAGGCTGTTCTTCGTATAATGTATATACCATATTTTGCAAGGGAATGCAAGCTGTGTTTTTACTTGGATTCTTTGCTCTTTAATGTGCTCTTCCGATACTGCATCGGGCTCTGGCCGGTGGCCTTGGCAAAGCGGGTGGAGAAGTTACTGGCATCCCCGAAGCCTGCTTCCTGTGCGATCTCACTGATGCTGTGGTCGGTGAGCACCAGCAGCTCTTTTGCCTGTGTGATGCGGAAGTTGACCAGATAATTGTACGGCGTTGTGCCCATGTACCGCCGGAACAGGCGCAGAAAATAACTCTTGCTCATGTGCGCACTTGACAGCAGATCGGCAAGGGAAAGTTCCTGCCGGTAGTTCTTGCGCAGGGTCTCTGCCGCCTGCAGGATCAGCTGGCGGTTGGTGGTCATCTCCGCCTGCGCAAACAGGCTCTGTGCACAGAGGGCAAGCATCTCGTGCAGGGCAAGACCTGTCTGCACCATGCTGTCCACCGTGCCAAGCTCCATCTGCTCCAGAACAAGTTCAAACAATTCCTGCATCCTGACCCCGGTCAATTGGACCGGGGTCAGTTTTTTGTCCGGCAGAAGCAGCGGCTCCATGGCCGCAACACCGGCACCGTCCAGATGCACCCAGTAGTGGTGCCAGCAGCTCTGCCCCGGTGCGGTGCAGTAGCTCTGTGCCGTGCGGCAGTTGAGCAGCAGTGCCTGCCCGGTCTCCAGCACGACATGGTTCCCATCCTGCTCGATGAGACCGGCACCCCGGAGGGTGTAGAACAGGATATAGCTTTCTTTATCGGTGCGGGCGGTGGAGAACCGCTGTTGTGCATAGAATAGCCCCGCCTCGGTGCAGGAATAGGGCTGTGCACGCTCCGCTTCGCTGAGCGTCGTGCGCTTCCAGATGCTTTCCGGGGTCACATCCATGTTGTAAGTCAGCATTTTTCTCCCGCCTTTCTGCTTCCAGTATAGCGGCTTTTACCCTGTGATGCAAGAGTGGACTTTTCACAAAGAATGCGTCACCTTTGCGGATGGAATCCGCCTTTCCGGGCCGCTATACTGGTACCGGAAAGAGACAGAAGGAGGCGCACTATGCACGAAAAATTTCTCGCCATCGACATCGGCGCATCGTCCGGGCGGCATATCATCGGCTGGATGGAGGACGGGACCTTGCAGACCGAGGAAGTCTACCGCTTCCCGAACAGTGTCCGGCGGGTGGACGGCCACCTGGAATGGGACATCGACAGCCTGTTTGCCAACGTGAAACAGGGCATCAAAGCGGCTTTTGCAAAGTACCCCGCCATCAAAAGCCTGTCCATCGACACCTGGGCGGTGGACTACGTACTTTTGAAAAAGGAACAGCCCCTTTATCCGGTCTATGCTTACCGCGACGGCCGGACACAGGCCGTTCTGGATGAGGTGCACGGCATCCTCCCGTTTGAGAAGCTCTACGAGCGCACCGGCATCCAGTTTCAGCCATTCAACACGGTGTATCAGCTGTATGCGGACAAAAAAGCCGGGCGGCTGGCGCAGGCAGACGATTTCCTGATGATTCCGGAATATCTACTCTGGAAACTCTGCGGCGTCAAGGCCCGTGAGTACACCAACGCCACCTCCACCGGCCTTGTCAACGCCCAGATCAGAGAATACGACCCGGAGATCCTCTCTGCGCTGGGCTTGCCGGAAACCATGTTCCCGCCGCTGACCGCACCCGGCACGGTGCTGGGTCCGCTGAAGCCGGAGATCGCCTCCGAGGTGGGCGGGCAGACCAAGGTGGTGCTGTGCGCCACCCACGACACCGCCAGCGCGGTGGAGGGCATCCCGATGGAGCAGGGGGAGGCACCGTTCCTTTCTTCCGGCACCTGGAGCCTGTTGGGTGTCAAACTGGCACAGCCGGTCACCACTCCAGAAAGCTGCAAAGCAAATTTCACAAATGAAGGCGGCGTGGGCTACATCCGCTACCTGAAAAACATCATGGGCTTGTGGATCATCCAGTGCGTGCAGAAGCAGCTGGGCATCTCCTTTGCGGAGATGGTGGAGCTGGCAAAGGCCAGCACCTACACCCGCATTTTTGATGTGAACGATGCGCGTTTCTCGGCTCCGCAGGATATGAGCGCGGAAATCAGAGCTGCCCTTGCTGAGACCGGTGCACCGCCTGCCACGGACGCTGACCTCATCAACTGCATCTATCATTCGCTGGCGTACTGCTACGGCGAAGCCTACCGTGAGATGGAAGCCGTCACCGGGCAGCACTGGGACAAGCTCTACATTGCAGGCGGCGGCGCCAAGAATGCCACCCTGAACGAGCTGACCGCCCATTATACCGGAAAACAGGTCGTGGCCCTGCCCATTGAGGCGACCGCCATCGGCAACCTGAAAATACAGATGAACATCCACTAAGGAGGACAAATTATGCTGGTTGAAACCAAAGCCCGCGTTGGCGTGTTCGCCATTGCGCTGGGTGCCTACCTGCCCCAGTTCCCGACCCTCGTGCCCGAATTTGAGCAGCAGTACGCTGCCTTCAAAAAGACCATCCCGGACACCGTGGAGGTCATCGACGGCGGCATCGTCACCACCAAAGAGCTGTCCATGGCGGCGGGTGATAAGTTCCGCGCTGCAGATGTGGACCTGGTGATCCTGCAGCTGCTGACCTACGCCACTTCCTACAACATGCTGCCTGCTGTGCGGGATCTGGATGTCCCGGTCGTGCTGGTGAACGTCCAGAAGAAGAAAGCCCCGGACTACGCCAACACCGATACGCCCACCTGGCTGGGTGAATTGTACGCCTGCGGTGCCGTGGGCGAGATGGTGGCCGATCTGGAGCGTGCCGGCAAGCGTCATGCCGTCATCACCGGTGTGGTAGAAGGCGGCGACCCGCAGGTGCAGGCCGAGATCGAGGACTGGTGCCGTGCGGCTCAGGTGCGCCGCCGTTTCCGCGACACCAATCTGGCCCAGATCGGCCGCCCGTATCCCGGTATGATGGACCTGTACATCGACGAAACGAATCTCTACAACCGGATGTGGCTGTATACCAAGCAGTTCGACTGGGAAAAGATGTGGGCCATCGCCGACAACATCACCGACGAAGCTGCCATCCGTGCCAAGGCAGAGGATATCCTGAATACCTTCGATATCGAAGGCGGCGGCACGGTGGAAAAGGTCTGGGAGATGGCAAAGTATGTCGTCGCCTTTGAGCAGTGGGTCAAGGACGAGAAGATCGCCTTCATCGCGTCGCATTACGATGGTTTTGCCAAGGGCAAGGCCGGTGTGCTGGACAGCATGCTGATCCCGGCCTTCTCCATGCTTATCAAGCAGGGCGTTGCCTGTGCCGTGGAGGGTGACATCAAGGTGGCTATGGCCATGTCCATCCTCAAGACCATTGCAGGCTGCGGCCAGCTGAGTGAGATGTACTCCATCGACTTTGACGAGGATATCTGCATCATCGGCCATTCCGGTTCCGGCGATGCCAACATTTCCGAGAAGAAGCCCACCATGAAGATCGTGCCGGTGTTCCACGGCAAGACCGGCGGCGGCTATCTGACCCAGTTCTATCCGCACCTTGGCCCCGTGACCTATCTGGGCATCACGCAGGACAAGGACGGTCACTTCAAGTTCGTGGTGGCCGAGGGCGTCAACGAGCCTGGCCCCATCTTCACCTTTGGTGACACCAACATGCGCACCCGCTTTACCTGCGGGGCACGGGAGTTCTGCAACCGCTGGAGCGAGGCAGGCCCCACCCATCACATGGCTGCTGCCACCGGCCGCCACATCGATACCATCCTGAAGGTGGCAAAGATCTTCAATATTCCGGGGGACGTCATCACCCGATAAGCTGAGAGAAAAGAGAGGTATTTTATCATGGGCATTCTGGATATTGCAATCGTCAAGGGCTACATCCGCATGTGCAACGACGGCTGGCTGCAGGGCTGGCACGAGCGCAACGGCGGCAACCTGACCTACCGTATGAAGGAAGAGGAAGTGGCCGAGTGCCGTCCCTTCTTCAATGCACAGCCCGGTGAATGGGTCAACATGGGCGTGCAGGCCGACAACCTGGCCGGGGAGTATTTCATCACCACCGGTTCCGGCAAGTTCTTCCGCAATGTGGAGCCGGACCCCATCCACAGCATCGGCATCGTGGAGATCAACGACAAGGGCGACAGCTGGCGCATCGTCTGGGGCCTGGAAGGCGGCGCAAAGCCCACTTCCGAGTTCCCCAGCCACTTCATGAACCACAGCGTCCGCAAGGCGGCCACGAACGGCGCAAACCGCGTCATCTACCATTGCCATGCCACCAATGTCATCGCTCTGACCTACATTCTGCCCCTGACCGACCGCGACTTCTCCCGTGCTTTGTGGCAGAGCGCCACCGAGTGCCCGGTGGTCTTCCCGGAAGGTGTGGGCGTCTGCCCCTGGATGGTGCCCGGCGGTGCAGACATCGCCATGGCCACCAGCGAACTGATGAAGAAATATCAGGCAGCCATTTGGGCACAGCACGGCCTGTTCGTTTCCGGCCCGGATTTTGACATCGCCTTTGGTCTGGCTCACACCATCGAGAAGAGTGCCGAGATCTATGTCAAGGTGCTGAGCATGAGTGGCGGCCTCATCCGTCAGACCATCACCGATGATGACCTGCGCGCCATCGCCCGCGACTTTGGCGTGACCCTGAACGAGGAGTTCCTCGACTGATTTTCTTAATTACAGTGATGAGCCTTTCAAGAACAAGAAACGATTGATCGATAAGAAGGAGAATAAGAGATTATGAGTGTTTTCCGCGATGATTTCCTGTGGGGCGGTGCCTGTGCAGCCAACCAGTTCGAGGGTGCCTGGGACGTGGACGGCAAAGGCCCCAGCGTACCGGATATGTGTACCAACGGCTCCCACACCAGCCCGAAGTGGGTGACCACCCACATCCACCCGGACCGCCTGTACCCCAGTCATGAAGCCATCGACTTCTACCACCACTACGAAGAGGACATTGCTCTGTTTGCGGAGATGGGCTTCAAGACCTTCCGCACCTCCATCAACTGGACCCGCATCTTCCCCACTGGCATGGAGAGCGAGCCCAACGAGAAGGGCCTGGAATTTTACGACCGCGTTTTTGACTGCTGCAAGAAGCACGGCATCGAGCCGCTGGTCACCATCAGCCACTGCGAGCTGCCCTACGCTCTGGTGGAAAGGTACAACGGCTGGGCCAGCCGCGAGCTAATCGACTTCTACATGAACTACTGCAAAACCATCTTCGAGCGCTACAAGGACAAAGTCAAGTACTGGCTCACCTTCAACGAGATCAACACCGGCACCATGCCCATAGGCGGCATCCTGAACACCGGCACCATCCAGGGATACGAGGGTTCCACCGCCGATGTGCCAAACGACGAGCAGGCACGCTTCCAGGCCCTGCACAACATGTTCGTGGCCAGCGCCAGGGCTGTCAAGTATGCCCACGACAACTACCCCCAGTTCAAGATGGGCTGCATGATCTGCTCCATCACCAGCTATCCCATGACCTGTGACCCCGCCGACGTGGTGGCCAACCAGAAGCAGATGCAGATCATGAACTGGTTCTGTTCCGATATGCATGTGCGCGGTGAGTATCCCTATTATATGAAGCGTTTCTTCGCCGAGCACAACATCACCATCCATCAGGAGCCGGAGGATGCCGCCATCCTGAAGGCCGGCACCGTGGACTTCTACACCTTCAGCTACTACATGTCCAACTGCGTCACCACCCACAAGGACGCCGAGGACGTGGGCGGTAATATCGCCACCGGCAAGAAGAACCCCTACCTGAAAGCCAGCGACTGGGGCTGGCAGATCGACCCCATTGGCCTGCGCTACACCCTGAACGAGATCTACGATCGCTATCATCTGCCCATGATGGTAGTGGAAAACGGCCTGGGCGCTTACGATGTGAAGAGCGAGGACGGCAAGATCCACGACAGCTACCGCATCGACTACCTGCGCCAGCACATCGAGCAGATGGCCGAGGCCGTGAAGGACGGCGTGGATCTGATGGGTTACACCCCCTGGGGCTGCATCGACCTGGTGTCTGCGTCCACAGGTGAGATGGCAAAGCGCTATGGCTTTATCTACGTCAACAAATTTGATGACGGCACCGGCGACCTGAGCCGGGAGAAGAAGGACAGCTTCTACTGGTATAAGAAAGTCATCGCCTCCAATGGCGAGGATCTCTCCTGATTTTCTGGATCATCTCTGATATCGCGCGATTGTTGTAAAACAGTTTTTCCAAAAAAATGAGATAGACGGCCCGAAAAGAGGCTGGCCTGTCTCATTTTTTAGTCGCATTCTGAAAGTGTTATGAAACAGAAACGACAAGAACAGCATCAAATTCCACCTTTTCTGTCTGGCTTCTGACCCGAAGAAGTCCTTTTCCAAATTATAACGAGACAAACTGAAAACGCATCCTTTTCTACGAAAAAAATCAGAACGATCGTATGCGTCAAACCTTAGTTGCTCCGCAATATCCTGTTGAAAAATCTGTGGGAAGAATTTGACATTTTAAGGTTGCTTTTCAACGCGCACAGTCAAAACCACCGGCTGAGCCGGTGGCTTGAGTAAGCCCTAGAAGGGCATAATACTAGCAAAGCCCCTGCAAGGGGCCACGAGCAAGCATCTTTCATCTGCATTACTTGCCCTACTGCTCTAACGAGCAGTATCATAAAGTGCATCTTCTAAGATGACAATTTCTTTGTCATCTCGCTTCGCTCGAATCTTATAGCTAAAGCATTTTCTTCTCCACCAGCAGAGCTGGTGGTTGTCGCTCGCTCAAGCTACCCAAAACAAAGCGATGCCCCTTGTCAGTAACAAAGGGCATCGTTGATTATAGTTTTTTAGAACAGCTGTATGGTTACTTCACTCTTCAAGCCTTGTGGCTCGGTGGGCATATACTGCCCCAGAAAATCATTCATCCGGCGGCCAAGGGTGGTGTTCACCTCGATTTCCAACAAATTCTCCCCGGTGTGCAGGGAACCGGAGATTGCATAGCGGTAAGGAGGGCAGATCCGTACACCGCAGTCCGTCCCGTTCACTCGGACGATTGCACCTTCCTGTGCCGTCAGGGCCAGCACGGCGGGCCGTGCGGCCTGTGCTTCGTTCAGCGTAAAGCGGAATGCATACCGTGCCCGGCCTGCAAACGCGATGCAGCCCGGCAGACGGTGCAGAGAGAGCAGTTTTTCCAGCGGGAGCGGGGCACCATATTCGGCGCAGCCAGTGTCGGCATCGGCCAGCGAAACAGTGCATGCTGTCAAATGAATGCAGTCCGCCGGAACACCGGCAGGCAGAGCCGCCACCGCCTGCACCTGCAATGCAGTCGGGTCATCCGGCACCAGAATGCAGCGGGATTCATAAGGAGCCAGTGTCAGAGCAAAGGCATCCGGTGCTGCCGTCACAACGTTGGCAAAGGCATCGTATACAAAGGCTGCACCGGGCTTTGCACCAGTCACAGTGGTGCAAAGCGGCTGCGTGCCCTCATTCGTGAAGAAGTAGACATCACCGTCTGCCTGCCGAGCGTGGTAGTATCGCAGATATGGTGCCGCTGCGCTCAGATGCAGCGCAGGGATACTGTCTGCCGTAAGCGTCTCCACCAGCGCATCCAGCGTGGTGACGACCGCATGTTCCAGTACCGGTGCCGGACCGCCTTCACAGCAGCGAATGGGCAGACCGCCCACAAAATAAACTTTGACCCCAGCATCCAGATAGCGCTGTACATTCTCCAGCAGTGCAACAGGCAGCGCCTCGGCGTACGGGATGACCAGCGCGCGGAACTGCATGCCGTTCAGGTGCAGCGCACCATCCTTCGCGGTGTCCGCTTTCAACACCTCACAGGGCACCAGCTCATAGTCGATACCATTGCGGGCCAGCCGGGCCGCTGGTTTCTGGGTGAGCATAAACTCGCCGCTCCATTCGGCTTCGGCCTGATACAGCAGCGCCACCGGAGCCACATGGGTGCCAGACAGCACTGCGGACATCCGGTTGAGGTAGTTGGCTACCTGCCGGAATTCCGGATATTGCGGATTATGGCCGTGGGCATAGAAATGCGGCGGGCAGTCCGGGTCCGGGAAGGGTGCCGCGTTGAAGGCGTGCGGCACAAACTGATTGATGCCGCGCACCAGCATATAGTCCGACAGCCACTTGCACAGGCGGTTGCCTTCGCCCCAGCCATAGGCACCGAACAGCTCACACATGGCACGGCCTTTCTTGGCAGGGTCCAAGTGGGCCAGACTTGCCCCCAGCTTGCCCAACATATAGGTAAAAAACTCGCCGTCCCAGCCGGGGCTGTGCATGCCCTTGAACATTCCCTCATCCATACCGGGCAGCAGTTGCTGGATGACCACATCGATACCGGACATATCCTGATGCGCCATGGCGCGGTAGAAGTGCCCTGCACCATAGCCCAGACGAGCCGTGGCATTGTTGTCCTCGATGGTATGGCCGATGTGCTCGCAGTGGTGGGCATGGCACCAGGCCGCCAGAACACCATCAAAGTTGTCGCTGTACAGCTGGCTGACCAGATCCATATAGGTATACTGTGCCACATGAGCGCTCTCATCGCTGCTGTGCAGGAACAACAGCGGCAGCAACGCACGGATGTTCCCGGCAGCACGGTCTGTCAGAGCCGTTCCGGCCAGCTTTCCGGCCAGCAGGTTCTCCATGCCATCCCGCCAGGGCAGGTTCATGGCGCTGTTGTGGCCGATGGCGGCATCCTCCGCCCCGTGGATGTTGCCAAGCCGCGGCTCATCCGAGAAGAACCCGCACAGCGTTTTGCCAAACTCCTCCCCGAAGTGGGCATAGATCGGCTCATAGACGGTATCCAGCAGTACCTTGGTCGCCGCCGAATCCAGCGGGTTCAGATAGCCTTCCGTCTGTTTCTCGCCGCCCTTGTAGCTGACAGTGATGACGTTCAGAGTCCACTGTCCATCCGGCAGGTCAAAATCCACGGCCACGCAGGGACCTTCCTTGGGGTTGCCGGGCAGCGGCTGGCCCATGGAGGAAAGCATGATCTCCCCCGTACGGGCATCTTCAAAAGTATAAACTTTGTCCGTCAAGTCGATGGTTGTGGTCGGGTCAATGGTTTCAAACGCGGTTTTGCGGCTCAGGGTCACAGCCAGGATTTTGTCACGCGGGTCGCGGAGGGCATACTTGAGAACAGCGGTCATGTTCTCCATCGGGCCGGCATAATCCAGCGTTTTGCAGCAGAGAAACTTTTTGCACAGCTCCGGGTGCTCCCGCTTGACCGCACCATCCGCAAAACCGGTGGGAAAGTGGCTGTCATCCAGGATCCACATCTCCATACCCGTGCGCTTTGCTTCGTCCAGCAGCAGGGCCAGATCCCGGAACCAGCCCGGACCGTTGAAATCCTTGTGCGGACGGGCTTCCACACAGAAGCCGCCGATGCCGCTTTCGCGGATCTTCTGCACCTCGCGGCGCAGTTCTTCTTCACTCTCTACGCCATGCACCCACAAAAAGGGATACAGGGCATTGGGGGTCTGTCCATGCAGGACATCACAAACGCTTTTCATGCTCGGGTCCTTTCCTTCCGTTTCACTCACTCTGAACATAGCACAGCACCCGTCCCTTTTGCAAGAGGCAGGTGCCATGCGGGAAATATTACGCTTTTTCGTCCGCGCTGGTCACAGCATAACTGCCGATTGCAGAAACCACAAACGCAATGGCTGCGCAGATCAGGAAGCCCCAGAAGCTGATATCCAGACCTGCGGGGTTGATCATGGACGGGATACGGAAGATGCCGTCACCGCCCCAAGTGTAGAACTTGATGCCCAGGATACCACCGATGACACCGGCAACGCCGCCACCCACGAAGGCGCAGATAAACCGCTTGAAGTTGGTCAGGGCCACGGTATAGATGACCGGCTCGGTGATGCCGCACAGCGCAGAAGCCATGGTGCCGAATGCCGTTGCGCGGGTCTCACCATCCTTCACCTTGAGTGCGTAGCCCAGAGCCACACCAGCCAGTGCCCAGACGGTCAGGCCCAAGATGGCGTTGACCGGGCAGTAACCCAGGGTGGTAAGGTTGTTGAGGATGATGGGGAGCATGGCTGAATGGACACCCATCATGACGAACAGCTGCCAGAACGCGCCCAGAACACCGCCGCAGACCACAGGCACCGCATTGTACAGCGCGTTGACACCGGTAGCCAGAGCATTGGAAACGCCTGCCATGACCGGGCCGACCACCAGCAGGGTGAGCGGCAGCGTGATGACCAGCACCACAGTCGGCACGAACATCAATTGCAGCATCTGCGGGATGATCTTTTTCGCAGCCTTTTCGATCCAGCTTGCCACAAAGACGGCCAGCAGGATGGGCAGCATGGTCTGGGAGTAATCCAGCATCGTGACCTTGAGGCCGAAGAAGGTAAGCGTTTCCTCCGCGCCCACGAAAGCAGCCAGCTTCGGGTACAGCATCGCTGCGCCGATGACAGCAGCGGTATAAGGATTCATGCCAAAGACCTTGCCGGCCGAGAAACCGACGATGATGGGCATAAAGTACATCAGCGCATCGGCCGCTGCATACAGGATCAGGTAAATGCCGTTGTCACTGGTGAGCACACCGAAGGTGGTCAGGATGGTCAGAACGCCCTTGATGATACCACCGGCGGCCATGGGTGCGATCATGGGCAGGATGCAGCCGGAAATGGCCTTGAAGAACTTGTTGAAGAAGCTGTCCTTCTTGACCACACGCATGCTTTCGGCCTTGGCCTTGCCGGCAGCCATGGCATCCTCCGTCAGGCCCAGCTTTGCCTTGACGACGGGGCACAGGTCAGAGACATAAGTACCGATGGGGATCTGGTACTGTCCTGCACCGTGCACAACGCTCATCACGCCTTTGATTTTTTTGACCTCGTCATCCTTGACGATGCTCTCGTCTGCCAGCACAAAGCGCAGACGGGTCATGCAGTTCGTCACACTGACAATGTTCTCTTTGCCGCCGACTGCCGCGATCAGCTCATCGGCAAATTGATCGTAGTCTTTTCTTGCCATGATCTTGTTCTCCTTCTCTTTGACATCTTCCAAAATACGCACAAAAACTTGACACAGCTTGCATTTCATTGTATGCTTGTGTCCAAATCGTACCTGTATTGTACCGTATCCGGCACGGTGTCACAATCTCAAAAGCAAACTCCGGTGCTGACAAAATCAAACTTTTCGTCGAACGATACTGGCAAAGTTTAAGACACTCACTGACAAAATCAAACCTTTTGGGAGGTATCTGCCATGCTGGCGCGTGAGGCATTCCGGGAAATGCTCTTTCCCCTCAGTGAAAAAGAACTGCACTACCGGGAGCACCCGGAGGATTCTCTGATCTATTTCAAAAATTTCCGGTATGAGGGCGAAGCGACTGTTGTGACGGGTGCGGACAACAGCGATGAGATCCTGTTTTTTTCGTCCCCTAAAAAACAGGCGGCCTCCAATCTGCATGGTGTGATCTCCCCAAAAATTGCGCCCCGCGTGCTGGAGGGAGGCAATCTGGCCTTTAACAAGCAGACCCGTTTTGGCATGGTGCCGCTGCACCGCCACAACTACATTGAAATGAACTATGTGTACTCCGGCACCTGCGTGCAAGAGATCAACGGCCAGACGGTTGAGATGCACACCGGCGATGTGACCATTCTGGACCGGGATGTGGTGCACCGGGTGTTGCCCACCGGCGAAAACGACATCCTGCTCAACTGCCTGATGGGGCAGAATTATTTCAAGGCAAGCTTCATCGAGCGGCTTGCCGCCAGTGGAGCGGTGCCGCGGTTTCTTTCCAATGCGCTGAACGAGCGCAACGATCACGACCATTATCTGCTGTTTCATACGGAGCGGTCGTATATTTTCCGGGATCTGTTTGAGTGTGTGTTCTGCGAATATCTGGACCCTACCACCTGCACGGCGGGTGCGGTGGAGAATTATATGAGCCTGATCTTCATCGAGCTGGCACGCTGCTATCAGGGCAATCAGGAACACGAATACCACAAATCCAACAAGAACTACCTCACCGAAGTGCTGCAATACATGGATGACCACTGCATCGACTGCACACTGGAAAGCACCGCAGCGCATTTTGGCTTCCACCCCAATTACCTTTCTCGCATGGTCAAGGAGGGCACCGGCAGTGCCTTCAAGGATCTGGTATCGGATGGGCGGCTGTCCCGCGCCGCCTTCCTGCTGTTGACCACCGAAGCACCTATTAGTCAGATCGCCAACCAGTGTGGCTATTCCAACCAGAACTTCTTTTATAAAAAGTTTCAGGTGCGCTACGGCTGTACGCCAGCTGTATATCGTGCCACTGGCGGTGCCCTGGCAGAAGATATACGTTGAAAAGCAGAACAGTTTTTTATCCGAAACATAGACTTGAAATTTCAGTATGAATGGGTAAAAACTTATGGAAGTGTCCGCTATGCTGAAAGCTTCCAATTTTTTCTATAAGTCCTACTATTATTGCTTTACCACAATAAAATACTCAAAACCATCTTGACGCACCTTGCAAACCATGATACCCTTTGTCACAAATCACATTATCGCAAGATAAGAAATTGGCTCAACCGAAACTTCATATTTGCGATATGCAAGCCAACGATGTTGCCGATGCATTGAAAAGTTGGCTTGCTATGAAAAGTGGTGGTTCTCACCGTGATAACCACCACTTTCAGTGAGTAATTGCCCCCAAAAGAACGTACCGCCCCACAACACACCCGATCGTTTTGCCGCCGTTTCACCCGACAAAATCCTTCGCCTGTACTGCGTGGGCGGTCTTTTTCTTTTCCGGGAAGCTGTACCTTGAAAATTTCATGAGCCGTCCGAATGTGATACCGGCTTTCCGGCCAACGCCGCTGCAAAACAGGGGCAGGAACTTCGTTCGGGTCAAACGGCGATCAACATACACGAGCAGCGGAACTCTCTACTTATTTTTGTGTCTTAACAATTCGGAAACAATTTTCGGAAATACGTTTTGAGCGCAGCGGTGGAGGGCAAGAACCGTCCCGTGGCCACAAATTTTCAATTCTTGAAAATGTTGTGCTCCATCGGGACTTCACTTCTTCAATGCATCTGCATTTCCGAAGTGATCTTGTTGGGGCGTGCCTGCCCCAAACCCTGCTCATATTCGCACCTTGCGGTGCGAAAGAACGGCGTGTCGTGCTTACATAGCTTCACCGAGAAGCTAGCAAGACGACAGGAGGTTCAATGAACAAAACGAATGTCAAAGCGAATCCCAGCACGACCCACCGCCACGACACGCCGAACAACAAAACGCACATCATCAAGTTCCGTGTGACGGAAACTGAAAAGTTGGAACTTGAAAATACCGCAAAACTCCTTCATCTCTCCCTGTCCACTCTCATCCGCCGTGCGCTGCACAGTGCAAAGATCGAGCGCACGGTTGTCGTTGCCGGCGGCGGAGAAGAAACCCTGAACGCCGTTTCCACTCTGCTTGCCCAGTGCGGCAAGGTGGGCGGAAACCTGAACCAACTCGCACGACACTTCAACTCCGGTGGAGCAGATACCGAACAACTCCGGGCGAAACTTCTTGACGAACTTACAGACCTGACTGCCTTCCGGCTCAACGCCGAGAAAATTCTTGGTGAACTGTATGGCAACGCTCAAGCATATCGCCTCTAAGAATTCGGACTACTCCGCCATCGAAGCGTACCTGATTTACCAGCACGATGAGTTCACCGGGAAGCAGCTTCTTGATCAACAAGGCAGGCCCATGCTGCGGGATTCGTACATTCTGGATACGCTTGAATGCGGCGATTTCTCGTTTGCAACGGCCTGCCTGCTGGCAAACCGAAAGTACAACAAGAACAACCACCCCGATGATATTAAGAGCCACCAGTATATCATCAGCTTTGACCCCAGAGATGCAGCCGACAACGGCTTGACCATGGAAAAAGCACAGGCTCTCGGCCTGAACTTCTGTAAAGAAAACTTTCCCGGTCATCCTGCCATCGTCTGCACCCACCCGGATGGGCATAACCATTCGGGAAATATCCATGTCCACATCGTGATCGGCAGCATCCGCACACGAGAAGTGGAACGCAAGCCCTATATGCAGAAGCCTCGTGACTGGCGTGAGGGCATGAAGCACTCCAGCACAGCCCAGACCATGCGGCACCTGCGTGTCGCAGTCATGGAAATGTGCGAATGCGCTGACCTGCACCAGATCAACCTACTGGAAGCACAAGGCAACCGTGTTTCTGAACGGAAATACTGGGCGCGGCGGCGTGGACAGAAACGGCTTGACCAAGCCAACGCACGACTGATCGTAGCGGGGCAGAAGTCTAAACAGACTGTCTACCAGACGGAACTGGAAACGCTGCGAAAGCAAATCGACTCTGTTCTGAAGAAGGCTACCACCTTCGAGGAATTTTCTGCATTGCTCATGCAGGAACACGGCGTTGCCGTGAAAGAGAGCCGAGGGCGATTGAGCTACTGCCCGCCCAATCGGGTAAAGTTCATCACCGCCCGGAAGCTGAGCAAGAAGTTTGAGAAAAAGCAGGTGCTCGCCGCACTCGCTCAGAACATCCGGCTTGCCCCGACCATCCAGCCTATCGCAACAGACAAGCCCGACAGGATTCAGAAACTGGTGGACATTCAGGCGAAGCTGAAGCAGGGCAAGAGCATTGGCTACGAGCGTTGGGCGAAGAAGCATAACCTCAAAGCCATGGCCCAGACCTTGATTCTCTTGCAGGAGAAAGGTCTGCTCAACGAGGGCGCACTTGACCAGCGCATTGATGAACTGCAAACGCAGTACGACAGTGCAAAGGAAGTCGTGCTCGACCTCGAAACCCGCATGGCAGACAATCAGAAGCTGCGCAGCCACGCTGCTGCCTACAAGCAGTATCGACCGCTTACGCAGAAACGGAACGCTGTCAAATCCCCCGCAGCCTTTGAAGATCAGTACCGTGCAGAACTGACAGCATACCGGGCGGCAGCAGCCTATCTCAAGGCAAACAACATCACCTGCCTGCCCAGCCCGAACAAGTTGGAAGCGGAATACTGCGCGCTTGCCTCCGAAAAGGCCCAGTTTTATGAGCAGTACAAGGAAGCCAAGTCCGAGCTGCTCAAACTGAAAGACGCAAAACAGAATGTTGCCCTGTTCTTCCGGGAGGAAAAACAGACGCAGCATCACGAGAGATAAGGAGTGTGCGTATGATCAATCTGAAAATCGACCCGGAGTTCCAGAATCAGATTCCGCCGCTGACGGACGATGAGTACAAGCAGCTTGAAGAAAACATCCTCAAGGAAGGCAAGCTGCTTTCTCCTTTGATCGTCTGGGGAAACACCCTCGTTGACGGCCACAACCGTTATGCCATCCTCCAGAAGCACCCGGAGATTTACTTCTCCACCATGCCGCTCCGATTTGAAAGCAGAGAAGAAGTCCTCGCATGGATCTGCAAAAATCAGTTGGGGCGGCGCAACTTGAGTCCCGAACAGAAGCGTTATCTGATTGGCAAACAGTACGAAGCCGAGAAGAAAGCTGCAAAAATCTTTCGGGGCAATCAGTACACTTTAGCAAAGAAAAGTGGTGGTGATCACGGTGATAACCACCACTCCGGGAAGAAAACCTGCGACCGGATCGCAGAGGAAAACGGTGTCAGCCGTGCCTCTGTTCTCCGTGCCAGCCACTATACACGAGGCATCGACATCGCAGATACGCTTTCTCCCGGCATCAAGCAGAAAGGTCTTTTCCGGCGAAGTAAAGTTCACGAACGAATGAAATGTCCAAGCTCGTGCAGGCAAGTGCCGAGCATCGTTTAGATGTTCTTGCTCAAATCCTGCATCCAGAGGCATTGGAAATACTGGAATCTGCCAGCGCAGAGTTTGAACCTGAAAAAGCGGAACCTGTTTCCATGCCCACACCACAAACAGAAGAATTCCGGTGCTATCATGTACCGGACGAGTTTATGAAGGTTTACAAGTCCTTGAGCCGCGCGACCGAAATGATGAAAAACTCATGGAAGAAAACGCTCAAAAACAATCCCAGTTATTTCACTGACCCGGAAAAGCAGAAGGTTCTCCGCTTCGCAATGCAGAGGCCTGCTAACTATCTGACTGAAATCGAAACCTATCTGGAAAAGGCTCTTGCAGAAGCCCTTGAAGAAGAAAAGACCGCATAACGGAAGGCACTTATACGTCACCAACAAATCCACCAAAAGCAAGTGCAGGGTAGAAAACTTCCGCCCCTTGCGCCTGATATAACATGTAATCCTGATTTTCCCGCCCGACTTCGCCGCAGTGGGACGATCAGAGGAGTGTGCGTTTGAACAAGAAGAAAAAATCCACAAATCTTTCCCCGTATCCCGATGAAGCCATCGAACGTCTGGCACGGGCATTCTACCCGGCAATCCTTGCCTGCTGGAACAGCGAGGAAGGTCAACGGGAGTTTGCTGCATGGCAGGCGGAACAGGCTCATATTGCAACCAAAGAAAAACAGGAAGTTCTCGTCGGGGAACTCCCTGCCTTACTTATCGTGTGTGGATTTTTCAGGGTGCGTCCGGGTGGACGCGCCCTGTTTTTGTGTTTAGTCCTCTAATCCGTGGCTTCCCGCCACGTTCTTCAAATATTCCCCCGGTTCGCCGTTCAGAATCAGCTCAGCATACGCCAGCGGGTCATTATAGATGAGGTAGTCCAGTTCAGACCGCTGCGCAATGGTAACATCCAGCGCATCTTCGACCCCGGTGCAGTCGATGGAAATTTTTCTGCCATCCCGGAGCAGCAGCTCCACACAGCCAGTATCCATGTTGAACGAACAGGCTCTTGCATCGTACTTCATAATCGTGTCCTCCTGAAATCAGTGTTTGATTTGTTTCGGTCAATCTATGATTTCGGATTTCAGCTTCTGTCGGAAACCTCTATTGAACTTTCCGAAGAAAACAAAAAATCCGACCCCATCTCCTATCGGAAACAAGTTCGGATTATTTTTGTCTGGTCGGAGTGGCGAGACTCGAACTCGCGGCCTCCTGCTCCCAAAGCAGGCGCGCTACCAACTGCGCAACACCCCGTAAAAATGAATACTACCATACTATACCCTTTTTTTGTGCATTCGTCAAGTGCGCAGAATGCAGAAATCTGCCCGGGGCACCGAAAACCACCCTTACTTTGTATTTTTGCCTTGAAGCAGAGCCAAAAATGGTGTATTATAAAGTGTATTGAAAGAAAGTGTAATTCCGGGCTGCGATGCCCTGAAACCAAGGGGGAAACCACTATGGCAGATAAAAACTTTTTGACGGAGATCATCGATGCTGACCTGGCCGAGGGCAAGATCAGCGAGATCCATACCCGCTTCCCGCCGGAGCCCAACGGCTACCTGCACATCGGCAGCGCCAAGGCCATCTACATCAACTGGTCCATCGCAAACCAGTATGGCGGCAAGTTCAACCTGCGCCTGGATGACACCAACCCCGCCCGCGAAGGTGAGGAGTATGTCAACAGCATCATTGAGGATCTGCACTGGCTGGGCGCTGACCCCAACGGCGGCATCTTCTATGGCAGCGATTACTTTGACAAGTGCTACGAGTACGCCGAGAAGCTCATCCTGGAGGGCAAGGCCTACGTGGACGACCTGACCCGTGACGAGATGCGCGAGTACCGTGGTGCCGATGCCGGCAAGCCCAGCCGTCCCTCTCCGTGGCGTGACCGCACCCCGGAGGAGAATCTGGACCTGTTCCGCCGGATGCGTGCCGGTGAGTTCCAGGAGGGCGAAAAGACCCTGCGTGCCAAGATCGACCTGGCCAGCCCCAACATGAACATGCGCGACCCGGCCATCTACCGCATCAAGTATGCTGAACACCACCGCCAGGGCAATAAGTGGTGCATCTACCCTATGTACGATTTTGCGCATCCCATCCAGGATGCCATTGAGGGCATCACCCACAGCATGTGCAGCCTGGAGTTCGAGAATCATCGTCCCCTGTACAACTGGGTCATCGAGAACATCTTCGGCACCGAGTTCCCCAAGCAGCGCGAGTTCGCCCGCCTGAACATGACCAACACCGTGATGAGCAAGCGCTACCTGCGCGAGCTGGTGGAAATGGGCATCGTGGACGGCTGGGATGATCCCCGGATGCCGACCCTGTGCGGCCTGCGCCGCCGCGGCTACACCCCCACCTCCATCTTCACCTTTGTCCGGGAGGCCGGCATCTCCAAGTCCGACAACCTGATCGACATGCGTCAGCTGGAAGCCTGCATCCGCAGTGAGCTGGACCTGACCGCCCAGCGCCGGATCGCCGTACTGGACCCTGTGAAGCTGGTCGTGGACAACTACCCCGCCGACAAGACTGAATTCTTTGAGGTGGCCAACAACCCCAACCGCGAAGCCAACGATGCCTCCACCCGCAAGGTCGCCTTTACCCGCGAGCTGTGGATCGAAAGCGAGGACTTTGCCGAGGTGCCGCCCCCGAAGTTCAAGCGTCTGACCATTGGCGGCGAGGTTCGTCTGATGGGCGCTTACATCGTCAAGTGCGAGAGCGTGGAGAAGAACCCCGACGGCAGCATCGCCGCCATCCACTGCACCGCCGACCTTGAGACCGGCAACGGCAACCCCGCCGATGGCCGCAAGGTCAAGGGCACCATCCACTGGGTCAGCGCTGACCACGCTGTGGATGCTGAAGTCCGCCTGTACGACAAGCTGTTTACCGAGGCCAACATGAACGCCATCCCCGAGGGCAGCGACTACAAGGACTACCTGAACCCCGAGAGCGTTGTGGTGCGCAAGGGCTGCAAGCTGGAAGAGAGCCTGAAGGATGCCAAGCCCGGCGAGAAGTTCCAGTTTGTCCGCACCGGCTTCTTCACCCCGGACAGCAAGAACCCCGGCGTGTACAACCGCGTGGTCACCCTGCGCGACAGCTTCAAGCCTGCAAAGTAAATCCTTTCAAAGGAGTACAAACAGATGAAAAAGCATCTGATCCGGAATGCGATCCTGATGGCTGTTGCCACCCTCATCATGGGTGTGTTCCTCAGCCTGTATATTGCCAATACCGGCACGGTTCCAGCTGCCGACAATGCGGCCGCCTCTACCGCTTCTTCACAGGCCGCACAGTAACCGCATCCCTCCCAGCTGCTGCACGGCTCTGCCCGTGCAGCAGTTTTTTTGTTAGGAGACCCTATGTTTATCGATATCATCCCGTTACAGAAGAACACCGCCCGCCTGACCCGTGTTTACGGCGACGCGCCCTGTGCAGCCCTTCCCGCAAGCGTACCGGGCCCGGAGGGCGGGGTGCTGGCCATCACCGAGCTGGGGGACTACTGCTTCTCCGAGAAGCCCAGAAGCCTGCCCGGGGCCGATGCGCTCTGCCGCTATGAAGTCGGCCCGGACGGTACCTGCACCCTTGTGCAGGCCTTTGGCCGTGACCTGACCGGACGGCATGGCCGCTATGACCTTGACTTCGGGGAAGGGCCTGCTGCCCCGGAGGATCTGCACCCGGTGTGTGGCAATTTCGTGGAGGAGATCACCCTGCCGGACAGCCTGCAGGTCATCGGCAGCTGCGCCTTTTACAACTGCCGCAGGCTGCGGCGGCTCAGTGTGGGAGCCGGAGACCTGACCGTGGGCAGCGACGTGTTCCTGAACTGCTTTGCGCTGGCAGACCTCCTTGTCCGGGCCGCTCCGGGGGAAAAGACCGGCCTGTTCGCCCTTGTGAACAACATCACCGAGGCTGTGCGGGCACTGTTCTGGCTCCCGGGCGAAGCACATCCCCGGGCAGGGCTATGGTACCCCGCCTACTGGGAGGACGTAGAAGAAAGCCCCGCCCACATCCTGCTTCACACCTTTTCTGGGCAAGGATACCATTACAGACAGTGTTTTCTGGATGGAAAAATCCTTTCCGCAGAATATGATGCCATCTTCCCGGACGGCCACGCTGCCGAGGATCAGGGTGTGGCGGCCATGCTCTGCTTCGACCGCCTGCGCTGGCCATGGAACCTGACCGAAAAGGCAAAGGCCCCCTACCGTGAATTTCTGACCGCTCACACCGGCCTTGTGCTCCAGCGCCTGCTGAAGGCACAGGATACCGACAGCATAAAGGATCTGCTGGCGCTGGATGTGCTGGATGCTGCTGCCTTTGCTGAGGGCGCGGTACTTGCCGCCAAGGCAGACAACGCAGCTGCTGCTGCACTGCTGGCCGACGCAGAGCACAAAAAGAGGGGTTCCGCCCCGAAGAAGCGGAGGTATGATTTTGATTTCTGAAAAAGAGAAATTCTTCGACCCCCGCAAGCCCTTTGCGTCCAAACGGCCAGAGACCCACGAAGAGTGGCAGGCCCGGATGGGCGGCGAGGTGCTGGCTGTGGTGCGCAGCGGGCTGTACCTTGACTTCCGCTTTCTGGATATGGCGCTCAGTGCCCTGACCCCGGTACCGGACGAGCGGTGCTGCGTGCTGGCCACAGACGGCGTGAACCTCTATTATCAGCCCAGCGCCCTGCTGCGGCTCTACCAGGAGAACCCAAAATATCTCAATCGGTTGTATCTGCACACGGTATTCCACTGCGTATTCCGGCATCTCTGGCTCAAGGGCAAGCGGGATGCCCGGCTGTGGAATCTGGCCTGCGATATCGCCGTAGAGAATGTGCTGGACAGCCTGAATCGTTCCAGCGTCAAGCGCCCGCTGACCTGGGTGCGCCAGAACGCCTACGCCGCCATTGCCGCGGAGGGCAGGGTGGTGGCCCGCTGCCCCGGCTTACCGATGGCTGGCAGGCCAGACCCCCGGCATTCTGCGCCAGCTGGAGCGGGAATTCTACACCGATGACCCACCGCCTGTGGCCCAAGGATGCCCCCGAGCAGCCCCAGCAGATGCCCACGCCCCTGCCCCAGAAGACGTGGCAGAAGATCGGCGAGCGGATGCAGACCGAGCTGGACCTGCGGGACAAGGAAGCCGGTGACGGTGCCGATGCCCTGAAGCAGCAGGTCAAGGCCGCCAACCGCAGCCGCCGGAGCTATCAGGATTTCCTGCGGCGGTTCTGCGTGACCCGGGAGGAGGTCCACCTCGATCCGGATGAGTTCGACCTGAACTTCTACACCTACGGCCTGTCGGTCTACGGAAACATGCCCCTGATCGAGCCCCTGGAGACCCGGGAGAGCAAGAAGATCGAGGAGCTGGCGCTGGTCATTGACACCAGCTACTCCACCTCCGGCGAACTGGTACGGGCCTTTCTGGCTGAGACCTACACCCTGCTGAAAGGGCGGGAGAACTTCTTCCACCGGATGAATCTGCATCTCATTCAGGCAGACAACGCCATCCGGCAGGATCTGCTCATCCGTAACGAAGACGAGCTCATCCATGCCATGAACCACTTTGAGTTGCGGGGCGGCGGCGGCACCGATTTCCGGCCTGCCTTTGAATATGTAAACCAGCTCTGCGCCGAAAAGAAGTTCTCCAACCTGCGGGGCCTGCTCTATTTTACCGATGGCATGGGCACCTACCCGGCCCGCCGCCCGGCCTACGATACCGCGTTCCTGTTCCTGGGCGAAAAATTCGACGATGCCAACGTTCCCCCCTGGGCCATGAAGGTGGTTCTGGATGAGGATGAATTTTCAGGGCCAACGGCCCGGGCCGCATCGGCACTGGCCGACGCGCTGGCCGAAGAGGACGACCCTTACCGTGAATTGAACAACTCGTGAGGATGTGAACTTATGAATATCAAACGTGCCAAAGAAGAGATCGAACACACTGTCAAAGCCTACCTGGCCAAGGACGCATTGGGTGAGTATGCCATTCCCTCCATCCGGCAGCGCCCCATCCTGCTGATGGGCCCTCCGGGCATCGGCAAGACCCAGATCATGGAGCAGGCCGCCCGGGAGTGCGGCGTGGCACTGGTGGCCTACACCATCACCCACCACACCCGCCAGAGCGCCGTGGGCCTGCCCTTCATCCGGCAGCGCCATTACGGCGACAAGGATGTCTCTGTGACCGAATACACCATGAGCGAAATCATTTCCAGCGTCTACGCCAAGATGGAAGCCACCGGCCTGAAAGAGGGCATCCTCTTTATCGACGAGATCAACTGCGTTTCCGAGACGCTGGCCCCCACCATGCTGCAATTCCTGCAGTGCAAGACCTTCGGCAACCAGGCAGTGCCTGCCGGCTGGGTCATCGTGGCGGCAGGCAACCCGCCGGAGTATAACAAATCCGTCCGCGATTTCGATATCGTCACGCTGGATCGTGTCCGTCGGATGGACATTGAACCCGACCTACAGGTATGGAAGGATTACGCCCGCACAGCCCACATCCACAGTGCCATCCTGAGCTACCTCGATCTGCATCCCCAGAACTTCTACCAGATCAACGCCGACGTGGACGGCACACAGTTCGTCACTGCCCGCGGCTGGGAGGATCTGTCCAACCTACTGGACACCTATGAATCGTTGGGCCTGCAGGCAGATGAAGCACTCATCCGGCAGTATCTCCAGCACCAGAAGATCGCGGAGGACTTCTCTGCCTATCTTGATCTCTATTATAAGTATCGTGACGACTACGGCGTAGAGGAGATCCTGGCCGGTCAGGTCAAGCCTGCCGTTTATGCCCGCCTGCTCAATGCACCGTTTGATGAACGGCTCTCGCTGGTCAGTCTGATCCTGTCCGGTCTGAACACCCGGTTCACTGCTTCCCGGCAGGCCGATGCCGTCGCCGATGCCTGCTACGCCTTCCTGCGGGAGGCCAAACAGGGCTTTTCCACCCTGCCTGCGGACATCCCGGATGGGGAGCTTACCCTGTTCGGTCAGATGGTCACGGACTATGATGCCGAGACCCAGCGCCAGCGTGCCGCCGGTCTGCTGGGCCATGACGCGCTGAATACCCGCCTACAGGTGTATGCCGCCCTCCGCAGCTGGGATGCGGAGCTGCGCCGCGCCAATACTGTAAGCACACAGCCCGCCTTTGACCTCCTGCGCACACAGTTCCAGTCCCTTGCCGAGGCCCGAGATCAGGCACAGGAAGCCGCCAGCGCCGCGCTGGAAGCTGCATTTGACTTTATGGAGAACGCCTTTGCCGAAAGCCAGGAGATGGTGGTGTTCGTCACGGAGCTGACCTTGAATCCCGCCTCCCATGCCTTCATCACCGAAAATGGCTGCGACCGCTATTTCCGGTACAACAAAGACCTGCTGCTCGACCACCGCAAGGCCGCGCTGCAGCAGGAGCTTGCCGCAGAAGCCCGCCGCCACGGAGGGCAGTAAGCACCCATTATTTATGAGAAAAGAAGCGCCTCATCCGGGAGAGGATGAAGCGCTTCTGTACTTTGTTCAGGTCAGGGATGAGCTCATTTTCCACGGCCCAGCAGACGTACATCATAAAGAGGATTCAGATACGTTCTCTCAAGCGTTCATCTTTGCCATACCTCCAAAATTTTATGCCATACAACCCCGCACCCAGCAGGAGACTGAAAAGGGCATAGGGCAAAATCGGCAGGCGCAGCAAAACAAAAGCTCCAGCGATCCGTGTAAAAAATGCACCTGTTGCATACAGCACTGCAATATAAAGCACCAGCCAACCGCAGTATTTCAGACGATGCTTGCTTGGCGGAAACCCCGCCTGCTCCATCATTCTCCGGAACAGCCAGCAAAAAGCAGTTATGCAGACCACAAGCTGCATCAAATACCCAAGTGAGAGTTCAAACACCCAGTCCGGAACCACCGGATACAGCAGCAGACTCTCTATCCCCCAGCCAAAGAAGAAATACAGTGGTGCCACAAACCAGAAATAATCTCCAGTCCTCAAAGTTTTAAGACTTGGCTTAACCTCCTCAGCAAAGGTTTTTGCATCCTCAATCACGTTGAATAGTTCCTGCCCATTCTCATTGGCCTGCACCGCCATATCGATCAGGTCACTGTATATCAGCTCTACGCCGCACTCATCCCAACTGGTACGCCGCAGATATCGAATAACCTCTCTGATTTGCTCCTGGCTTTTGCTGTTGAGCAGTTTTACGCGCAGACGGTTCGCTCTTCGCAAGGTGAAATAGTTATTCATCTTCTATCCTCCCGAAAAATCTTTTCTACCAAACCGCACAGTCGGTTCCATTCCTGTTGAAAATCCAAAAGAGAATCCGTCCCCTTTTCGGTGATCACATAGTACTTTCGGCTTGGGCCCTTGGGAGAAGGTCGCCGCTCCACTGTCACCTTCTCCTGCTGCTCCAGGCGTAAAAGCAGCGGATACAGCGTGCTTTCGCTGATCTCTGCAAAACCGACCTGTTTTAACTGCATCACTATTTCATAGCCATAGGTTGGTTCTTTTTCAATCAGCCGCAGCACACAATATTCCAATACACCCTTTAGCAGCTGTGCATTATTTTCCAATCCGCTTCCTCCTTTCTGTCTACTATGCAATGCGTTGTAGCTTATCTATATTGTATTACATAGTAGTCAGTTTGTCAAGCAGTACGCTATGCGCGGTTTGAACAAACTATATCTTCGCATTTCGGTAATACACAACAAAAAAGCCCTGAGACTTTCATCTCAGAGCTTTCACTTAAGTCGGCGACTACCTATTTTCACGCGCCGTTTCCAGCGAACTATCTTGGGCACGAGTGAGCTTAACTTCTGTGTTCGGAATGGGAACAGGTGGAACCTCACCGTCATCGTCACCGACCAATATGA
>ENA-OQHF01000304-OQHF01000304.1-human-gut-metagenome-genome-assembly--contig:-NODE-304-length-31533-cov-6.290613_pt1 | contig 31533 bp, 36 predicted proteins | sample MGYA00242559_ERZ504709 | MGnify/ENA primary metagenome ERZ504709 (study PRJEB26092, sample SAMD00036203) | human gut metagenome | host: Homo sapiens | study: EMG produced TPA metagenomics assembly of... | reverse complement strand
GAGCTGCCACGGATACTTAAACAACAGTAAAATGCAAGATATTAACGCAATTGAACTGTCAAGACGCGGTGTTGCAGTAATCACTTATGATGCTTATTTTCACGGCAAGTCCAGCAGTTCCAATGCCGATATTATGACCTCTACCATGACAGACGGTATTGGTATGGTATCAGTCGTTGACTATGCCTACGATGAACTGGATTACATTGACAAAGAACATATCGGTATTCTTGGACATTCCATGGGTGGTATGGCTGTCTGGACAACACTTATGTATTATCAGACACAGGAAATCAATAAAGTGCAGGCTGGCATGCCAATGGGATTTCTTATGTTTTCAAATGATGAAACATTCCAGATGATCGATGCAAACGTCGGTATCGATTACGCCAAATATGATGAAGGTGGCTACGCAAATGCAGAAGGAACTGGCATCCTGACCCCTTCCAGCCCGGAAGTTCTGGCTGCAATAAATTCTATTTATCCAGAAGAGAAAAAGCTTACCTCCGCCGAAATTGGAAATATTACGGAAGTGCCGCAGACCGCACATTGCGTGTTGTCTACAATCCGTCCGAAATCCACCCGGGATATGCATTTTTCATCGGAGAGCGTCTCTTATGTAGTAGATTTCTTTTCTGCCTGCTTTGACCTGTCGCCTTCTATTCCATCAACGAATCAGGTCTGGTTTCTGAAAGAACTCTTTAACCTGCTCGGAGTGATTGGAATATTTCTTTCCATTCTTCCGATTACCCTGCTGTTATTGCAGATTCCTGTTTTTTCTTCCCTGAAATCTGCAAATGAAGAAGCCAATATCATCTCTGTGAAAACTGCTAAAAAATATAAATACTGGCTGAGCTGGTTTGCAAGCTGGATTATTTCTGCTGTTTCCTTCTTTCCAGTCTCAAAACTGGATGCTGTCTTTTTCCCAAATCAGACAGCAATGACACAGGCATCCTTTTTTACACAGCCTTCTACCAATTTTATTATGTTATGGGCTGTTTTCAATGGCATTGTCGGACTGATTCTATTTGCTATTTATCTGAAACAGGATGTAACACCTGAAGAACGGCATGCCATATACACCCAGTTAAAAATTGGAAGAACAGACTTCTTTTTAACACTTTTGCTCGCTATAACTGTATTTGTCCTGTTCTACAGCTTCGTATTTGCAGGTGAATACTTTTTCCAGACAGATTTTCGATTCTGGGTACTCGGTATCTGCACCTTTACCTCCGACAAGCTTCTGGTCTTATTGCAGTATCTGCCTTTTTACTTTATTTACTATCTGTCCATTTCCATGACAGAAAATTACGTATTATGTGCAGATCCTGCAAAGGAAACCAGAAATGTAATTCTTTCCGGTCTTGCAAATATGCTTGGAATTTTTGTAATTAATGCTGCACAATACATAAAATTATTTACAACAAAAACTGCTTTATGGACAGATGACCGCCTCTATCCAATGGTTGTTCTTCCACTGATCGTACTTCTTTTTCCCGCTTGCCGATTATTAACCGGGCAACCTTTTATAAAGCCACCGGAAAAATATGGCTTGGTGCGATGATCAACACTCTTATTCTTGTCATGATTGGTGTTGCCAATACAGCTACTATTAAGATTTTCTGTAAAAATATTTACTTCTTCATTCAATAGGGTTTTGAATAGTTGGTTCATTCCGTTCAAAATCCTGTGATGGTTTCATCTGTATCCAATTATGCTATAATAGATTCATTACATGCAAGGGAGTCTATTATGCAGCTTAATTGGGATGGGAAAATACAGAAACTTTTTTAGAACAGTTAATTCGCTTTGGCAATTTATATGCACAAGCTTATAAAGTTGAAGATAGTTATACAGAGAGTACCTCTTTCTCTCCTGCTCAAATACAGATTATGGAATGTATTCTGGAAAATGAGGACAATAATCTGAAAATGGCTGAAATCGCTTCAAATCTTGGCGTTACACCAAGTTCATTTTCCAAAAACATAAAGAAAATGACAGAAAAAGGACTGTTGGAAAAATATCATACAAACCATAACAAAAAAGATGTTATCATCCGCGTATCACCATTCGGTCGAAAACTTTACGAAGATTATGTCCGTTTTGCATATGACAGAGCATACAAGGAAATCTTTCAAATACTTGATCAAATTCCAGCCGAATATATTGAACAGTTTACCCGCATTCTTGAAATTTCCGCTGATCAGACACAATTGGATAAACTGTCTGAGAAGGAAATCATCTTAACTAGAATCGAATAAATGTAACAAAATCTCATTATTCTGTACAATGATAAAAACAAGAAACACAGATTTCTTGCAAAGATGCGGTTTCTTCATGAATATATCCACGAACCGTCCAAGCTTTCATAAAGATACCAGACCTGTAAAAATCTGTAAATATGCAGATGGTTCCAACGAAAATATTTCCTATCAAAAAATGAGCCGGCAAAAGTATTTCACTTTTGCCGGCTCATTTTTCAATAAATCCATTTCTATATTAACTGAAGAACAATTTCTTCACATCTTCCACCGGCATATCCTGACCTGTGTACAGTTTAAATGCTGCGACACCCTGCCACAATAACATTCCTTTTCCGCCTACACAGGTGCATCCGGCTTCTTTTGCTTCTCTTAAGAGCTTTGTCTCCTCCGGATTGTAAACTGCATCTGCAACTACAAGTCCCGGGCGGAATGCAGACAGATCTTTCACAACACTCTGGTCATCCATCGGCTTCATTCCTACAATTGTAGCATTTGCAAAAATATCACTGGATTGGATCTCTTCCGTCATTTTTGCTGTATCTGCAATGTCATATACATTGACCACACACTCCGGTACTGCTTTCCTGATCTTTTCTGCGGTCTTCAGAGTTCGCTCGAAAAATGCGTCTTTGATATTGAAAATCGAAATTTCACGTGCTCCGTCTAATGCACACTGTACCTGAATCGCAGTCGCTGCGCCCCCACCTCCGGCTACTGTAATTTTTCTGCCTTTGATCTCAATTCCGTGATCTCTTAAGTTATGGACAAATCCCTCGCCATCTGTAATATATCCGGTCAGTTTTCCGTTATCATTGACAATCGTATTGACTGCACCGATGATCTGCGCCGCCGGTGAAAGTTCATCCATATACTTTGCTGCCTCTACCTTGTCCGGCATCGTCACATTGCACCCACGCATATTGAATGTTTTCATCGCCGCGATTGCATCTTTTACCTTATCTTCTTTTATATCAAATGCCACATAAGCATAATCAAGACCAAGTTTTTCAAAACTGTAGTTATACATTGCAGGTGAACCTGAATGTCCGACCGGTGATCCGATCAATGCCAGTAAACCTGTGTGACCTGAAATACGTTTTTCCATGCTAATCCTCTCCTTGTTTCGCTTTCTGTATTTATCAAACATGATATACGTTTTTTTGCGGATTGGCAAGCACTTTTTTCGTTTAAAGTGTTAAAGTTTTGTCAATAGTCTATGATTTCTATTTTTCCTGCAACTGTAACCCTGTTTCCGTCAGACAGTATACTTTATCGCATACCTCATCAATATACTTTCTGTCATGCGAGATACTGATGACTGCCCCCGGAAATTCCTTTAGCATTTCACGGATGACCGGACCGGACAGCGGTGAAAAATTTCTTGTCGGTTCATCCAAAATCAGTACATTCGCCCCGGACATACTCATTTTCAGTAGAAAAATTTTTGCTTTCTGTCCACCGGATAACTCTGCGATGGGATGATCCATCTCATCTGCCGTATATTTTAACGCGCCCAGAAATGTCCTGATTTTTTGTCCGCTCCTCTTTTTTCCCGGTCTGATCTAAATATTCCACAGGCGTCACATGTAACTGCAACAGTTCCTCGTAATTCTGCGGCATATACTCCGCGTGAATGTCATTTCTGTTCAACAGCTCCTCCGCTATTTTATGAAGCAGAGTCGTCTTACCGACTCCATTTTTCCCGGTGATGCAAATCTTTTCAGAACCGCGTATGCGGAGAAAAATATTTTCAGCCAGAATGCGCTCCCCATCCGGCGTCCACAGTTCTGGCAACTCGTACTCGATCACTGTTTTTCCTGCCGGAATTGCCGCCTCCTTATTTCCAAGCTTAAAGAAGATCGCGCCCTCCTGCTCCGGCATCTCGGTCATGTTCTCATTTTCTTTTTCAAAACGCCGCTCCATGGATTTTACTGCGTGCATTTTCTTTTTTAACAGTCTCCCGCCTGCCGGGTTCTGCCTTGAGATCGTCTCCTGTGCATAGTCCACACTCTGATAAATACGCTTTAACTTTTCCTCGCGTATCTTCTTTTCACGTCTTTCACTCTCTGCCTGCCGCTCCTGATTTTCGAAATTGCGCAGCCGCTCTTTTCGGTACTGTTCGTAGGACATTTTTGTGATCGTATATCTGCTCACAGTTTTTCTGCGGATCTGCTCGATGTAAATGATCATATTCGCTGTATTTTCAATCAACGTCTCGTCATGCGAAATAAACAGCACAATATGTTTCCAGTTTTGAATGAGCTGCTCTAACCATTCCAGCGTCTCCACATCAATGTCATTGGACGGTTCATCCAGCAAAAGGACTGTCGGCTCCGTCAAAAGCAGTTTCATCATCTGCGCCTTGACTTTCTCTCCACCCGACAGTGTTTCCATGGGCTGCTCCCGGTAAAAGAAATCTGCCGGGACATGAAATTTTGCCGCCATCTGCCCCAGCGTTTTTGGTGTCTGCTCCAAAAAGCTCTCCTCTTCCATAAAAAACTCACAGACTGTTAATGTCCGTTTTTCTTTCGGCAGTTCCTGTGGCAGATAAGCGATACGCTCCTTCGTTTGGATCAGTTCACCTTCTGTCTCGCAGTAATCGTCCACCAGCTTTTCATCGTAAATCCATTTTAAAAGCGTTGACTTTCCATTTCCCTCTTCCCCGATAATGACCGCCTTATCGCCGTCATTTAACACACAGGAAAAATCATTTAAAATAACACGCAGGTCCTTTTTATGAGTAATGCTTAAATTTTTAATCTGTAACATAAATCCTCCTCGTTTTCCGAAGGAAAATGCGAACCCTCTGGTGAGCAGAGGATTTGTTCTCCCTTGTTTTCCGCAGGGGAAAAAAAGTCTGTTCCAGTTTCCTGAAACAGACTTTTTGAAATCTCTTATTCTGGCAGTTACGATCACTCTGGATGGATATCACGGTATCTGCTTTTAGTTTACATAATACCATCTTCATCCATAAATCCATGATGTCCCGCATTACATGCTACATTGTAATATCTATCTTCCACACCGATGTCAGCAAATGAGATTTTCAATAACCTAATTCAGAAACACACAAACAAACCCTTTCCCCGGGTTTCCTAACTGTCTGTCTTGTTTACACAGAAAGCTTTCACTTTCCTTCTTCTGAATCAAATTATCTGTTAATCATTCCATTCACCCATCACATGCGTGCCTTTCTTTTTTCTATCCTTTATCTTACGCAAAAATCAGAAGTTGTCAAGAACTTTTACAAAATACACTGCTCATTCACACTTTACATGTGCGAGTAATGCATCAGAAAATCAAACAATTCTTTATTTGTTTCTCCATTAATCTCCTCTGCTTCCAAATACTGCGGCAATAGCATTCCCTGTTGACATTCCCCGCAAATATCAATGCCTAAAATATTTCCACTCTTTAAAAATGGCATCAGCAATCGTTCTAGCACAGGCAATGACATTTTTCCCTGACTCCAATTTGTCTCTGAATATTCTTCATCTAAAATATCCTTGTCTATGGAAATGTAAACCGGAAAGTTCTTTTTTATTTTCGAAATTTTATTTCCAGCTTCTCCACTTTGAATCTCTTCTGCCGAAAAAGTAACTAATTTTTCCCGCAGTTCTGTGCTGGTCACCAGACCTTCTTTTTCACTGTATATCTGCCGGATATCACGCTCCTGCGGTCCAATCAAAATCAACTGCTGTAACCATGGATTTGTTTTTAATACTTTTCCTGCCCAATCGCCACAGCTTGTCATATGCTCAATCATCGGTTTTTGCATATCTGTGTGATGATCAAACAGAATCAGTGAGAACCCCTGTTTGATTTGTTCCGTCATAATTCCTGTCACATAGTGATAATTTCCAGAATCCAGAAAATGAATTCCGCGGATTCCATACGGTTCAATCCTCGCTCTGATTTCTTCTTCTGCACGTTTGGAACAATATAAATCACATTCCGTAATATCAGAACAGTCCAGCCAGTGAACTCTATCATTCTTTGGTATCTTCTCGTCACAATAGACATGTGAAAAATCTAAAATCAGATGATTCGTCGTCATATTCATTCCTTCCATCAAAATTTTCTTTTATGAGAGCAGTTTTTCGGTCCACTCCACTTCCCTAAAACCGGTCAGCACAGTATCTCCATCCACAACCAGCGGACGCTTCACAAGCATACCGTCTGTTGCAAGAAGTTTTAACTGCTCCTCCTCGCCCATTCCCGGTAATTTATCCTTCAACTGCATGCTTTTGTATAAAAGTCCGCTTGTATTAAAAAACTTTTTCAATGGCAGCCCACTTTTTTCGTACCATTCTTTTAATTCCTCGTAAGTTGGATTTTCCTCTGCGATATTGCGCTTCCGTATATGCGATTATCCTTACCATCTAACCATTTCTTTGCCTTCTGACAGGTGGAGCATTTTGGATAACAGATCAATAACATATGATTTTCCTCCTTGGATTGAATTTCTATCAAAACTAGATCACGATGCCGTTGCAGTGATCTACCTCATGCTGGATAATCTGGGCAGTCCAGCCTATATATTTGCCGTGCTGCTTCTTAAAATTTGTGTCCAGATAGTCCACTTCAATTTCTTTATATCTCGTGCATGGTCTTACTCCATCCAGCGAAAGGCAGCCTTCCTCTGTCTGAAAAGCCCCGGTTTTCTTTGTGATCACCGGATTGATCATTGCAAACTGAAATGGTCCTGCTGCCACTACAATAATATTTTTGCTCACTCCGATCATGTTCGCCGCCATCCCGACGCAATGATCTAAATTTGCTCTTAAAGTATCCAACAGATCCGTTATCACCTGCTTGTCTGCTTCGGTCGCGTCCACTGATTTCTGCGCAAGAAACATTGGATCGCGTGTGATTTTCTTTACCATTCGTTGATACTCCTTCCCCATTTCAAATTCTCTTTGCAATCTCAATTGCAACATATAATTTATCCATGTTATGGTTGGCATCCGCAAGCCCGGAAACATCATAAACCGCCTGATCTAATACATCCCCGGTGACCAGAAAATTATATAACTCCCATCCATAAAAGTCGCAGACTGCCTGAACTCCGGCAAGTTCCATCTCCACAGCAATGCAGCCCTCTTTTTTTTCTCGCATCAAATTTGGCTTTTGTTTCCCGATATATTGCATCCGTTGTCCAGACTTTTCCTAAAACATTTGGAAGTTTTAATTCATCAAATATTGCTTTGACTATTTTCGCATTTTTCACCTCTATGTAATCTGCCGGAGGTGCATAGTGATAACTTAATCCCTCTTCCCGATAACTGTGTGTCGGTATCACAAATTTACCTGTTGTCAGCCCACTGTCTAATGATCCTGCCGAGCCGAACATAATGAACTTCACAGCACCAGTAAGCCAGTTCACATCTATTACATCTCCACCTGCCAGTGCAGAACCGATATGACTTAAATATCCGGCAATTTTCATTCCCTCTATGTCAAACACATACACTGGTGTAATCCCATTGCAGCATCTTATTGCACCAACTTCCTGATGCTCATATGTATCAAGCATGTATTCAAATATCTGTTCTGAAAATATGATCATACACTTATCGCATAAATGTTTTTGTTCTCCATAAAAATCTTTTGTTCCAAATAAAACCTCTGAATTGTCAAATGCATCTGTTATCATTTTCATCCTCCTATCCTACCATAAACTCATCAGGAAAAGTAAATGCCGGAAGTCCGCATAAATACAGGCTTTCGGCATTTCTGTCCGCTATTTAAACTCGCAGAGTCTGGTTAGATTTTGGTTATTTTAATGTAGTTATCTATACCATTTAGTATTGATAACTCAAGCCTTTTCCACACATTATTTTTTGTTTCACACATTTTTAGTACCGATCCAATACCATTGCTATATTGTCATTATTGTGTGTAGTTCTGGTGGCTTGCAGGTTTGTTTACTATTCAGAGAATAATCATCTGATAGTTTGTAAGTCCACCTATGGAAATTATAATCTCCGGACGATGTTTCTGCAACTAGAAATTTTGAGGTACTAATGGATAGCATCATTCTTTTCCATATCATTCATCAATTTATCAAAGTCACTTTCATATAGTGAATCCTGTATAACTCTGTATTTCTCAAACTCACTTTCTGCAAATTCCTTTGCAATAATAGCTGCTAATGAATAGAACTTATAATTGTATGTTTTCCCATCATCCGCAGTTTGTGCAAATTTTTGCACAAACTGAATTTTCATCTAATTCTCCCTCTTTAAAAATATTGCTCAGATGTTTTGTAATCACACTTCTATCTACATCAAAAAGCTGCGAAATTGCTTTTTGCGATAAGCCATACATCTGCCATTCTGAACCCTGACTTCTATTCCGTCTTCTCCTGCATCTCGTGTGAAAAACCAAGAAATCAACAGTGCTATTTCTTATCTGTAATTCTTTGCTCATAAAAGAGCTCCTTTCTATATTCTCATGAATGTTACTCTTACATCTTATGGAATCCATATGTTTTAGTCCTATTCAGCTCAACCATTATCTCCAATTGTAAATTTCCATCAATTCACTGGCTATCTCTTTACTCAGGATCCTCATAATACTGTCATCAAATCTTATCTTTTGCAAGCAGATTAATATTTCCATACCAGACAACTTCCTGATCAATAACAGCAAATCGTTCACATGATTCTTCTACTGTTTTAATATAAAAACCTGCTTGACGCATGTCTTCATGTAACTGCATCCAATATGCTGCATCTCCAAATCTATAGGAATCAGGTGCCCATGTTTACTATTGTAATCTGAACTCCTGACATCTGTTTTTCCTTTAGAAGATTAATCAGTTCATAGACTTTAGGTCCACTGATTACAGGACTTGAAATGATTATATTGTTATTCGCACCAAGTAAATCTTTATGATAATATGTACTATAATTGTCCCAATCGTATATTGCATTAACTGTCTGTTTGCCAATTTGTAAACCACAAGCAAGCTCATATCCAATCTGCTTGTATGCTTTTAAACGCTTAGCATACATATTATCAAACATTGGTATATGATTATCTACATAATCATATATTATTACATTTTCTTTATCAGCATAATCACGATTCAATCGACCGGCATACTGTTCAACAACTCCTCGAAATGATACAGGTGTTGCCATAAAAAGTGTATCCAGTCTTGGAAAATCAAAACCCTCTCCTACAAGTGAACCTGTAGCTATTAATATCAGAGACTCCACCTTATCAACCTGATGCATCTGTTCCAAAATCTTCTTATGTTCTTTCTTTGAGTTGTTGCCTGTCATTAAGAATACATGGTCTGCATAATCTTTCAATCGCTCGTACAGTTTCTCTGAATGATCCTTGTATCGGGATAAAACAACTGGAGTGCGACCTGCTGATACACAATTCTTAATATCCTCAATAATCTGTTCATCCCTTATATCATTATTGTGAATAATATCATATGCTTCATTTGGATGCATCTTACCATTAATCACTCCTCTTGGAGGTACAGTTCGGGTAAAACGCGGATATACAAGATGTTGTATCCCCTGCTCCATAGCCTTTTCCTTTGCTGTGTAACTATATCTTATAGGTCCTATCAGCATATAATTGATTTTTTCCAGTCCATCTCCTCTTTTCGGAGTTGCTGTCACACCATATACATACCTTGCTTTTACTTCTTTTAGCACATTTGCTATTGTTTCAGAGGCACAATGATGACACTCATCAATTAGTACAAGTCCATAATGGTTCAACAACTTATGATACTCACCCTTTTTGCACAATGAGCCTGCCATTGCAATATCTATGATTCCAGTCATTGAATCATGTGCTCCCTGTAATGTTCCAATCAGACTTTTTCTAGTTCTTAATCTTCCAGTTTTCGTTTTGTACTGTGGTAGTTCTTCATCTATAATTAAAAATTTGTTTAGAGCATCTTTCCATTGTTCTATAAGTGCAGATGATTCAAGCAGAATCAGAGTACTCACTTTCTTTTCTGTAATTACTGCACTGCATACAACTGTTTTTCCAAACGCTGTTGCAGCATGAAGTATTCCATTATCATGCTTAGTCAGTTCCTTTAACGCCTTGTTCTGTTCAGGTCGTAGTTCTCCATTGAATTCTACATTAATATTTCTTCCCTGCTGCCTCTCGTCATCAATAGTATATTCAATTCCTGCCTTATCAATATTTGCTATTAATTCATCCTGCAATCCTCTTGGAATCTGTATGTATCCACCAAGATGGTCTTTTCCAAGATAAATCCACCTCGAAGTATCATAATTAGATGTTCCAATCGCACGATTTTTATAAAATACTGGGTTACTAAAGGCTGCCATTCTGCGAATCTTATTCTGCATCGCAGGCTTAAGATTCGTGCTGTCGACATATATACCATTTGATAATGTGATATCCATTTTCCCATCAACATCTGATTTTGCAAAATTTTTCATTCTATCCCATGGCTTTTCCCTATTTTCTTCATCACTGGATGCTTCAAGGTCATCCGCTGTAAATATCCATTCCCTTATCTTATTCTCCAGAAATTCTTCTGAAAGCTTAGGTTTACTTAATAAAGCATTCCATTGGTCAGGATAAGCATTCCAGTTACTATCTACAAATGCACTATTGCCATCTTTCAACGCCCTTTCCTGTAATGGCAATGCAATCAGGTTTCCTATTGCCACATTTTCTAAGGAATCCTGTGCTGGCAACATTCTATCATAATAATTGAATGACTTTAGATTCACCTGCTCTGCACCTTTATCTAAAAGTGCAAAGCCAAATTTACGAACCAATGCCGCCGATATTGGCTTGTCAAAGAATATCCATATATGTGCACCTTTTCCTGAACGAGAACGTTCTACCAAAGGTTCTATCCCATTTAATGCGCAGATATCTCTCATAGCTTCGACTTCTTCAATCCATGTATCATCTGTATTTGCAAAGTCCCTTTTTTCTGCATTCTTCTCATGATTATCAAAGTCAAACACCAGAAATCTACATGTTCCATCACTAAATAATGGATACACACCAATTACATCTTTTGCAGCATAAGAGTTTCCCCTCAAATGCATCAATATGGTTGGTAAATCTAATCTTGTATACGAGCAATATTTGCAATCCTTACAGTCTATATGTGTATTTAATTTCCTATGGCAATTATCTGACCAGAAGTTATCACACTGCGGATAATATGCCGCCTCTCCGTTTTTATTTACATTTCTTTTCGCATATACATCTATTCTTCCCCAAAAGAATGAGAAAAAGAGCTTTGCCATCCTGTCTGTAATCTCTTTTGGGTGCACAATCCTTTTACCCTGTTCTGGATCAAAATCCTCTTTCTTTTCCGTTTCCCTTATACTTGCCAGTTCATTTTGATATGACAATCCTGCTTTATCCAATATATTCTTTAATACCTGATTCTCCAATTGCAGATTATTTAGCTGCTTCTGCAATCTCGTCACATTCTCTATTGGATCTCGCATTGGTCATACCTTCCTTTCCATCATTATCTATTCATCTCAAGTATTCTTTTCACTTCCTGCTGCAATTTGTCACTGAATTCTGATAAATCATAATATGTAATCACCTTCAGTCTAATAAGACGAACAATATCCCATATTGCCTCTGACTTGCTCAACTCCATAATAACACCCGGCTGACGCTTATCTTCTTTTATCCGTTTTTCAAGTTCCCAGAATTTCTCTGATGCAGGCTTTTTATCATCATTCAGAAAATTTGCATACTCTTTAACAAGACCTTCCATATAATTTTCCTGCCAGCCTGATAATCTTTCTCGAAATAATTTCCAATCCTTTTTGCTTATGTCCATGATTTTGAACCTCCTCAGTCTCATGTTAGTCTCAACAAACGATTTCAAAAATGAAACTGTCTTGAGACTACAACTTTATAATTTACCTGCAAATCCCGGTTTTATCGCGTTTTGCTATATCATAGAGTCTCACTTAGTCTCAAATCTCGTGAGACTTCGTTGAGACTAACTTTGAAATATTCGTTTTTCAGAAAACTCTTTAAGCGTCTCTCACGCTTTAGAAAGCGTCTTCTTTGGCAATTCATCTGCTTTATAAGGAAGCTTTGCTGTCTCTATCCTTCAAACAAATCACCTATTATATATTTGCCCCACTTTACATTTGACAGCATGTCCTGATTATCAACCACATAATCAAACGCAACGAAGTATTCATCTCCATCTTCAGTCTCCAAGTCTATTAATGCATCCAGTAAGCCCTGATTGCTCCATTTACTCTCAACTACAAGTTCATTGTCAAAAAAAAGCTGATTAACTAATTTCTAGAAGTGAAGTCCTGCACCGGTATCCTCTGTCAATAAATATTTCATATCACAGTTCCTCTTCCAGCGTTATCCTGTTATTATCAAACTTCAGCACCTTAAAGCTCTTATCAGATACATTGAGTCCGTCACAATTTCGTAGAAAGAGCATATACTGATTAGACAACTCAAAATTAATAAATCTCCTAACATCATCATTAATCAAACAATCTGCATTATCTATCACAATAAAACTATCTCTGCACTGTTTGATTGCTTCTAAAAAATCATCTGATTTATAATTAAACAGCTTGATAGCCTTGTATTCGTCTGTCAATCTTATATCTTCCAGCATTTCATAAAGTACTGTTTTACCTGTACCGCTATCTCCACCAACAAGAGTAATCCTGTCATCAAATGTCAAATCATATGAAAATGGAGCTGCTTTAAATGTTACATTCTTATAAATCATCTGCTTCTCTCCTTTGATACTCCTTACTCCACCAATCATTATATCCTCTGCCACCGGTAACTATATCAGAATCATTAAATCTGATTTTGGCATCATCCGGAATATCAAAAAGCGTTGGTCTTGACATATAAATCTTAATATTATCCATAGTAAAAATGATTCTAAGAACATTCGGTCCACATTCCTCAACATTTACCACCTTATCGGGATGCTTCACAATATTAAGCAATGTCTTGCAGCCTGATGATAAATTTCGGATCGTACCTAAGCCATATTTTGTTTCTATATGCTTGTCTGGTGTCAGCTTCGCTTCATCCACTTGTTGAATCAAATCAATTTCTTTTTGTGACATATCTTCATTGCCTGTATTCAAGTTGAAGTACAAGTCATTGTAAAAAATCCAGTCTTTTGAATCTTTCCTCTCCGTATATATATCTATCATTACAATGTTCTCCTTCTGCAATATATGTTTAGCATCTGATTTTCCATATCTTACTTGGATAAGGCTTTGAATCAAATTTTCATATAGATATATTCCAGTATACCACACATAAATAAACGGCCCCAGAAGATCTCTTAAAATCTCCTGGAGCCTTCTTCATTTCCTATTGAAAAATAAATCCTTCTATATTTTATTTTTTGAAAAAAAATTATTCAAACTCGCAAAGTTTGGTTTGATGTAGGTTATTTTAATGCGGTTATCTATACTGTTTTGTATTGATAATCTATACTTTTTCCACACGTTATTTTTCGTTTCACATATTTTTAGTACCAATCCAGTACCATTGCATTTTTTCATTATTGTGTGTAGTTCAGGTGGCTTGCAGGTTTCTTTTACTACTCACAGAATAATTTTCTGTTGGTTTGCTTGTCCACCTATGGAAATTATAATCTACATCCAATATTTCTGCAAGAAAAAGTTTTGTGGTACTAATCGTTAGTACCACGATTGTTTTCTATGTACTGAGCAATATCAATTACCTTTGCCGGCTTTCTCTTAGCAGCTATCCCTAGTCGTTCCATGTCTAATTTAAAAAGTTCACTCGGATATCCATATGCATCAAATCCCTCTGGCTGGCAAATATATCTGTTCAGATACTCACTAAGTTCCCATTGATACTTTGCTTCTTTCTCCAGCTTCTTACCAAAATACTGTGCATCCATTACCATTCTGTTAATGCCACCAACCGATTTCCTACCATGAGTTTTTGTTACAGTTGTATCGCCTGACATTTTAAAATACTGCCCTATCTGTTCCTCGGAATATCCCATTTCCTGCATCACGCCATGAATCACACTGCGGATATACATTGTATAGTAATTCAAGTTTCTTGGTTCAATATCAGTCATTGCTATTGTATAACGATTACTGGCATTCACAATAAACAAGACATTTCTTCCTTTTATTTTCGTCAAATGTGTGTCCCAACAGAACACAAGTGAAGCACCTTTGCTTTCTTCAATCTTTGTTGTTTTTAGTCGATCTTGAACTGCTTTTGTTGCACCAATCTCCATATGTATCACCTGCTCATCTCAAGTATTCTTTTTACTTCATTCTGTAATTCATCACTAAAGTCTGATAAATCATTATATGTAATTACTTTCAGTCTAATAAGACGAACAATATCCCATATTACCTCTGATTTTTTCAGTTCCATGACAACTCCCGGATGACGTTTATCTTCTTTTATCCGTTTTTCAAGTTCCCAGAATTTCTCTGATGCAGGCTTTTTATCATCATTCAGAAAATTTGCATACTCTTTAACAAGACCTTCCATATAATTTTCCTGCCAGTCTGATAATTTTTCTCGAAATAGCTTCCAATCTTTTTTACTTATGTCCATGATTTTGAACCTCCTCAGTCTCATGTTAGTCTCAACAAACGATTTCATAAATGAGACTGTCTTGAGACTACAACTTTATAATTTACCTGCAAATCCCGGTTTTATCGCATTTTGCTATATCATAGAGTCTCACTCAGTCTCAAATCTCGTGAGACTTCATTGAGACTAACTTCGGAATATTCTTGAGTAAAAGTTTGGGTGTCACATTGAGTGCCATATTTACTGTCATTCACTTACTTAATTTTCCATTTACCACCATTATCTGGACCTTTTCGTTCTATGATACCTTTATCCTTTAATTCTGATATATATCTAGCAATTGTTCTATCTGTGACATCTAAGGCTATTCTTAATTCATCAATAGAAATATTCGGATTTTCGGAAATCATTTTTAGGATGTCACATGCTTTAGTAAGCTTCTTCTTAGAATACTCTGGCATTAACTGCTTCATTTTTTCTTCCGAAATTTCTATGACATTTTCTATGACATTTTCTATGACATTTTCATTCACCTGTGTTGCATAATTAGTGCCATAATTCAGATTATACAAAGTCAATGTAAAATCATCATTATCTGCATCAAAGACTGGCATCTTGGTCTCATCAAATTCTACTTGTCCCTCATAATCTGCCAATATCTTCTTAAATCCACTACCTCTACGCTCCATATATTTTAAACGGCTGAATATATCAGCTAATATCGGATTTCTTCGCTTTGACGGAATTTTCAATAGATTTTTCCCCTCAAGAGATATTCCACTTACCATTCCACCGGGTGAATATATTTCAATTCTATCATCGAACATATCTATATGGACTTCACTACCTATCTCCAGATAATTTCTATGAATCAATGCATTTACTACACCTTCAAGCACTGCTCTATCCGGATAATCAGGCATTTCAATTCTGCCGTCACCAACCTTACGCCATGCTTTCTTGGAATTATTTCTCACAAAATCAGTTCCTGCCTGCAACAATGTGACAAGACTGCCAGTATATTCCTTATCATCAAGTGCATCCACTATTCCTGATGCTTTAGTAAGTCCATTCCATCTTGTACAAAACAATCTGGAATGACGTACCGGTGATTCATCTGCCAAAAGTGCTCCAGCATTCGTTAGATTTCCTTTTTCATCAATCAGCCCAAAAGATTCATAATCTGTATCTTCAAATGTATTCCCCGTTCTCTGTTTATATACTGATTTTAATTTTGTAAAGGACATATTGTTAAAATCATATCTTGACTTCAGACTATCATAACTTTCACCACTTCCGCGAAGTACCAACTCTCTTAACTGCGAAGGTGTCGCCGGAACACTTTCATTTCCTATACGCATAAATGCAATAAGTTGCCCATCACCCTCATAATAGTATGGAGTCTGCTGCCCTTTCATAACTTCTACAATAACGAATGTCTTGTCATTATCTTTTCAAATGAAAGCTTAAACTCTGGTATCGGATTAAGGTGTGTTTTAATTATCTCACTAATTTTTTCTGCATCTCCTTCAGCATCCGAAAGACCAACCAACGCATCATCATTTGCCACACCAAATACCAGCTTACCACCATAGCAATTTGCAAATGCACTTATACTCTTGCACCAGCTTTTGGGTTTCTTTGTCTCAAGTGCAACCTTTTTATCGTAATCTGTGGTTTCGCCGATTAGCTGCTTTATATCCATAGTTCTCACCATCCTTCTACATTAAACAAGTGCCTATTTACATCACATGGGTAACAAAGCTTCTTTTGTAATTCCCTTTTCTTCCAATTGTTTCATTATCACATTTTTTAATCTTGCAGGAATGACCACCTTTACCAAAAAATTACCTCCGGCCAATTCTTTAGGAGCTTCCGGCTCATGCGGGCACAATATATTATTCCCCGCATTAACACTTGTTCTCATTTTATCAATCGGAGTTTCAAATTTCACACCACAAACATATAAACACCCTTTTTGTCTTTGTATTCTCATATTTTCCAAATACGGATTACGTGGTTGCATAATCATAAAGCCATGGTCCAAATAAGAAACTAAATCCGTATAGAAATCCTTTTTATAAGTATAATTGTCTTTCAATTCCGGATATTTCTGCAAAAGTATCTCTGCATATTCACTTACACTTATACGTTGCTTTTTAACATTAACAAGTTCACACTGTATCTTTATTCTTGTCCATTTAGGATCATACGGAGAATATGACCATATAAATATAGCCGCATCTTTTTCAATATTTTCACAACAAGCAAAAAACAATGCTACATTTATATCCATTGTAAAGTCAATTAATCTTGTAGCATGTATATAATGCTGATTATATGCCATTACTTCAAATAGTAAATCTCCAGATTCCGATATACTCTCATCCACAGATGTATCTCTGCATATACTTGGAGTGATTTTCCAAGAAGAATCGCTTTGTCCTCTATAAAATGCCTGTAAGTAAGTTCGTTCATCACCTGGGTCACCTCTACCTGATCTTGGTAAATCATAGAACGAATTATAATCATTTGCAATTTGATATATCTGCGAAATATCTTCTACCATAATTTCCTGATAATCATATTTTTCTTCAAAATCTGACATATAGCCACCTCTGCTAAAACTTGCTAAATCAATCGTAACGCTCTATCCATCATTTTATATTCTTTTCTACTTATTATTGGCATATATACATCAATATAGTTATTCTCCGCCCATTGAAGTATCTCATCTAGATCAGCATACATCTCATTCTCTTTTTTATTATGTAACATACGATTATTGTTATTCTCAGCGACTGTTTCCTGCTGTCTACATCCAATATATATTTCTTGTGGCAAAACAAAATCTTTTATTATCCCTGATTTTCCCATATTAATATCATCTTTAATTACTATCCGCCATTCAGGTTGAATGAGACCCGTTTAAGCTAAAACTTTGCTTTTCCTTCCATAATGTCTGTTCCTTTAAGCATTTCGTATTTCATTGAACTCTCTACTGCAACCTCCTCAGCCGCTGCTCCTTTCGCCTTCACTACCGGATCATCTATCATATTGTCACCTTTTACTTCCAAAATCAAATAACTTCCATCGTCCATTTTTACTAAGAAATCTGGATAATACTTCCTTAATCTATTAGATTCCGGATCAATATATGGAACATAAAAATCTGTCTGGTCAGCAGTAAACATTCCAGTGAAATAAGCTTTTTTTACGTGCTCATTTGCAAGCAACTGTAAAAATAATTGTAACTCAGGCTTCGAATCAAAAACATAAGTATCTGCGTGAAAACTCTTGTCTTTATTTTTCACAACAACAGAATCCTCTGAATTCTGCATTATAATCAAATCCTCATTTCCACTAAACTCATAATATCCACCTTCTTTAGGCTTCTTAAGTAATTTAACATCAACATTTTCTTTTACAATCTCTTTGTTAACCCGGTATAATGCCTCAAATATGGTTGGCACAATTTTATCATAAATAATATCATTATGTTCATTGACAGCTACTAATATTTTATCAATACCTTCTTCTGATTTCCTCAGTATCCTAGCAACTTCTGTGCATCTGATATCAGGAAAATATTTTGCTACTTCTGCCACCAACGTTATCTCAGTATACGCTAATTTACTAACCATATAGTTAATATTGCTTTCACGCACAACAGACGAAGTTGTAAGTCCTTCTTTAACATACATTGTTGCATCATAATTTTCTGTTTCTATTTCTTTCAAACCAAACGATAATCTACTATCATAATGCTTAGTTTCCAAAGAATATTTATAATGCAATCTGTTCATGCGCAATGTTCTAGGTGGTTCTTTCACACGTACAGGAACTTTCTTACGTTTTTTATCCTTCTTAACTACAAGTTCCTCTATGCTAGTTCTAAAATTCTTTTTAAGCTCATCATCCAATATATCCATATTCTCTTTTGACAAGTACACTGTGGCCATTAGTTGTTCATCTGTAATTTTTCTCAAGCATCTCATTGTTGCTTGAAGCACAAAAACTTTTGACTTTGGACTTCTAAAAAGAGCCACGCTAAATAATGATCTACAGTTCCACCCCTCTCTACCTTTATTAACAAGCAATATAAACTGCTTCTTACTGCCTGCTGTTCCAGCTATATCAAGATTGTTAAAATCTCTTATGTCTTCAGATTTAGTAATCTTTTCGTCTCCAACATTAACTAAAATTTTATCAAGAGGTATTCCCAATTCAGATAGTACTTCTTCAACAACTGGTCTGATTTCATCACGAACTTCTGCTATCTCTGCCCCAAAAATAGCCATTTTAGGTGCTAATCCCTCATATTCTTTTCCACCATACTTTGCCCAGAAATCGACAATAACAGCTTTTAGGAATTCTTTGCTTTTTACGTTACTATAACCAATAACACTAGTATCTTTTAAGAAATTATTTCTAATTGCCGCCTGCAATCCATAAGCATATATAACTTCCGGAAGAATCTTATTATTGACGTATGGTGTTCCTGTAAAATTATAACAAGCAACCACTTTACTTCCATGCTTAGATAATTCCTTAGACAATTTATTTATAGTATTGCGCAGGCTAGTACCCTTACCATTTTCGTGCAAAGCCTTCTCCAAGTCTGCTCCAAACATATGATGTGCTTCATCTACATAAATACCCATTTGTGAAAGCCTGGTAAGTTTCTCAAAACGTTGATTTGACATCAAATCGTCGTTGTTACTGATTTCCTGTAATATTCCAAGAACATCATCCAATACGGATTGTCCCGGTACCTGATCACTAAACAACTTGTCTACAGAACTTTTTTCTTTATGCTGAGCCTTTAATATAATTTTCTGTGTATTAGAAATAATTATATTATACTTGGAACCATCTAATGTATTTAATGTGGTTCCACTATCTTCAAGAAAATATACCTTAATATTCGCATCTAATACACCAATATATTCCGGAGGTACAACCTTACTCTTATCAAAAGTTACTATTTCTTTTAACGATTGTAATACTGTTTTGTCCGGTGCAAAAACCAATGCATTATGACAATACTTATCATCTCGAGGCCATTTTGAAGAAAGAAGAAACTCATAAAAAATACAGGTAGCCATGAGAATTGTCTTACCTAATCCCATAGTTAATGCAAAAATATAATTTGGATAATCTTCCGCATATTTCTTTATTTGTAAAAAGTAATCATGATACTGTTTTGGTGAATAAACATCATATAATGTCATCTGCCCAGCTTCATCATAGAATCGCCTATCTGAAAAAACACCATTTCTCTTTGACCAGTCATCAAACATCTGATACATCTGTTGATTATTCATAAATTCTTTTACAAACACATACATTTCTAAGGCTTCAAACTGTGGGGTTCGTAAAAATGCGTCTGGGTTCTTTTCCTTGTCATTGTAATCCAGATATTTCTTAGTTATTTCACGATACCTATTTCTTATAATTCCTCTATTATCTACATAAAATGAACGAAGGAACTCAAAAAAGGCAAATTCCATTCCAACTTCTTTTGCCATATCTATACCTCCAGCTCAAGTGACTCAGATAACAAGTCTGTTATCTTTATTTTAATTTTACCTGCGGAATCTGGAATTTTATATATACCAGATACCAACTCATCTTTTGTCGGAATATCACAAATTGTCGGTCTCATTGTCTGACCATCATAATTCCAATCAATATAGATAGATTCTACCAACTGCCTCCAATCTTCAACAGATTCTTTCTGCATACTTAATTTCTGTAAAAGGTTCATAGGATAAAATTCTTTTATTATAATCTGATTGTTTTCTTTAACAACATTGGCATCTGCTTCCCTCTTAAATTGTAAATCTTTCTTATCCCTAAGGATATCAACTATCTCTATTTCCAAATTATACGAAGAAAGTTCCTGTTCCAACGATGCCTTCAAATCAGCTTCATGTCCCATGCAAATAATCTTAATTTTCTCCACCACCCCATTCGGATTTTCTTCCTTGCGCTTTTCAAATGTATGATACGGTAAATTAGCCTTGAGTTCCTCTAAATCAGCCTTTGTTGCAATACGATTTGTAGGCATGATTTTAACCATCCAGCCATCTAATTCTCCATCATATACTGTTGATGAATCAAATTTTTGAATACCTAATGCATCAATAATTAATTCTTTCGCCTCTACTGGATTTCTAAAGAAATCATAGTTATTCACATTATACACCTCAAAATTATTATTATTTTGCAATCCTAATAATCTTTTTGTAGTAACCTGTACTGCTCCTAAATTAATATCTGCGCCTATATATTTTCTATTCAACATACCTGCTACCGCACATAATGTTCCTGAGCCCATAAAACAATCAAAGACCAAATCTCCCGGATCTGTAGATGCCGTAATAATTCTTTCTAGTAATTTCTCCGGTTTTTGTGTTGGATACCCTGTTCTTTCTTTTGCCTGAGGATTAATAAATGGAATATCCCATACATCACTTATAGGTTTTCCCTCCATATCTGCATAATGAACTTGATACTTTCCTGAAGCTATCATTTCTTTTACTTTGGGATTATTCTTATCATATACTACTAATCCATTTGATCCATATCCACCACCAATAAGATAACCATTTTCATATTTACTTTTCAAATTATCAGTTACTTCTTTAATTGTATTAAATTTATTATTTCCTTTTGAATACATAAAAATAGTATCATGATTTTTTTGGAAACTATCTCCTGATGGTGCTGTCCATTTTTCATAATGCCATGTGATTTCATTTTTCATACAATCAAATCCAAATATCTCATCTAAAATACATCGTATATACATCGATTTATGATAATCACAATGAACATAAATTGTGCCTGTTGAACTCAATAGTTCTCTCATTATAACTAAACGTTCATACATAAATTGTAAATATTCATCATTTGTCCATATGTCACTATACTGTTTTTCTTCAAATGACGAGATATCCCCTGCAATTTTTTTTTGATTTTATTTTAATCTGCTTTTTATAGTCAACTTTACTATCAAATGGAGGGTCAATATATATCAAATCTATTTTTCCACGGTATTCTTTAAGCATATGACTCATAACTTGCAGATTATCTCCCCAAAATATCTTATTCATCCAACCATCCTTAGGCTCTCCATAGGATTCCTTAAGCTGTGCAGGATAATACCGCGTTGATGTATAAGGCCTTTTCCCCGTCCAATGTAACTCCGGATATCCTTTTATTGGTTGTCTTTGTTCAAATTCAAATGAAATCTGTCCATCCATTAGCAATCTCCTTTTCTTCTACAGTAATGTCTCATATCACAGTTGGCACAAAGATTTTTATCTTTAGCTCTGCCACTAAAATCTTTATGTTGTATTTTTTCAACCACTTCATCAAATTCTTTTATTGTTTTATCAATCATTTCCGTTGACTTATTAAATGTTACTGTTGGTACACCATTATCCTCACCTGTATAATACAAATGCATTTTACTTACCTTTTTGCCTGTCTTTTCCTCAATAAGATGAGCATACACTTCAAGCTGTCTCCTATAACGATTCATCTCCGCTGTTTCAATTAAAACATCTGGTTTCTTCTCGGATTTAAAGTCAACAATCTCTACTGTATCACCTTCGCCCCTGATAAGGTCAACCTTTCCAAGCAATATATAATCAGGCTTTACTAAACTTACTTCCACCTCTGCATCTTGAATTCGACTCCAGTCACTCTGATTTCTCTCAACATACCCCAAAACCTGTTTATACGCAGCTTCTATCTGCGGTTGTCCTAAATAAGAATGCTCACACTTCGATAATGTCATATAATTTGTATCAAACCACTCTCGTATTGTTTCCGGCACTATTGTCTGTTCTTCATGACGCATAGCTGCACGATGAATGTCTTCTATTGTCTCGTGCACTAAAGTTCCAAAGAGTGTTGCACCTACTCTTACCTGCGTAAATCCAAGTTCTTTAAAAAATTTATACTGTAATGCACAATTCTCATACAGAGCGATGTGAGAAGTAAAAGAATATGTATCCTTTATATTTACAGGCTTTACCTTTTCCAACTTTATTTCTGAAAGATTTACATCTTCATAAGCAGGTAGCTTCTCATAGCACTCTTCAAAATATTTGCTTTGTGTGGCTCCATGACCTTTCTTTTCACAACAAGAGAGTACCAATAAATTTTGTGCTCTTGAAAATGCCGTATAATATAATCGCCAAAAATCAAAGAATTTTATATCTTCCCTTGTCTCAAAAACTTTTCTATGAAAATATTTATTTTCTATTTCTTCTAGCAAATGATTTCCACTACTTCTCGGTGTTCCATTTAATGAATCAACAATCACTATCGGAAACTCCATTCCTTTTGACTGATGTATAGTCATAAATGAAACGCACCCACTCGGAGCATACTCCGAATCATCTTCATACTCTGTAATTCCTCCATCAAATAAGAAGCGAAAATACATATTAAAAAAACGTTCTACTGACTCTACAATATTGTTTTCCGTGAAGACATCTATCCTATGTAGATATTCGTACTTTCCCAAAATTGAAGATAAAATTGATAAGTTTCTTGCAGGTCTTTCATCTATCACCCCTGATTTCATATCTATCCCTAAGTATGTACTAAATGGTTCAAACTGTAATAACTGATACAGTAATCCTGTAAATGCGTAATCTGCATTATCCTTTCTTAGATTAGCATGCTTCTGCATCTTCTCTGCAATCCATTTTCCCAATGTATCTCTATACTGTAAAATAAGCTCTCTTGCAGCAGCTATACATTGAGTATCGTAATAATTATAGAGATTTTCAAAATCATACGAAAAATCTCTTTGTTGTAACTTACGAACATACTCTGGGAAACATAAGATCATACACCCTATTACCTGCTTTATCTCTTTTCTTTCAAAGAACATTTCCGAACGAGGTGAATAAACTTTAATACCATGTTCCTCAAGATATTCAACCATACCTATGATTTTATCCCCTTTTACAGACTTGCAAAGAACTGCAATCTGATTGTAATCAGTTAGTACACCACTACTTTTTAATTGTGTAATAAATGAATACACTTGTTCATACCAATCATCTAACAAATCTTTTCCTGAACATTTAATAACACCTACTTTAGCATCCTTTTTCCCTTCCGGCGGAACAATCTTCTTCTCAAACCTAAAATTCTTCCACATAAAATCATATGCCCTACCATCTGTTGTGCTCATCCATTTATTGTAAAAATCAATAATTTGTCTCTCTGAACGATAATTTGTAACAAGTTTAACCTGCTTACATTCTCCTTCTGCAAAATGGCCTGGAAATTCCAATATATTTCTTATTGTTGCTCCTCGAAAACGATACAAACCTTGGTCATCGTCTCCCACAACACATATATTTCTATTTTTTCCGGCAATCAAAAACACAAGTAATTCCTGTATGTAATTTGTATCCTGATATTCATCCACCATCACATATTTAATTTTCTGCTGTATTTCTTCCAATATGCTTGGTTCCTCGATCAATAATTTATATGCTTCTGTTTGAATACTTGAAAAATCAATTAAATTCTCATCTTCCATCAGGATATTGTACTGTTTCATAATATTTGCAACAGCCACAATATGTTCATCCGAGTCTTCCTGCATTTTATCAATATCAACCAATTCTTCAGCAAGATTATTAACATACTTAACTATTTCTCCGGCTTGTCTCCAAGCTCCTTGCTTTTTATCAAATATAACATCAAAATAAGGCAAGTTCCTAAATCTATTAATCTTTTGAAACACCATATACTGCTGATCAAAATTATCTAGCATCCTATAATTTTTCTTAATCCTTGTATATTCAAGATGATCTTTAAGAATTCTCAAACAAATTGAATGAAAAGTACCAATATACATTTCATTCAGATTTACGGATACTCCTATTGCATACAATTCATTTGTGATACGTGTAATCAGTTCTTTCGCAGCCTTTTCTGTAAATGTAGCAATCATTATTTCCTCAGGAAGCACATCTTTTTCAGTTATAAGATAAACAATTCTCTTTACTAATGTATATGTTTTTCCTGTACCAGGGCCTGCAATAATTAACAACGGACCATCTGTTGTAGAAATAGCACTTCTCTGTACTTCATTTGCGTTTCCAAAATCAAATGCCATATCAGTACCCCCTCTGCATTTAATTATATATTCTCATATATTTATAAATCCTGTTTCGTATTACATCTTACTTTTCTGATTTTTCTTGTATCGTCCATCAGCAGGCTTTATTGCATCTGAAGGAATTAACCATGTTTTTCCTTTTTTTATTGCACCTTCAATTCTTCCTTCTGCACATAAAACACCTATTCGACGTGAAGTGATATTCCATCTTTCTGATAATTCCACAGTCGTTAAATACTCCATAATCTTACCTCTTCAAAATCATACATAAGCAGAAACATAAAACTAGTTTGATTATACATCGTTTATCGGAATAATACAAACAAAAAAGAGAAGGATTTCTCCCCCTCTAATTCATTACTCCAATACCTCATCTAACATATCATTAAGTTTCATATACTCTACACCTAATGATTCACATACCATTGGAATTCCATTATTCTTGTTTCCTTCATCAGTTACTATAATCCCATCTTCTAAAATAGCTGTTGCAATCAAAAATGGATCTCCATTTGAGCTTCCCTTTGTTTGAATTTTTATTATTTGTGGAAATTGTTGTAATATTTCTGTAGTCTTTAACTGTACTTCTTTTGATAAAGGCAAAAAAGCATCTTTGTGTTCCTTTGCCCATTTTACAATATCATCATCTTTTAATTCTTCAAATATTTCCGAACTTGAAATAAGTTGTCCATTTTCTACAAGTTCATTAAAAGCCTGCCATATATGTGAAAATGCTTTCTTAGTCATATTATAGTTCTTTGATGCATTAATAAGTGCACAGGCATCTATTACATACTTTTTACTCATATGAACATCACCTCCCGTTCTATATTACTTATGTGTTTACCTTTTATACTAAGTGTACTACACATCTCACCATATGATATATCGCCTCTGCTATAAGCAGATAACACTTTCTTTGGAAACAAATAGCCTTCTTTACTCAAGTAGGTAATATAATATTTTACTTTGAATTCTCTATCTTTCTTATTCTGAATAATAGAATCCTGTTCTTCTTTAAATGAGTCACTAATCCTCTTGTATATAGAATAATAATCTGACCCATTAATAATATCTAATTCTCTTAACCTTCTTACTACCGAAAATGTGCTTACTGCATACTTATCCGCAATAGATATTAAACATAAATCTGACCAATCACCATATAAATTAAGCGCATTTGATGACACATATCTAAAACTTTCTTCTGGCATTAATACTTCTGCAGCAATTCTATCACATATTTTTTCTTCTTCATCATTACGCTCATCAAAATCTATTAAGCATAATGATGAAGACCTTCTAACCAAATGTGCAACTTCATGAAATAATGAAAAAACTTTAGCTCTCTCAAAATCTTTATTATTAATTGCAATGATAGGAAATGTATCATAATACATAGAAATGCCTCGCATCTCAGACAATGATACTCCAGTTATCTGAGCAACCATTATCCCATAATGTTCTAAAAGGGCTCTATAATAATTAAATCCATTATTTCTATATGCTGATTTATTCTTAAATGGCAAATCTAATTCAAAATACTTTCTTATTACATCTGCTATCTGTTTTTCGCTTAATTTCGGGCCAACGCTGGGCAAGCTCCTATATTCCGTATCATCAGATAGATTAACTAGAATTGAGATTTCATATATTCCAAGGGATTTAATAACTGTTATATTTTATTATCAAATATCTCTCAATCCCTTGAAAACACAAAGTTTATCGCAGGTGAGCTTTCCCTTATTGTTTCCCTTGCGTTATATCGTCCCACCAGTGTTTACGAACTCTGATAAGGGCAAAAACAAGGGCAAGAAAATTATATAAAACAGTATAACACAAAATAAAAGTGACATTGTGAACTGATTGAAATGCTTCTATATTTTTATTGGTTTAAAGGAGACACAACATGAATACCATTTACGCAGAATACAACATGTACCACAACAGCATTGACATTTATACAATATTTATTGTGTCAGGCACCATTGTTTTCAAACTGCATAACATCATCCGGCGGATTCAGAGCATACAAAAGTCCATACGGCGAGCTGTATTCCCATTTCACTGGGATACTGACAAGCGCCGGGTGGACATCCTGCCAACATTCCAGTATTAAGAGAACATTCCCGGTTTCTATACAGCGGTTAAATACAGACATATCATAATATTTATTGTGTCAGGCACCATTGTTTTTTCATTCTCGGCATTGGAAGAACTTCTGCATATCTTCTGGTGAAAGAAGAACATTTCAGTTCCATTCCTCTGCCAGCAGGAAGTCACGAATATTGCGGTGTTTGATTCCATCTCGGCTCATATCCAGTTCGTCCATCGTTACAACGTATTTCGGGAAATTGTCACGAACACCGGCAAACGCCCCAAACTCACGCTGGATGGTTTCCTCCGAGGCAAGTAGATAGGAAACCTGAACATACAGCTTTTTCCCATGATCTTCACATACGAAGTCAATCTCCTTGTCAGAGACTTTCCCAACAGTCACAGAATAACCACGGCGCAGCAGCTCCATGTAGACAACATTTTCAAGGACAAGGTTAATGTCCTTCATGTTGCCACCGTACACGGCTTCCCGGACACCATGATCTGCAACATAGTATTTCTCGTTGACGGTCAGGATTTTCTTTCCCTGGAGGTCTTGGCGCTTCACCTGATAAAACAGGAATGCGTCCGTGCAGGCTTTGATGTAGTTCAGTACCGTTTCTGGTGAAACGGAGCGCCCTTCACTTTTCAGATACTTGGAAATGGCTGTGGAAGAAAAGGTAGTGCCGATGTTGGAAGTTATATAAGCAATAATTCTCTCCAGCATATCCACATCACGGATATTGTTTCGCTTGATAATATCTTTCAGCTCTACGGAGTTGAACAAGTCCCGCAAATACTGACGACTGGCGGCATCGTCGTAGCGAAGGTTGCTCAAATAGGGCATTCCTCCCAGCGTCAGATATTTTGTAAAGCATTGTCTTTCGTCTGCACCTTCGTAAACGGTGTGATACAGCTCCATAAACTCTCTGAATGAAAACGGGTAAATCACGAACTCCACATACCGTCCGGCAAGATAAGTGGCAAGCTCACCGGAAAGCAGCTTGGCGTTGGAACCGGTAATGTATATATCACAATCCAGCTCCACCCGGAAAGAGTTGATACATTTTTCCCAATCAGCCACCTCTTGGATTTCGTCGAAGAACAGATAAACCTTGCCGCTGATTTCTTTTGTTCTGCGAAGGATTTCATCATGCAATGCAACAGCCGTACAAAGGTGTGCATTGCTCATGTTCTCAAAATTCAGGGAAATAAACTGTTCTGGTTGGACCCCGTTTTGGGCAAGTTCCTCTTGGATCAGGCTCAGCATGACAGATTTTCCACTACGGCGAATCCCTGTCAGAACCTTTATCAGCTCATTTCCGATAAAAGGACGGATACGGCTCATATAAATTTCTCGTTTAATCATGTAGACCAGCCTCCCTTCTGAAACTGTCTATATGGTACCACGGCTATAACTGATTTTCAATACCGCAAATCCAGTTTTATCAGATATAATTGATAAAATACGAATTTCGACACAATCAGGCAGTTATACCGAGCGAAGTTTGGCTATGCGTTTTTATTGTGTCAGGCACCATTGTTTCATATTGAAATATAGTGTCTCTGTGCATGTTCTATATACCTCTGATTATATAATATTCAATTTATATAATCTCTCAAATGCTTTTTTATCAAAGTCTGCTTCTGTAATATATAGCTTTCTATCGCTATCAATGTCATTCTAACTCAATAGTCATATCAATTATACAATTAAAAGCAAAGATGCTGCTAACTGAATAACAACATCTTTGCTTGTTTAGAATGGGGATTATAAAATTTTAATGATAGTATACTGTGACATAAATATTTTTTAATGTTGCTGCTGCAACAGTTCCCGTTGAATACCTTGTAGATTCAAATTGAACATAATAATTTCCAACAGGGCTTAAATTATAATTGCCAAAATCTGCAAAAGTAAGAGAACTATTCCAACTTTTGCTGTCTGTATATCTGTCAAATGTGCCATCTCCATTATCCTCATCTTTAGCAACAAATAATTCGATGTTTCCACTACTTCCACTACTTTTTGTGGATGTAACCACTATTTTACTGATTGTGGAGCCTGACGGAACAGATGTGCTGCTGATTGTAAAAGAACCAAGAGCGGAAGTTGCCACTGTATCATTTGTTCCAAAAAAGGAATTTAACATTCCAACAGAATGTCGTGATGATCCAGAAGTTAATGCTGTCGGAGTTATTTCAAATGTCATTGTTTTCTCCGTCTCCGAATAATTTTCCTGAGTTTCTGCCGCAAAAGCTGTGACATTCATTGTAAAAAGCATGACAACACATACAATAATAGAAAAAAAACGTTTTCTCATAATGAATCTATCTCCATACTTTATGTAATCATCCCCATCTAAATATACTAAATTGAAAAATCAAATCTTCCACCGATTTTATTATCCTCTGGTTTGATAGAATTCCATTCAATATTTTTAATTTTATCCAAAAGTTCATCTTTTGAATTTGCTTGAACAGTAGCTTTTTTTACTTCAATTTGCTTTAATTGTTCCTTTTTCTTCGCCTCTTTCTTCTCCGCAGCTTTCTTTTCCTGAATTTTTTCAAGATATTCTTTCTGACTAGCTGATGTTTTTTCTAATTGAGCAAAGAATGTTGTAGTTCCATCACTATTAAAAGAAATACCAAACTTTGTTATTTTTGTATCAGTATCTGCACTGTTTTCTATTCCGTTTGTCTTACCAAATGCTCTTTCAAATCCAAACTGAGCATTGATTTCATCCGACATACGCAAAGCACCTTCAATACTATGCATCTTTTCAGCATAATATTTGGGATCGGATGCCATCTTCTCCATTTCTTCCTTTGAGAAAATAACCGTAAACTCTTTATCACTTTGTGCTAAAATATCTTTAGCATTATCACCATTTTCAAAATCTGCAACCATAAAGTCCATATCTGTTCTTGAGCCACGCATATCTTTAAGCATTTTTTGTGCCTCTTTACTTAGATTTTTTTCGGCTATACTTTCTGTCACATTTTTCTTGACCTTATCATTTTCTGTTGTTTTCGCTGTTTCTTTTTTCTTATCTACTGTACCTGCCTTGTAGGTATTCTGATAACTTCCATAAACAGTACCCGTTGTATTCACATTCATTGACATATCCTTTGTCCTCCTTCTCTGAATCCGTTCTTTATTATTTATTGTTTCTAATATTATATATCGGCTTTATTCCGAAAACTATAATCCTCCCTGTTATTTTTATCCCATGATTATTGAAAATCTAAAATTTGAAATTCACTCTTAAATCAGATTATGCATTAAAGATTATTGCTATTGACAAACCACCTAAATATGAATTAAAAGATACTTCTTGCTCAACAGAAAAAAGCAGCCTATTGCAAGTTTATTGTGTCAGGCACCATTGTTTTTTAATATCTCACTTACATCAAATCCAGTTCCATCCGGAAGCTGCATATCTATAATTGCCAGGTCAAACTTATAATGTTCAATTAAACTTCTGGCATCTTTTATACGTGTGGCATGATTTGTTTCATAACCTTCTGACTCAAGTGCATACAGAATCCCCGAAGCAATCATTGTGTCATCTTCCAACAAAAGTATTCTGCTCATGAATTATAGTCCTTTCGTTATCGTTATAAGATATTTGCCTTGCTGTTGTTATCATCTAAAGTAATACCTCCAAATATGGTCTTAATATCTTTTCAACATGAAACATGGATGCATATTTCATAAGTGTCCTCAAATTTTTATCTTTGCGTCTGGCATATTGCTTTAAGGCATCCTGAAAGACCTGCATTTCTATATTGTTCCTGCTGCGAAGCAGATCACAAATTGTCCTCTCCATATCATAAACCGGAACTGAATGCCCAAATGGTGTCTGCATAATCGTAATCCCTGTTTCATGTAAATCCTTTTTAACTGTATACACTTGAAAACCGTCTTCCTGCAAACGGCTCGGATTATACCCGGTTCTTACAGTTATAGTATATTTCAAAGGCTCTCTGTTTGTTAAATCGTGGAAAAACAATGCAGTTTCATGAGAAAACACAGCCTGACTACAACGTAAATGCAAAATATACATCGCATCTGTCCATGTATCTGGTGATACATACACACCATGAGCAGCTTGGTCCAATCCTCGTTCTTTTACATAAGAATAAAATACAGGCTTACTAATTCCATTATCTATAACTTGAAAGGTCTGAATTATTCCTCCATATTCATTCAGCAATAAATCTAATTGTTCAAATTGAGTCATACGCATTCTCCTTTCATGCTAATATGATAATATATATTAGCACGAAAGTAAAGGCATATAGTACCAATAAAATATCGGTATTTTTGTTTTAATGATATCCCCTTGTTTCTCGCCATCCCTTTACATACCACCTGATTCCAACATATACCAGTTGCACGAATAATAAGAGAAATAGCAGATT